>Ga0099364_10011018_pt1 | contig 12390 bp, 9 predicted proteins | sample TergutTh196P3_FD_73070 | JGI IMG/M metagenome (GOLD analysis project Ga0099364, IMG submission 73070) | Microcerotermes parvus P3 segment gut microbial communities from Pointe-Noire, Republic of the Congo - Th196 P3 | ecosystem: Host-associated > Arthropoda: Insects > Digestive system > Gut ... | reverse complement strand
TAGCGCGGTTTTCAACATTTCAACAGCCGCGGCGGCTTGTTTGTTGCGCGTGCTTTTTGATAGATGAATAATTTTTAAATACTACTTAAAAGGACTTGACTTTTTATTTACAGGCTCCAATCAAAATTAAGGTATCTATATAATACCGCAAGTGATTCTTGCGATGCAATCCTTCACATAATATTAAACGGTGTATTACAGCTTACGCTTATTCCAATTAGAAATGTCCCAAAAAAATCGGTCGAAAATCGTTGCGTATATGCGATTTTTGACCGATTTTTTGGTTGACATTTCAATTGGAATTAGTGTTAATATCCCTCATATACGGCGAAACTAAAGTAAATATACGGTCGATTTCCTTATGGTCGTCGGCTGAAAGTTCACGCGCCGCCCTGCGCATATTTGTGTTTTTGAACACGCCGCGCCGTCTAAGTACTTCTTTGGCGTAGCGCATACCCATCAGCCCTTCAAGCTGGAGCGCGGGGAGTGTAGCATAATGCAGCTTCCGTGCTTCATCCGCTTTGCCCTCGAAGAATAAATCCCATACCGGCTGGACAAGGTCGGCCCATTCACAGGCATGGATACAGGCAATCGCCCCGCGCTCAAAATCCAGCGGCGCGTACTGGCTTCCATAGCCGGACATAATCCCTTCCAGCGCGTCTGTTTTAACCGCGTTTACACTGCCGACCGAGATCGGCCCCGGTTGGCGCTCTTCTTTGACCCATTTGACATTTTCGATGGTTTCGCAAAGCTCTATGACCTGCTCCGAGCTTAGCATAAAGCCCGCCCCCGAATGGTTTTGGATCATCACCGGGATTGACACCGCGTCTGATATCGCCGTGAAATACCGCTTAACATATGAATAATCCACACCTGCGGGCGCCATTGCGATTACGGCGTCGGCACCGCATTTTTGCGCGTATGCGCCGTAATCCGCGGCTTTGTGCATACATGGCGCGGTGGCGTTTGCGATAACCGCACTGCGCCCCCCGGAAACTTCGCAGGCAATGCGCACCATTAGTTTTCGCTCATCCTCGCACAGCGCTTCAAACTCGCTTACCATAACGGGGGTTGTTATGGATGTAGAGCCGCACTGCACGATAAATTCATACACCCTCTCAAGGTCGCACGTATCAATCCGGTCGCTGTCGTCAAAAGGCGTAGGCGGGATCGCGCTCGATCCGATTGCTTTTTTTAAATCCCAAGGCATATAAAAACCACCTTTTTTGTTTTCTAATCAAAATAAAACCTAGGGTCGCCGGACATCAGCCGCACGCCGCCGTCCAGCTCGATAGTGTCCCCGGTCAAAGAAGCCGCCGCCGCGCTGTTGCTCAAAAATAAAATCCACTGCGCGATTTCCTCCGGCTGTACCCAACGGTGCAGCGGGATGGTCTTAATCGCTTCGTCATGCTGCCCCTCCATACGCTTTTCCCCTGTATTTACCCAGCCCGGGGCAATACAGTTGACACGGATGCCATGCCCGGCAAAATCCACCGCGGCGTGTTTTGTCAGCTTTACCATGGATTCTTTGGAGATGGAGTACGCCGAATTCCCGCGTGACACCGTAGCGTGGTGGTTAGAGGAAATCAGCACCATACTGCCCCTAGACCCGCATGAAATCATGGCTTTTGCAGCCTGCTGTACACAGAAATACGCGCTTTTGTAATTGATGTTGTGGATTAAATCAAAGCGTTCTTCTGTCATGTCCGGTATACGCCCGAACAGCGATACCCCGGCATTGGCTACAAAGATATCAAGCCGCCCGAAGCTTTTGCCGAACTTCTCAAACAGCTTTGCCGCGCCGCCGCCAAGTGAAAGGTCAGCGGGAAGCACTTCGACTTTTCTCCCTGTTGCGGAAAGCTCCTCTTTTAAGCTGACCGCCCTTTCTATGTTGGAGCCGGTGTGCAGGCCGATATCGTAGCCTTCGGCGCAGAGTACGCGCGCAATCCCGCTGCCAAGCCCGGAACCCGCGCCTGTAATAAGTGCAACTTTATTTTCCATTATACCTCCCTAGAAGCCATCGGAGGCGTATTCGAAGTTCCATTGGTCGGTCGGCTCCCACAGACCTTGATCCCAAGATGAAATATGCTCCTTTATCACCTCGTCGTTCAGATCGTCAATGCCAAGCCCCGGCAGGTCGGGTACGTCAATAAACCCACGGTTAACCAGCGGTTTCGGCATTTTGGAGATGATAAGGTCATTCCACCACGCCACATCATGGGCGTGGAATTCGCAGGCCCAGCAGTTTTCGGTGGCCACGCCGATATGCGCGGCGGCCATTGCGTGTATGGGCGACGCCGCTTGATGCAATGCCATTCGCACGCCGTATTTTTGAGCAAGGTCGCCTATTTTTTTAGTTTCCAGTATCCCCCCTGCGGACAGCGGGTCGGGATGCGCGATTGTAATGCCGTTTACGTTCATGAGCGGCTCAAAGTTTTCGGCAAGATAAATGTCCTCGCCCGTGCATATGGGAATGTTTGTGCTGCTGACAAGCTTGCGCCACTGCTCCGGGTACTGCACGGAGATGGGGTCCTCTAGCCACGCTATGTTGTATTTTTCAATGCGGCGCGCCAGCTTTATTATTTCATCCACGCCAATAGGCCCGTGATGGTCAGTTGCCAAGGGGATGTCGTAGCCGATGATTGAGCGTACCTCGCTTACATATTCCTCTAAATAATCAAGCCCTTTTTCTGTGATCTGTATGCCGGTAAAAGGGTGCTTGGGCGTATGCCGCCTTGCGTTATTGCGGGCGATAAAGCGCTCCATCAGCTCGTCGGTATCTTTGGTATTGCGCACAGCAACGCGCTCGTTGTAGGCATCGGCCTCCCACGGCGTGGGATAGAGCTTGCGGGACAGCTCGGAGAGCCTGCGCTGTTCCTCAAAGAAGCCAAGCGGTGCGGTAAGCGTACCGGGTACGCCGTAAAGCAGGTTAATGCCCAGATCCATCTTTAGGATTGTATAGCCGCTTTCCATCCTTTTTTTCAGCGCATATCCCATGTTCTGCCCGTCAGAGCGCGAATCCCTGTGAAACTCTATATCCGTGTCGCAGTAGATGCGCATTTTATCGCGGAACTTGCCGCCGAGCATTTGATATACTGGGATATTGTACGCCTTGCCCGCGATATCCCACAGCGCTATATCCACCGCAGAAACGCCGCCGCCCTGCCTGCCCTGCCCGCCGAACTGCTTAATACGGCGGAAAAGCATATCAATATTGCAGGGGTTTTCGCCCAGCAGCCGGCCTTTCAGCATAAGCGCGTAGGTTTTTGAAGCCATGTCGCGCACTTCGCCAAACCCCACTATGCCTTGGTTCGTGTACAGCTTCATCAAAATGCAGGGGTACGGCGCGCCCTCCAGCTCGGCGAAGCGCATATCTGTGATCTTCAAATCTGACGGCCTTGAGTTTGTGTTTACATTTGCCAGGGTTTCTTCGTAGGTTATATTCGGCATATTGTCCTCCAATGATATATTATAACTGGTCAACTTAAAAACAGTTTACTGTTTTTAAGTTGCGGCATACGCCGTGCGCCGCCAAAGGCGGCGTTGACCTTGTTTCATAGTCAGTCGCACACCTTTGGTGTGCCCGTGGGCAAAGCCCACGGTTTCAAAACGGTTTACCGTTTTGAAATTGACTGACTATATTTGCAACTTTAAACCTGCCCCCCGAAATATCCGGGGGGCAGGGGCGTTTGTGCGGTGCTTACCTTACCGCAAGCCAAGCGTCGTACTGGCTGTGAATTTCCGCCATCATCTTATCAAGCCCGATGTTTTCGGCTTTTTGCTTCCACTCGGCCCATGTGGCGCCGATATCGGCTGCCATTCCGAGCTGCAACATCGGCCTGTACTCATCCCTAAGAGCGGTAAGCGCCATGTATTCAGCCCTTATAGGCTCAAGGTCAAGGCGGAAGCCCATGACTTCGGGGAACTTGATCCACTGCATCTGCATATCGGTCCAGATGTCTTCCTCCGGCTTCGCGCTCCACCATTCAAGCTCGCCGCCTTCTTCAGCGGCAACGCCGGGCGCGGGGTTAAAGCACCAGGTGCTGGGGTTCCACGGGTATTTCTCGAAGTCGGGGCCCGCGGAACGTGTGCCGTCGGCATTGAGGATATAGTGGGTCCCTTCAATCCCGCCGATAAGCGCGTTGTAAAACTCAAGATCCTGTTCATCTTTGAGAAGGTCGATGAACATTGCGGCGCGTTCTTTATTGCGGGAAGCCGCTGCTATTGCGATAATGTCATTGGTGAAGAAGGAACCGCGGCGCGCTGTGCCGGGGTTGATGTCAATGGCTTCGGCATCCCATTCTTCGTTGTTCTTGCGAAGGTTTTCAAGCGCGCGGAAAATTGTGAAGTTCCAGGTAAGAGAAGCCGACCTTCCGTTTTCAAACGAATCGCGCACCTGTATGTCGTTGCTGATCGCGTTTGCGGACCAGAAGCCCATGTCCGCCCATCTCTTCATCGTTTCAAAGTATGGGAGAAGGTCTTCCCTGAACCAGAAATACTCGATTGCCGAAGCGGGCGGCACAACGCCGTCGCCCGGGAACGCATAACTGATCTGGCTGTCTGTGCCGGGCAGGAAGAACAGCTCGTGGATTTGGGTGTACATCTGGCTTAGGAAGCCGCCGTCGGCTGACGCGTGATGCGGGAATACGCCGTCTTCATTTTGTGTAACGGCAACGAAGTAAGCTTCCAGCTGTTCGGCTGTTTTGATCTCATCCATGCCGTATTTTTCGCGAAGGTCCTTGCGGATCATAATCCAGCTTTCGCCCTCAAGCCCGGAGATATTCTTGGGGATGCCCGTAGTTTTGCCGTTAATCGTGGCTTGCATGAGGGATGCGGGGTTCTGGTAACGTAGGGTGTTGGGCATATACTCCGCCATAAATTCCGGCGTGAATTCCATGAACGCGCCCTTTGCGGATTCTTCCGCGAAAAGCGCCCAGTCGGCGGTGAACATAAGGTCAACGTCCTCGCCCGCCGCCAGGATCAGGGAATACATATCCCGCCAGTCGCCCCAGCTGAGGTAATTGGTCGTGAGCGTCGCGTTGATTTTCTCGTTCAGAAGCGGGTTGACCAGGTCGCTGTAAACGAGCGCCAGGTCGGGCGGCTCATCGCCCAGCAGGTACATGGTCAAGTTTACATGGGGAAGCCCGGCATCGTCGGCGGGTGCCGTAGTTGTTGTGCCGCCGCTGCTTGATGAAGGCGCAGGGGTATTCGCGGCAGGCGGTGCCGAACCGCCCCCGCAAGCGGCGAAAAGGCTTGCCGCCAAGACGCAGACAAGTGTGATGCAGATAAGCTTTTTGGTCATTGAATTTCCTCCTTATAATTAGCGGTGCATATTCTATCCCTTAATCGCCCCGATGGTAAGCCCCTTGAGGAAGTATTTCTGTGCAAAGGGGTACGCAAAGATGATGGGGCCGGTGACGATTAGGGTCATAGCCATTTTCATATTTTCCGCCGGCATTACAGGCACGACAAGCCCGGACATTTCCGCCACTACGCGCAGTGCCTGGATACTGCGCAGCATATTCTGCAGGAAATACTGCAGCGTGTACATATCCCTGTCGCGTATAAACAGCATGGCGTCCATCCAGTTGTTCCAGTAGCCCAGCGCGGTAAACAGCCCGAGCGTAGCCAAAAGCGGGGTCGCAAGCGGGAGTATAAGCTGGATAAATATACGGAACTCCCCAGCGCCGTCGATTTTGGCGGACTCGACAATCTCATCCGGGATGGTGCGCATATAGTTTTTCGCGATGATCATATTCCACACGGAAAACATACCCGGCAAAAGCAGTGCGTGGTAGGAATTGGTGAAGCCGAGATATCTCACGCAAAGTATGTAGTAAGGCGTAAGCCCGCCATTGAACAGCATGGTGAAGTAGAAGATAAACATGATCGGGTTGCGCCAGGCGAAGTCCCTGCGCTGGAGGACATAGCCCGCCATTGTCGCAAGGAACACGGCGACAGCCGTCCCGACAAGCGTAACGCCGATTGTGTTGGCGTAAGCCCGGGCGATAAGCGCGGGGTTGGTGAGTATGATCTCGAAGCCTTCTATAGAAAACTCCCGTATCCACATACTGAACCCGTGGGTGAGGATTGCGCGCTCGCTGGTAAAGGAGGACACGATGATCAGATAAAACGGGATAACGCAAGCCAGCGCGAAAAGCGACAGTGCTATGTAGGATATCACATTCAGCACAATGCGGTCGCCGGTAATTTTTATCCTGTTGCGGCGGGCAGCGGTAATTTGCATCTCGGTCCCCCCTTAAAAGAGCGAATAATCGGGCTCGATTTTCTTCACGATAAAATTGGCTGTCAAAACCGTGATGAAGCCCAGCACTGATTGGAACAGGCCCGCCGCCGCCGCCATGCCGATATCCGCCGAGCTTGTCAGCAGGCGGAAAACATACGCGTCGATTACATCCGCGCGGGGCAGAAGCATACCGTTGTTGCCGATGATCTGGAAAAACATATCAAGGCCGCCGCGGAACATATTGCCCATCGCCAGTAAAAATAAGATTATCATCGTGGGCTTTAGGTGCGGCAGTGTGATCCTGCGTATCTGCTGCCAGGCGTTTGCGCCGTCGATCTGCGCGGCTTCGAAAATCTGCGGGTCGATGCTCGTGATATTCGCCAAGTAGATGATTGTGCCGTAGCCCGCGCCCTTCCAGACGCTCAAAAAGACCATTATAAAAGGCCAAAGCCCGACCATGCCGTATACGTTTACATCCGCCAGCCCTATACCCGCGCGCACGTTGTTGAGTACGCCGAATTCAAAGTTGAGGATATTGTATACAAGAGCCGAAACCACGACCCAGCTGATAAAATGCGGCAGAAGCATCATGGACTGTGTAACACGCTTGAACACCTTGCCGATTACCTCATTCAAGATAATCGCAAAGGACACCTGCACAAACATACCCACCGTGATAAACGCCAGGTTGTACGCAAGTGTCATGGGGATTACGGAGCGCGCCGCGCCCGATATAAAGAAAAACCGAAAATTTGTAAGCCCCGCCCAATCGCTGCCCCATATCCCACCGGCGTAGGTGTAGTTTTTGAAGGCCAGGACCAGGCCGCTCATTGGTATGTAGGCGAAAATCACGATATACGCAAAGGGGAGCAGAAGCATTAAAAGCAGCGGCCTGTACTGCAGAAACTGATTATAGACAGATTTCCTCCTGCCTGCCGTTGCCGCTGAAGCCTTAGGTGCCTTTGTCAACCGAATCCCCCCTATTGACGGGACATCCGCCCCGGTTTTTTCCGTGATCCGTGCAAAGCTTACAAAAATACTGCGCAGGTATTGATAAATATGGATGATTATTGTATAGTATTTACATTGTACAGTGTGTTTTCAAGTTTGTCAATATGAATTTTTTATGAAGAGGCGGTTAATTTTATGTATTTGCTGGCACACCGCCGTATTTCGCGTAATTTTTAGCTATTGATAATTGTTGAAATGTGTTGTACAATATATATATATATATATATATATATATATAGGTATGGATACATTGTACAGTATTACCATGGGCTTGTCAACATTATTTTTTATGAAGGAGTGGTTAATTTTATGTGCTTACAGGACAGCCGCGTTAGAAGCACGGAGTTTTTCGGCTTTGGCTGGAATTTTAAGCTGGCTGAAGAACATGGGGATTTTCCCGGCGACGATTTAACGGGCTACCGCCCCGTACAGCTGCCGCACGACTGGAGCGTCGAGTACCCCTTTGATGAAAATTCGCCTACATTCGGCTCCGGCGGGTATGTAAAGGCGGGAGTCGGTTGGTACAAAAAGCGCTTCCGTGCAGACAGCGGATGCGCAGGCAAGCTTGTTTCGCTGATGTTTGACGGGGCGTATATGTGCGCTTCGGTTTGGCTCAACGGCAAAGAGCTTGGCGGCCATGTCTACGGCTACACGCCGTTTGAGTTCGATATTACGGACGCGCTTATTTACGGCGGCGAGAATGAGCTTGCTGTGCGCATCGACAACTCCTTCCAGCCGAATTCGCGGTGGTACACGGGTTCGGGGATAACGCGGGATGTATGGCTGAGATGTGTAAACAAAACGCACATACCAACCTATGGCACATACATAACAACACAGTGCGGCGCGGACGGTAGCGCGGCTGTAAAAATTGCGACCTCTGTTAACCTTTCGGGCGAAAGCGGGGTTGTCCTCAAAACAGAAATATTCGACAGCGAAAACAAACCGGCCGCGCAGGAAAGCAGTGAAGCCGCAGTTTCCGGCGAAAACACCGCAGAGCTGACTATAACCGCCCCGCAGTTATGGTCTGCTGAGTCGCCGTATCTTTACAAAGCTGTGCAATCGCTTATGCGCGGCGATGAAGTCTTGGATTCATGTGAAACTGTTTTCGGCGTGCGGACGGTGGAGTTCTGCCCGGACAGGGGGTGCCTGATAAACGGCGAGCGGGTAAAACTGAACGGCGTGTGCGTGCATCATGACGGCGGCGCTGTCGGGGCGGCTGTACCGCCGAAAATGTGGCGGCGAAGGCTATTAAAGCTAAAGGAAATGGGCTGCAACGCGATACGCTGCGCACATAACCCGCCCGACCCCGCACTGCTGGATTTGTGCGATGAGCTGGGCTTTTACGTTATGGATGAGGCTTTTGACGAATGGGCGCAGCTAAAGTGGAAAATCTTCGGCAGTAATACGCATGAGAGCCGCGGATATTCCGAATGGTTCGACGGGCATCATAAATCTGACATAGAAGCAATGGTGCTGCGTGACCGCAACCACCCTTCTATTATAATGTGGAGCATCGGCAACGAAGTGCCGGAGCAGACACAGGCGGACGGCCACTTGCTTGCGAAATCGCTCCAAGATATTTGCAAAAAGCTCGACCCATCGCGGCTTTGCACACAGGCGTGCGACCAGATCTGTGCCGAGCCACGCCGCGCAACGGATGAGTTTTTGGATACGCTGGACATTGTTGGCTACAACTACACCGGCCGCTGGAGGACGCGGGCAGAAACGCTTTACGACGACGACAAGCGCGCAAACCCCGATTGGCTGATTATGGGCGCGGAAAACCCGTCCGCTTCGGGCAGAAGGGGCGATTACCGGCTTGAGATGCCGTCAAACGCGTGGAGGAGGGCGTACTATGCCGCGCCTGTTTACGCGGGCAAGCTCCTGCGTTATACAATGGTTCACGACTATGTAATCGGCGATTTTATGTGGACAGGCATTGACTACCTCGGTGAGGCGCACTGGCCGGACAGGAGCGCAAGCTCCGGCGTAATCGACACCGCCGGATTCCCAAAGGACCACTACTATTTTTACAGGAGCATCTGGGACAGGGAAAACCCAATGGCATATGTTTTCCCCCACCGCAACACAGATTTCCCGGACGGCAAAATCATCCCGGTGCTGTGCTATACAAACTGCGAATACGCCGAGCTTTTTGTAGGCGGCAAATCCTACGGCAAAAAAGCTTACAGCTATCCCATGTACGGCATGACAGAAACCTACGCGCATTGGGACAAAACCCCGGTTGTCGCAAATACCGACGATATGTTCCTTAGCTGGGACGTGCCTGTTACATCCGAAACGGTTGAGGTCATCGGCTACATAGACGGCAAAGAGGCCTGCCGCCATAAGGTAGAAGCGGCGGGGGCGCCGGCTGTGATCCGCGCGGTCTGCGACAGCCAAACGCTAGGAGCGGACGGTCGGGACATCGCGCATATTGAGATTGCAATAGAGGACAGCAGGGGCGTGTTCCATCCCGCGGCGGATAATAAAATTACCGTAAAAGTTGAAGGCGCGGCGGAGTTAGTCGGCCTGGACAACGGCAAGGCGGACAGCCATGAATCCTTTAAAGGCGCTTCAATGCGCGCTAACTGCGGGCTGCTGCTTGCGGTAATCCGCGCAAAGCGTGAAGCCGGTGACGTAAAAATAACCGTATCTGCGGACGGGCTTGAACCCGCCGAGGTTAGCTTGATTGTTAAATAAAAAAATATGATAGGAGCAATGATATGCAAAAATATGAAATGAACCGCAACTTCGCGGTGGGCAGCGACATCAGCTGGTACCCGCAGATGCTGGAATCCGGCTTTGTGTTCAAAGATAAAAACGGTAATGAGAAGTGCCTTCTTGAAACACTCAAGGATTATAACCACAACGCGATACGTCTGCGCACATGGGTGGACCCGTCGGACGACCCGCACAGGGGCCACTGCTCCGCCCGCGAAACAATGGAATTCGCGGTAAAGTGCAAAAATGCCGGTTACAGGATCATGCTCAATTTCCACTACGGCGATACCTGGTGCGACCCCGGCAAGCAGGTCAAACCAAAGGCATGGGAAGGGCTGGATTTCGACGGGCTTGTAAAAGCGCTGCATGATTATACCTACGAAACCGTAAAGCTCCTCGTTGACAATGGCGTTGTGCCGGAGTGGGTACAATTGGGCAACGAAACTAACCCCGGCATGGTACTGCCCGACGGAAGCACCGACGATTTCTCTAAGCTTGCAAGGCTGTACAACGCCGGGCATGACGGCGTGAAGGCGGCATCCCCAAAAAGCAAAACGATGATCCATCTGGCGGAGTTCAACGACACGGATTTCATCATAAACTATTTCGATAAGCTGGCGGAAAATGACTGCCGTTACGACATTATGGGGTTTTCGTTTTATCCTTGGCACCTCGCGAAAGCAAACGGGACCACCTATGAGCAGGCCGCCGCGGATTGGAACCGCTCAATGAAGGAAATTCCGGCGCGTTACGGCAGGGAGTTCCAGATCGTGGAGATCGGCGGCGTGGACGAGGAAGAGGATGAGAGCTTTTCGCTTATGATGGACGCGATCGCGTCAATTCATACTGAGCCGCTTTGCACCGGGCTGTTTTGGTGGGAGCCTGAGGGCGCGCGTGTTTGGAGCAAATACCCGCTGAGCGCGTGGCGCGCGGACGGCACTCCCACTAAAGCAATGGACGCGTTTAATGCGATTGGGTATTAAATGATGGAGGTGGATAAATAGCATGAGTGCAATAAACCGTTGTTTGTTCCTCGATGCGCAGCACAACCTGCGCATCGAGGAAAGGGAAGTACCGATCCCCCAAAAAGGTGAGGTGCTTATTAAAATCGCCGCGAACGGTATCTGCGGCTCTGATGTGCATTTTTACAAGGACGGCAGGCTCGGTAATTTCGTAGTGACCGAACCGTACATACCCGGCCACGAAGCAAGCGGCACCGTAGAAGCGCTGGGTGAAGGCGCAAAAAACTTCAAAGAAGGCGACAGGGTAGTCATTGAACCCGGTATAGCCTGCGGCCTGTGCAGTTTTTGCAAAAGCGGCAGGTATAACCTCTGCCCCGATGTAGTTTTTATGTCCGCGCCGCCCGTAAACGGCACCTTCTGCGATTATATCACAATACAGGAAAGCTTTGTTTTCCGCATCCCCGATTCCCTGACTTTGACCGAAGCCGCGTTGGCAGAACCTGCGGCAGTGGCAGTCCACTGTGTTAACCGCGCGCGTATACCACTGGGGGCGACAGGCGTTATTGTAGGCGCGGGGCCTATCGGCCTGCTGGTTTTACAGGCGTTTAAAGCGGCGGGCGGCGGGCGCGCGATATGTGTAGACCCGGTAGAAAGCAGGCTCAATGCCGCAAAAAAACTCGGCGCGGACCTGACATATCCCCCCGGCGGCCCTAATCTTGAAAATATAGGGGATGTGGTATTTGAAACAGCGGGCAGCAAGGAAGCGACAGCCGCGCTTTTTGGTATGGCACGGCACGGCGGGAAAGTTATACAGGCGGGCTTCCCCGACGGCAACGCAGTAAAGCTGGATATCGCCACGCTTATAGAAAAAGAGCTTGACTATGCCGGTGTACACCGTTATGCCAACGCATACGGAACCGCTGTCACCTGGCTTTCCGACGGGCGGATCAAAACCGACGGGCTTATCACGCATAAGTTTGATTTCAGCCATGCCGCCGAAGCTTTTAAATGGGCGGCGGAAAACCCCGGGCAGACGATAAAGGTGGTTGTTGAGAATTAGATAAAGCAAGAATTGTCAAAAGGTTGCTACCCGAATTATTCGTTTTCTAGATAAGTTAACCCCTTGCCGCACATTCGGCAAGGGGTCTTTCTTTATGGGGGGGGGTCCAAAACCCCCCCATTTCCCCCCCCTCCCCCCCCCCCGCCCGGGCCGCCGTCGCCGCCGCGGTTGCCGCGGGCGCCTCGGATGATCGGGGCGCCCAGCCGGTCGCGGCGCGCTCCCAGGTCGGCCATGAGCCGGAGGAGGGCCGGGATGCCGATATTCCCGTACTGGGGCGTCGCGTCCTCGGGGCGGGTGGCGCGGGGGAAGACGAATTCGTTCATTCCGCCGAAGCGCACGGTCCGGTCATAGACCGTCACGGCCACGCAGTTGCCCAATACGGT
>Ga0099364_10011017_pt1 | contig 12391 bp, 10 predicted proteins | sample TergutTh196P3_FD_73070 | JGI IMG/M metagenome (GOLD analysis project Ga0099364, IMG submission 73070) | Microcerotermes parvus P3 segment gut microbial communities from Pointe-Noire, Republic of the Congo - Th196 P3 | ecosystem: Host-associated > Arthropoda: Insects > Digestive system > Gut ... | reverse complement strand
TTCCACGCCCCGCATCTGCATGCACATATGTTGCGCTTCGATGACGACCATCACTCCCAGAGGGTTTAGTGTCTTTTGGATACATTCCTTGATTTGAAGCGTCAGTCGTTCCTGCACCTGCAGGCGGCGGGCGTGAATATCTACAACCCTTGCGATTTTACTTAATCCGGTGATATAGTTGCGGGGAATATAAGCCACGTGTACTTTTCCGAAAAACGGAAGGATATGATGTTCGCACAGGGAAAAAAAGTCAATATCCTTGACGATAACCATTTGTTTGTAGTCCTCTTCCCGAAACATGGCTGCTTTCAGCACGGCTTCGGGGTCTTTATGGTATCCGTTCAGCAGGAACTGCATTGATCTGGCTACCCGTGTCGGGGTTTTCACTAATCCTTCACGGTTCGCATCCTCTCCCAACAGACCAATAATATCGCGATAATGCGCAGCTAATTGTGAGGTTAAAAGCGGTTGTTCTTCGTTTTCTTTCATCTCACACAGTCAGTTCAACAGAATCCTGACATCTTCTCTCAATATTTTTATTTCTTTTTTAAAAGAAGGAAATGCATCAACCAGTTTACTCATCATCGAAAACGCTTCTTCATACGAAAGATAATCGCCTACACACAGGCTCCAGAAAGGAGCCGTAAAGTTAATGTGGGTAGAAACATCTCTGAAAATATTCTCAATCTGTTTTTGCTTGTTATGCGCTTCGTTCATGGATGTACGCTGGTTATTACCGGAAAACACCTGAACACGGTACCCCGGCATCACAAGATAACTTTTATCTCCGTCTGTTTCTATTTTTTCATCAAAAGAGCGTTGACCTACCAATGAACGAATAATAGTCGATTGGCGAATGGTGACCGTTCCCTTCCCAGGCTCACTTACAGCCAGTTCGTCAAAGATGGAAGATTGTGCGGCGGCACCGCCGCCGTAACACAACAATACAAAGAGAAAAAGATAATATTTCATAGGAAGCATTCCTAAAAAGCCTCAATGATCGGCAAGAAATTCTCTACACTCAGGGAAGCGCCACCGATCAAACCGCCATCGACATCGGGATTGGCAAACAATTCCTTCGCATTGCCCGCATTGCAACTTCCGCCATAAAGGATGGTGACATTATCGGCAATTTCTGCTCCGTATTTAGCTGCAATCGTCTGACGGATATGTGCATGTATTTCCTGCGCTTGCGCTGCGGTGGCTGTCACGCCTGTTCCGATAGCCCAAACCGGCTCATACGCTATGACTAACTTGCTGAAATCTTCGACAGATAAATCAAATAACGATTCTTTTAGCTGGGCATCTACTACTTCAAAATGGATACCGGCTTCTCTTTCAGCCAATACCTCGCCTATACAGAAAATGGGCGTTAATCCGTTGGCTAATGCCAATTCGACTTTTGATTTCAGAATGGCAGGCGTGTCATGGTAGTATGTACGTCTTTCGGAATGTCCCAGGATGACATATTTGGCTCCCGTAGAAATGATCATGGCTGCCGAAACCTCTCCGGTAAATGCGCCCTTTGCCTTGTCGGCTGCATTTTGGGCGGCTACGCCGATCCGCGTCGTGTCGACTGCTTCAACCATACTTGTCAAATGCGTGAACGGTACGCCAATGACTACATCACAATGAACCGTTTTGTTTGCTAATACTTCATTTAATCCTTTAGCTAAGACTAATCCCTCCTGAAGGGTTGTGTTCATTTTCCAGTTTCCTGCTACAATGTTTTTTCTCATTTTAATTATTATTAATCAGTTTATATTTTTTCTCTTTGTACGGATTTGGCGATTCCTGAAAAAATCATAGATCCAAATCGACAGCAAAGGTAATGTAAATCCTGCAAATTTCTGCAACCATGACATGCGATCTTTTTTGTTTTTTTCGGCAATAATTTCGGGCGCCGTCAGATCGTCTTCATCGATTGGCGTCTCACCCAACTTAGTAATTACTTCAACTATTTTATTTTCATCCGGAATATCATTGTGATGCCATTTTGCCAAAATGGTGCCGTTTTTGAGTACAACAAGCCCCGGATTGGAACGAATCATCGATTTTAGCAATACATCATCGGCTGTCAGGAACGGGTAATCTGCACCTGTATTGTCCCTCCATTCTTCAATCTCTTCTTCGGCAGAGGCAGTAACGCCATAGAAAGGCAACTTGAACTCTACGGCATTGTCATATACATTGTTGATTTTGTCAATGTGAATATCGTTTGCTTCTTTTATTTTAGGCATAATCAACAGGAAAGTAAGTTGAGGATAAGTCAATACCATATCCGCAATGTTGTCCTGATTTTTGTTATACAACTCAAACGAATTTACAACAGGCATAAATCCTTCCTTGATTAGTTTTTGATCTACAAAAGTCCACGATGTATCGTCAGTGGGTATTTCTTCCAACGCAAACTCTTTTTTAACACCTTCTTTTTCGTAGATAAAAACTATTTCATCCAGCGGGGCATCTTCCGGGATTTCCATCAGTTTGGAAATATTCAATCCGACTTTATAAGGGAGAAAATCTGTGATTGGAAGGCGGGTGTAGTTCTGATAGCAAAAAGTCATGCAGAAAAAATATGCAAACAATACCACAAACCAATTGGTTCTAAAAGAGAAAAAGGAGGTCATGCGTTTGTGATAGATATAAGTGATAATGGAGGCTGCAAGCAGGGGAATGTTTTTGAAAAAAGTAGCCCAATTCGACAGAATAATGGCATGCCCAAAGCATCCGCAATCTGAAATGGGATTAAATAGCGCCAGATAGAGTGTGAGCGGCGTCATTAAGCACATGAACAGCAACACACACATGGTGGTTAATTTACGATATACAGCAAACAACAGGCTGATCCCCAATGTAAATTCGATGGACGCAAGATTAAAAGAGAGGATATTCTCCATCCATGAGAAATGATTCAGTCCGAAAGCTGTCAGATAATCCCTGATTTGTAGCGCCCCTCCTACCGGATCAATAGCTTTCACAATTCCTGAAAAAACAAATGTAGCGCCGATAAGTATCCGGCAAAATTCTACTAAAATCTTAATAAGTCTTTCTTTGTTCATACTTCTTCGTTAAATTCAAGTTTTATCAAACCAAAAAGAGCATAGTTAATCATATCCATATAATTGGAATCAATCCCTTCCGAAACGACCGTTTGTCCTTGGTTATCCTCGATTTGTTTCGTTCGGTATATTTTTGTTAAAATCAAGTCTGTATATGAACTGATCCGCATGCTTCGCCACGCTTCGCCGTAATCATGATTTTTGGCGACCATCAGTTCTTTTGTTTTGAACAGATATTCATCATAGAGAGCCAGGGCTTCATCGGTATTCATATCTTTCGCATCAGTCGAAGCGCCAAGCGCCAACTGAATCAGCCCGATAATTCCATAATTTACAATGGCGATAAATTCAGGTTTGATTCCTTCGTTTACCTTGCTGAAACCGTTCATTTCTACGCTACGGATCCTGTTGGCCTTGATAAAGAGCTGGTCTGTAATTGATGACGGTCGCATAATGCGCCATGATACACCATAATCTTCCAATTTACCTTGAAAGACCTTCCGGCATATATCAATCACATTGTCAAACTGTAGCGTTGTATCCATCTTTCAAATTCAATGCGCTAATTACAAAGGATGTCGAGCGTTTATAATTAAATCAATCAGTTGATTTTTTGTTTTATTTATGAACAACGGAGCGAACGTCCGATCCTCAGTATCGTCGTTCGGGTGATGTTATTTAACTCACACAACCGGTTAATCGTAATACCATGTTTCTGTGCAATAGCGCCTAATGTGTCTCCTTCCTTGATACGATAATATACAGGCGAATTTTCAACCGGTATTTCTGTTTCTTCCGTGTTTGTATTGTCGGAAGCTGAAGCAATGATCTGGCTGTTTTCGCCTGTATTGTCCTCTTCTTCTTCCTGAGACTCATTCTTGGGGGCTACGGGTTTGGATGCTGCGCGGTAACATATTTCTTGCCCAACCCTTAATGGCGTTGTCGACTGAATGTTATTCAAACGGCAAAGGGCATCGACAGTTGTTCCGTATTTACTTGCAATGGAACTTAGTGTTTCCCGTGCCAGAACAGTATGATAGGCAGCGGCAATTTGACCGGTCGCTTCCGGCGGCGTTTCCGCTACGGTTGCATCTGTATTTTTTACAAAGGTTGTTCCGCAACGAATGGATTGTCCGATTCGTAAGGTGGATTTTGAAGTAAGTCCGTTGAGCCGGCACAGTTCGGCAACCGTCGTTTTATACTGGAGGGCTATCTTGCTCAATGTTTCACCTTTTTGGACGCGGTGATATACAATCCGCTCCGAAGTGGATGTATAGATATTCGTGTTTTTACCGAAATTCCCTTTGTAGAGCACATAATGGTCATTGTGGGGTGTTCCGTCTGTAAAGTCGATAATATGGCTCGGATTAAGCGCCTGCCCTAAAAAACGTGTCTCAAAATGAAGATGCGAACCGGTCGAACGTCCGGTATTTCCTCCCAGACCGATAGCCTGTCCTGCCTGTACGATCTCATTTTCAGAAACAAGAAAACCCGATAAGTGCGCATAGAGGGTTTCAAGCCCGTTCGGATGACGTAAGACCAAATAGTATCCATAGCCTCTGCGTTCATATCCTTTCAAACGCACTTTTCCGCTAAAAGCCGAACGAATCGTATCTCCTGTCTGGACTTTCAAATCAATTCCATTATGCATACGCAGGCGGCGAGGACCGAACAGAGAAGTGACTTTGATCTGGACATCAATTGGAAGAATAAACGATGTGCAGTCAATTGAAAATGAATCGGGATAGGCAATTTCTTTGCTGCGAAACGGATTTACCCAGGTGGTGTCCCAGGAAGAACCGTAAAGCTCATCGGCAGGAAACATAAGGGATTCGTATTCAAGTAATTCTTTATAAAAAAAATCATCAATAGTGGCTAATTCTTCGGCGGCGAGTCCTTTGTTCAACACGACGCGATCTGCCATTAATTCAGCTATCTGTTCATTGATTAATTGCATCTGTAGGGTAGTTACAGGTTGCGTTTCTTTTCCTTTTTGAGCGTTTTGCCCTTCCATAGAATAAAAGATGGAACAGGAAAAACAAAGAAGACATATCGTTTTTAACTTCATAATTGACTTTTCTATATTTAAAAAAACACGATGAAATCGTGATTTTTCAGACGAAAAACCTCCAAATTTCTGTATTTTCCTTTTATCAGCCAAATAAATAATCAAAAAATTGCATTTACCCAATCCTGAAAAAACCCTAAAAAGAATTGTATCTAAATGTATTACAGATATATATATATTATTATGTTTTACAACATATTTTTGATTCATTTGAAAATTATTTATCTTTGGACAATGAAAAGTTGAAAAAAGTTGAATTGGAATAATTTAAAAACGGGATGAATTTTTTTGCGCGTATTGAACTTCCGCAATCCTCAATTGAAATTTCGTATCATGACCTGAACATGCTGCTTGGCTCCTGTTTTGCGGAAAATATGGGGAACAGGTTTATTGAAAATAAATTTCAGACGGACCTTAATCCGTTGGGCATACTCTATAATCCGGAATCCATCGCAATGTCAATCAGGCGACTGCTGGAAAACAGAAGGTGGGAGGGCGAGGAATTGTTCCGGCATGAAGGTTTGTATCACAGTTTTGGGCATCACAGCAGTTTTTCCGATATTTCAAAAGAGAACTGCCTGCATAAAATCAATGAACGTCTGAGTTTTTCTGCCGGTAATATACCGAAAACAAACAATTTATTTATCACTTTCGGAACTGCTTATGTATATCGGCTGAAGGAAACGGGACAGGTGGTCTCCAATTGCCATAAACTGCCGGCTCAATTATTTATGCGCGAACGTTTAACGGTTCAGCAAATTGTAGAAAAATGGAGGACATTGCTTGCTGACTTATTCGAAACGAACAAAGAGCTTATCATTTTCTTTACCGTCAGTCCGGTTCGATACTGGCAGGACGGTGTGCACGAAAACCAATTAAGTAAATCAATTCTGCTGCTGGCAATCGAACAGTTACAAACACTGTTTCCCGAACGAACCGTCTATTTTCCGGCTTACGAACTGATGATGGATGAGTTGCGCGATTACCGGTTTTACGCCGAAGACTTCTGTCATCCGTCCAACACAGCGATTCAATACATTTGGGAGCGTTTTACGGATACCTATATGAATGAGCATACTCAGCAGTTGATGAAAGAGATAGGTCGAATTAAAAAAGCGCTAAACCACAAGCCATTGAATCAACAAAGCGAATCCTACAGACAGTTTATTTCACAAACTTTGTTAAAAATAGAACAACTCCGCGAAAAAATGCCGTATATTTGTTTCGAAAATGAACTATCCTATTAAAGATATTGCGACAATAATCGGTTCGAAGCAAACGGTTTTGAATGATTGCCTGATTGATCATCTGCTGATTGATAGCCGAACGCTTTCTTTTCCGGAATCAACGCTATTTTTCGCACTGAAAACCCGAAGAAACGACGGACACCGGTATATTTCCGGACTGTACCGGTTGCGCGTTCGTAATTTTGTGGTCAGCAGAATTTTGCCTGAGTTTGATGCGATGAAGGATGCCAATTTTCTGCCAGTTGATGATGGATTGAACGCATTGCAAAAATTGGCGATACATCACAGGAAACGATTTGATATACCGTCAATTGGCATTACAGGAAGCAATGGCAAGACAATCGTCAAGGAATTGCTTTACCAGTTGCTTCGTTCGGAGTTCAACATTGTCCGTTCTCCCCGCAGTTATAATTCTCAGTTAGGCGTACCCCTCTCGGTATGGCAGATGGATGTGAAACATACGCTGGGTATTTTTGAAGCCGGTATTTCCCAGCCAAATGAAATGCGAAAGTTACGGCGAATGATACTGCCTTCGATCGGAATTTTTACGAATATCGGCGAAGCTCATCAGGAAAACTTTATCTCTTCGATGCAGAAAGGATTGGAAAAGCTTTCCTTATTTAGCGACTGTGAACTGATTGTTTACAAGGCTGACGATCCATTGATCACCCATCTGCTGGAAACAGCCTGCCTGTCGCACAGGGGGCTGGGATGGAGTTACAGGGATTCGGAGGCGCCTCTGTTTATCGAATCTGTTCGGAAACAGGAAGATACCACTGTCATTCAATGCGTAGCGATGGGCATTGCCTATACGTATACTGTTCCATTCACCGACGATGCTACCATTGAAAATCTGATTCACTGTATCGCTCTACTCCTTTATTTGAAGCCTGCAGTCCTTCAAAACGTTGATTATTTTGCAGCGCTGGAGCCTGTTGCGATGCGCCTTGAATTGAAGGAAGGAATCAATAATTGCTTGTTAATCAATGATACATACAATTCGGATATTAATTCATTAGCCATTGCACTGGATTTTCTGCAAAGCCGCCGGGGTGATAAAAAAATGAAAAGCACGGTGATCCTTTCCGATATTTTACAGTCGGGCATGTTGCCGAAGTCGCTGTATAAAAAAGTAGCTGAACTGTTGAAACGTAAAAAAGTAAACCGTATCATTGGTATAGGCCCTGATCTGAAAGAAAACAGCAAAACATTTGATATGGAAAGTGAATTTTATCCAGCAGTGGATGATTTTATCCGCTCACCTTCCTTCAAACGTTTCCGGAACGAACTGATTTTATTAAAAGGTTCGCGTGTCTTTCATTTCGAACGGTTGACGGAGCTGTTGGAAAAGAAAGTGCATGAAACTGTGTTAGAAGTAAATCTGGACGCTATCATTCACAATTACAATTATTTTCGTTCCATAATGCGTCCGGAAACAAAGATGGTTTGCATGGTCAAGGCGTTTGGATATGGAATGGGTTCGCATGAATTAGCCAGGACTTTACAGGAGCACTGTTGTGATTATCTGGCAGTTGCCGTAGCAGATGAAGGGGCAGAGTTGCGCAGGGAAGGCATATCCATTCCGATTATGGTGATGAATCCTGAATTGAGCAGCTTTCATAATCTGTTTGAATTTCAATTGGAACCCGAAGTATATGGCTTCCGTTTGCTGGATGCGCTGATCAGGGAAACCGGACGCCGGGGGATTACTTCCTATCCGGTTCATATAAAGATTGATACGGGAATGCATCGCCTGGGTTTTCAACCCGAAGATGTACCGGAACTATGCGAAAGACTGAAAAAACAAACCGGCTTGCTTGTGATGTCCGTATTTTCCCATCCTGCAGGGAGTGATGCGCCCGAACATGACGAATTTACACTCAAACAGGCGAAACTGTTTGCCGGCGCGGCCCGTCAATTGGAAGATGGGCTTGGATATAAGGTTCTTAAACACTTTCTTAATTCCGCCGGTATTGAGCGATTTCCTGCCTGTCAATTAGATATGGTGCGTTTGGGGATATCATTGTACGGCATTGGTTATTCGCAGGATTTACAGTCTGTCTGTTCCCTGAGAACCACCATTCTACAAATACAGGAAGTTCGTGCCGACGAATCTGTCGGATACGGGCGGATGAGCTACGTTGATCGTGATTCGCGAATCGCCGTTTTACCGATTGGCTATGCCGACGGATTGAACCGTCATCTGAGTAACGGAGTCGGTGAGGTGGTTATCGATGGGAAACGCTGTCCGGTCGTTGGAAATATCTGTATGGATACCTGCATGGTTGATGTGACGGAAACGGCTGCGAAAGAAGGAGATAAAGTGATTGTCTTCGGAAAAGAAATGCCGGTTGTTGAGCTGGCACAAAGGTCAGGAACCATCCCCTACGAAATCCTGACCTCCGTTTCGCCGAGGGTGAAACGGATTTATTTCAGGGAGTAGGCGGTTCTCAGTTCTCAGGGGTCGGTTTTCAGTTCAATTAATCAATGAATCGTAATTCATAATTGTCAATACGGTTGTCTGTTTTCAGAAAAAGTAATATCTTTGCCATACAAAAAAAAATATATGAGATAAGAGAAAAAATAATTACAGTTAGATAAAAGGCGTTAGCTTCAGTTCTTGCTATTGAATATCTGCAAAATTTCATGAGTTTACGAGAACAGGAAAGTTCACGCCCACGTGGATTCGTGGGCTTTTCTTGTTTGTAAACTTGGTTTTGCAGAGCCTCAATAGCAGACGGAAATTTGTCCACGTTTTTATTTTCACAAATAATGTATCCACCATGGCGAAGAAAATACACATAGGCTCAATCATCAGACAAAAAGTATTAGACAGTCCTTTGTCGGTTGAAGAATTTGCTGCCGGATTAAACCTTCACAGAACATCTATTTATCATATATTTAAAAAGGAAACCATGGATACTGAAAGGTTGAAATTAATATCTGATGTATTGGGCTATGACTTTATCAGCGAAATATATCAAAAACAGGATGCCGAACAAACCCCGCCTGTACAAACCATATTTATGACTGTTGAAATAGATGCTAAAACACTGCAAAAATTAAACCTGCCCGATGAATTTTTGCTCTTAGTCAAAAAAAGAACATAACCTGTTGAATAATTCCACACAAGCGTTGAATCTATCCACAAAAAAACCATTATAATCTTAATTAGATAGCCTATTTTTGCAGCATATAAATGGTGAAGTCATGAAGAATTCGTTTGTTTATTTCATAGAACTACTTGGTATTAAGCATACAAAAAAATATGCAGGCAGGATTTATAATGAACATCCTTTTAGAAACACGCTTTATGCGTTTTCTTCATTGCTCCACGACTATGGCGTGGACAATGTGGCTATCCAGTTACTGGAAGAAGATAAGGATATTACCAAACTTACAGCCCCGGTTGTCGTATCTTTAGGATTTGATATCGCAGTTGTAAGCCAGATAAAAAAGGATTTGGTTACCTTTACTACATTAAATAATATAAAGGCAAAAAATACGCCGGAAAAATTCAATGAATATTGGGATGGAATAGCCTTACTGGCTGAAACCGGTTCAAAATCAGGCGAACCTTATTATTTAAAACACAAATTGTCAGACTTGTTTTATGAGGCTCAAAAGTATTTCTTGCTTCTGTTTGCATTTGCTGTATTTTTCTTTACAATATGGACGAAAGGGGTGTATCTGAATGCAGGGATTATGACGCTTATGGCTGTAAATTTTACAGGCGTTTTTGTGAGCTGTCTGCTCATATATAAACATTATAAAATAAAAAGCAATTATGCCGACAAAATATGTTCGCTGATTCAAAAAGGCAATTGTAATGAAGTATTGGATTCGGATGCCTCCAAACTGTTCGGGTTGATAGGCTGGAGTGAAATCGGGCTGAGTTATTTTACCTCAAACAGTATCATTCTATTGTTCTTCCCTGATCTGTTGCCATTATTTGCTGTGATCAATGCATGTGCGCTGCCCTATTCAGTTTGGAGTGTATGGTTTCAAAAATTCAGGGCAAATACCTGGTGTACGCTGTGTTTGATTGTTCAGGGTTTGTTTTGGCTGATTTTTTTGGGTACGCTTTATTTTGGATATTTCAATCACATTCAGGAAACTTTTGTGTTTCAAAACCTGATTATCCTGTGTTGTGTGTATACAATTCCTTTTATTGCCGTTAATCTTTTACTGTCCCTGTTCATTGTTAAAAACAGGACAGAAAGCATGATACAGGAATTTAACAGCCTGAAGGCAAATGATGACGTCATTAAGGCAACCCTGTCAAAAGAACCTTATTTTGAGGTTAACAGGGAAAGCTCTCAAATTCTTTTCGGCAATAAAAACGCGGAGATATTAATTACGATTCTGACCAATCCCCATTGCAATCCCTGTGCAAGAATGCATAAGAGACTGTCGGAAATCCTTCAGGACGAAAACGGCAAGTTCTGTATTCAGTATATTTTTTCTTCCTTCAGGGAGGAATTTGACGGGAGTTCCCAATTTCTGATTGCTACCTACCTGAACAAACCTTTAAATGAGACGTGCAGAATCTATCATGACTGGTTTAATGGAGGAGGGCAGGCTAACCGGTTTCGTTTTTTTCAAAAATATAAAGTTCCGATCGACGAAAATTGCATCAGCGAATTTAACAAACATAATGCCTGGAAAGAAAACGCCAAACTTAAAGCCACGCCTACTGTTTTAGTGAATGGCTATAAATTACCCAGGCATTATAATATAGATGATATTCGTTTTTTTACAACGCTTGATTTTTCCGGGTTACAGGTAACGCTGTAATCCATTTTATAAATATTTTTATTAATTTTTAAAACTTAATTTTTATGAACAAGTTAAAAGAACTTACAGTGGAAAAGTTCAGGATAATGAAAGATGCTGAACTGAAAGGGATTGTTGGAGGACTGCATTGGGGTCATGAGTGCACATGTGGAGGTGGTTGTAATACAGTTGGTTTTTGGAATGGACATTTTTCTGATTCTTATTATTCCCATGACTGTGTTTACAGTTCAATAGCGAGAACATGTGTTTGCGGTGGAGTGTAAGACCTGTTTATTGGTTTAATGAACTGTTTAAATTTCAAAATATTTCATTAATGTAAATTTAAACAGCATCTTAGTTAAATGTGGAAAAAGGAGGCTTGTGGGAAACACATCCATAAGGTCTCCTTTTTTAAAACATGTACTTAGTGTCTACAAAATTATATGATGCTGACATTATGCGCGTCTATCCTCTTTTGAATAGGACAGGAGGAGGTTTGGGTTATATATCCCTGCTTGTTCTACCTGGGTCGCTGACAGTATTATTTGATTATGCTTTGGTATTTCATTTTTTTATCCCTATTTTTACGCAAATTTCATAAAGTCGAATGTTCTATGAAAAAAAACATGCTAATCGCATTCTTTTATACTTTGCTTCCCGGTATACTTTGGGGACAAATGGTAACAGATACTTCTTTTTTAAGAATCGAAGCAAATCTATTAACTCAATTAGCCATATTCCCGCAGGAAAAAATCCATCTGCATACCGACCGTTCTTTTTATGTGCCGGGCGAAAAAATATGGTTCAAAGCCTACGTTGTGGATGCACTTACCCATCAGTTTCCGACATATAGCCGGTATGTTTATGTTGAACTGATTGATTCGCGAGATTCACTTGTCAGCAGGGTGATGATCCGTCCCGAAAATGATATGTTCCATGGGCACATCTTCCTGTCCGACGTCATTCCGGAAGGCAACTACACCCTCCGCGCCTACACCGGATACATGGAAAATCTGGATGATGACTACTTCTTCAAAAAAAATATTCGAATAGGTCATCTATCTTCCACCCACTCTCAGGTTTCCCAAAGAACTGAAAATCAGAAAACCCGGGCAAATCGATTTGCAGGGGCAACCCTTGCGGTCGCCCGGGATGATTTCGATGTTACCTTTTTCCCCGAAGGCGGCAATCTGGTAGAAGGCGCTTTTTGCAAAGTAGCATTTAAAGCGCTGAACAGG
>Ga0099364_10011016_pt1 | contig 12392 bp, 8 predicted proteins | sample TergutTh196P3_FD_73070 | JGI IMG/M metagenome (GOLD analysis project Ga0099364, IMG submission 73070) | Microcerotermes parvus P3 segment gut microbial communities from Pointe-Noire, Republic of the Congo - Th196 P3 | ecosystem: Host-associated > Arthropoda: Insects > Digestive system > Gut ... | reverse complement strand
GGCGGGATTTAATATGCGTAAGTTGTTGAATCTGTTTGGGAAGGCACCATTTTCCCGTGCGCTGTGGGGATATTGGTATTTTTGTTGTTCTGTTTGTCGGTTTTTGGATTGTTTTATCCAAAAATGGGGTAGCCAATTGCGCCGGAAAATTGTTCCTTCATGCTAGAAGGACTTTTTATGACTCGACGATATGCCGTTAACATCTCGAAATTGTCCCTCACGTTCTTTGCATCTTTGCGGTTAAAAAAGATTTAACCACAAAGACGCAAAGGACGCAAAGAACAAAAACGTCCAACTTTTCCCCGCTTGCAGTGTATTTGAGATATTCGAGTCCGACCATGAGGCTTGTTGGCAGTGCGGGTGCGCCGTTGTCGTCGCAATAGAGAGATGCTTGGAAAAATTGGCAGGTAGTTGTGGCGTTTTGGCGAAAATCTAGCAAAAGCAATTTGCCTATCTTCTCTAAATTGCGGCACACCCTCTAAGAAGAACGCCCTTGCTTACGCGTCGGGCACTCGGACTCCGAATTTCCGAAATAGGACACTGTTTTTTTACCAAACATGTGCTACAATGGGGAATTCAGAAAAAGTGTTCGTCCCCCTAAAAGTATCATTACCCCCATGAAAATGCTACGTCTTTTCACAACCATTGCCGTCATTATGACGGCATGTGCAATGGTTTCCGCCTCGGAAATTGCCGAAAACTTCGCAAGGTGGGTCCCTAACTTTGCGTCCTCCGACCAAAACCAACGGCGAGACGCACAACAAAATTGGCAACGATTCTGCCAACAACAGGGACACATTCCCGAAAACCAAAAGGAAATCATCCGAGTCTCCATCGAACAACTCGCCAAAGATAATCCCGTGGATACCTCCGTTTGGATCATCCGCCAACTCGGAATCGTCGGCGATGCCACCGCCGTACCGGTACTGGCACGAAGTCTCACCAGCGGCGAAGTCCGAATCCGTGATGAAGCCGCCAGAGCATTGGCAAACATACCCGGTAAGGAAGCCGAAGACGCTCTCAAAGCCGTCAGTACGATTGCAGCAGCGCAACTGGCAAAAGATGCAATCACTTCACGCACCATCAAAGCCGATATTCCGAGAGATGATGGTGTCGAGACAGCACTCCCGATGGCGATCCCCTTTCCGTCCGCTGCAACCGCAAGAGAAATGACGACGTTGATGGACAGATATGGAGGAATGAGCGACATGCAAAAAGCCCAAGTGTTGAGTAATCTTACAGACCGCGCTTTAAGACAACAACAAAGCGGTGCCGATCGCGCTACGGCAGCGCGACAAAATATATTCTACATTCCGTTTGCTCTCGAAGCCGTACAGAGTTCCGACGAAACACTGCGGAATGCGGGTATTTTGGCAGTCGGAGCCCTCGGCGGTGAAGCGGAAGCGGCGTTCCTGCTCGAATACATCCGCACCGGGGCAAATAAGGATTTGGCGAGAATTGCTCTCGCCAGAATGAGCGGACAAAGAATTGATGCTATTCTGCTGGAAAGTCTGAAAACAGAAACAGACGGCGAAAAGTTCGCTATTCTTGCCGACGCGTTGAATCGGCGATTCAACCAAGAGATTGCTCCCATCCTGCTGGAAAGGGCAAAAGCAACAGGATCACAAAACCGACTGCAACTCTTGCAACTAGCGGAGCCGACATCTTCGAGTGCCAACATTGCTGACTTCGTAACGGTTTGGGCAATGATTTCGGAACGCGGACCAAAGGATGATGCCGAGCGTATCATCGCCCGGCTGGCGGGTGGAAGTGCAGCACCGGTTTTGCAAGCGTTGGGAAATAACTGGGACACACCGGATGGTTTGGGATTGTTAGGACGCATCGGCGACGGCAACTCCCTGAACCAAATTCGGCAGAGCAGAAATGCAATCTATGCGTTTCGTAATTGGACGAATGCTGTTGTGGCAGACGACCTCATGGCGTTTGTCAAAGACACGAACAATGCCAACGATGATCGGATTGCCGCTCTTCGGGCTTTTGTCCGGGTGATTTCGTTGCCGAACAACCAGATTGGTATCCGAATCAATGATGTGCAAAAGGTCAATCGTTTGATTGAGGCGTATGAATTGGCAACGCGTGCTGATGAGAAGCGGTTAATTATTGAGCGGGTGGGTCAGATTCGCACGCTTGAGTCGTTGCGTTTTGTGTTGAGGTTCATTGACGACTCTGAACTTCGGGATAGGGCTTGCGAGTCGGTGTTGAATTTGGCGCACGACACGAATTTCCGCAACTCGGCGAGGGCGGAGTTTAATGAGGCGTTGGACAAGGTGATTGCCGCTTCGGAAAGCATCACTGATCAGAACCGGCGTAATGACCTTCGCAACCGAGCCAATGGATACAAAGCGGGACAGTAAAGTTAACCGCCTGCCGTTAGCCGCTCCGCACCCCAACGTTAGCCGCTCCGCTTGCGGAGCGCACGCTGTTAACCATCGGAGCCAAGATTTATGAACAAGAAAATCGAACGAGTTTACGTAGAAACGTCTGTTGTTAGCGGGATGTTTGACGAGGACGATCACCCCGCCAAAACGAAGCCGTTTTGGGATGCCGTTATCAATGGCAAACTTCGCGTGGTGCTGTCAGACGTGTTGGTGTCCGAAGTGGAACGCGCGCCGCAGCATGTCCGAGACTTTTTCGACTCGCTGCCGGAATCTCAGATCGAGCGGATTGTTTCGACCGACGAATCGGACGCTTTGGCAGAACGATACATTACCGAAGGCATTACAACGGAGAATAGCCGAAACGATTGTCATCGTGTCGCTCTTGCGGTCGTTGCCGGAGTCGATGTACTTGTCAGTTGGAATTGCAGGCATATCGTTAAACTCAATCGGATTCGCCGATACAACGGTATCAACCTGCTACTTGGCTATTCTCCCATCGAAATACGAACTCCCTACGAGGTGATCAATGACGAAACTTGACCTATCCCAAATCAAGCCTATTCCCGGATTCGATTCTCTGAAATGGAAACGGAAGATTCAGGCGGAAATTTACGAGGAGACTAAACACATGACTTCCGAAGAGCGGCGTGAGCGTCTTCGGCAAGCGAGTGAGCGGGCGGTGCTCCGTCGAAAAGAACTCGCCGAGCGGCAAGCGGCGGAAGCTCGCACGTAACTGTCAAATCCGTTAACCGCTCCGCACTCCAATACTCCGCACCCCAACGTTAGCCGCTCCGCTTGCGGAGCGCACTGGAAAAAACAACCATGCCTGAAAAAACAATTTTCAAACGTATCATTGACAAAGAGATTCCGGCAAAGATTGTCCATGAGGATGATCTCTGTATGGCATTTCACGATGTTGCTCCGCAAGCACCGGTTCATGTTTTGGTGATTCCGAAGAAGGAGATTGCTTCGACGGATCAACTGACGGAGGACGATGCCGTTTTGCTCGGACACATTTACGGAGTGATTCGCACGTTGGCGAAGGAGATGGGTTTGGAGAAGGGTTATCGTGTGGTAACGAATTGCGGCGGCGATGGCGGTCAAACGGTCTATCATCTGCATTTCCATCTTTTGGGCGGACGACAACTGGGCTGGCCTCCGGGATAGTGAAGTTAGACAATAGACTTGTTTCGCACCTTCGCAGTCCGTCGACAAGTTTGCACAAAACCGTAACGTTGTAGAGTATCTAGAGTCAAAAACCTCATTTTTACCTCATTTACACAAAAACAAAACACCTCAGTAGCCGATGCACCCCTGAAGAACTAACCTCATTTACCACATTGACACGGAGTACCGGTAAAATAAGGAGAAATGAGGTAAATGAGGTTGACGTTGAGGGGAGTGCTTTGCTACTGAGGTTATTTTGTCAGAAAAATGAGGTTGAAAATGAGGTCGTCTTTTCGATAAACTGCCATTATATTGCCGAATCGACAAACGTGTCGACGGACTGAGGTGTGGTGGGGGATGCTTGCTACTGAGGTTGTTTTGTCAGACAAAAGAGGTTAGAATAGGTCGTCCTTTTTGGTCTGCTCGCAAATAGTTATTCCCGACCAAAATTGCGGCGACATCCCAACAGAGCATTAACCAAAATGCAACAAAAACTCGAAGCCATCGCCGCAAAACTTCGCCAGGTAAATCGTGTTCTGTTCATCACAGGGGCTGGCATCTCCGCAGACAGCGGGTTGCCCACCTATCGAGGAGTCGGAGGACTATACAATACAGAAAAAACCGAAGAAGGCTATCCCATCGAACAATGCCTCTCGGCTACAATGTTTCGTACCCGACCAGACATCACTTGGAAATACATGCTCCTCATCGGCGAAGCCGTGATGCAATGTCAACCGAATCCGGCACACAAAATCATCGCTCAATGGGAAAAGGACTTCGCCCAGCGCAGCGGAAAGGTCGTCGTTTTTACGCAAAACATCGACGGCTATCACCGACTCGCCGGGTCGGAAAACGTGTTGGAAATTCATGGATCACTGGACGAATTGTACTGTACGAAGTGTACTTGGAAAACCCTGCCAGATACGTCTTCGGAAGAGCGGCTTACAGAAATTAAGGAACTCGTTAATGATTCCATCCCTCAATGTCCGAGATGCGGAGCGGTCATTCGTCCCCGCATCGTGATGTTCGAGGAAATGCTCCCCCGCCCGGTTTTGCAACAATTCGAAGAAGAGTTTGCCCACGGCAACGGTTTTGACATCGTCTTTTCGATAGGCACGTCGGCAATGTTCCCCTACATTACAGGACCAGTGTACGAGGCAATCCGCTGCGGGAAAACAACAGTCGAAATCAACCCGACGGAAGGGGAACTTTCACATAGGGTTACACATTACCTTCCAATGGGTGCAACCGAGGCGTTGACGCAGTTGGATGCGCTGGTTCGAACCGTATAAAAGGATGGAGCCGGAGAGTACCGGCTAAATATCGGAGTACCGGCTAAATAATAGACCGCTCTCCTACCGCACGGTTACGTTTCCAGCGGACGACGAATATACCGCCTCATCACCGAAAACACGATGATAGTACAACGATAAAGCATGAAGAGAAACCGCCAAACCCTCAATCTGCTTCGCATTCAAACTGGTCGCCATCGTCTCCGGCTTCACCCGATTGACCGTCGTCGCCAAACTCATCACCGCCCTAACAACCTGCGGGTCTTCCAAGTCCTTGTCCGGCAATGAAAAAACAAGCCAACGAAGAACATGACCACTCGAATACATCGTCTCAAAAGCATCAGGATTGAAACCCTTATACAAGAAAAATCGCGGATGCCAAAGATACCGGTCATTTTGAATCGATAACACAAACTCCTGATACGTTTGCAGTTGACGCTTCGCCAACGCCATCGGTCCGCGAATCGGCTTACTGTCGTTCTCGTACAACTTAACCGCCGCCGTTAAACCAAGAAGCCAATCGGTAACTTCGCTCGTTCCCTGATCAATCTGCCGATTCAACTCGCCCGTTACCATCTTTTCGACGTTCCAGACTTCGTCCAATTCGTTTTTCCACTGATCGTCAGCCTTGCCGTAAAACGAAAGCGCAACCAACAACATCGACATGTCCATCCCTTTGGAGACCGATGCTTTTTCCGAGTCGATCAAACGTTCAATCGTGTAGGAACTGCCGCCCACCTTCAATTCGTAGTTCGGCAAGATGTTAGACATCGCCAGCACCGCCGCAAAAGAAGCAGGACGCGACTGATAGCCATGCCCCACCCTGGCAATGATCTTCGTACCGTCAGTCCGCAAGAGTGTTTTTCCATTGCAAGGAGTGTTCCAACACAAGGCACCTATCGAATACATACTAGTTCCTCTATTAGCAGGATTGGCGTTTCGGTCGCGAGGATCAAAATTCGGATTCGGTTGAAACACTCTCGCATCCGCTCCGTAAGGAAGTGCCATCAGCATAACTTCGTTTGGTGTATTCGTTTGTGTGCTTATTCCCCGCCGGACATTGGCAACCAACACCGTTTCAATCGACTGCTTCAAACTTGCCAAACGCTCCTCTTCGCTCATCGCATTGAAGTCCCTATACTGCTGCGGCAATTCCGTCGAAGGAGGTTGAGGAGACGGTTGACTCGATTGTCCCTGTTGATTCCTGTTTCCTTGATTTCCTTGATTTCTGTTGCTCTGTCCTCTGGCGACGTAAGTTACCTGAACGAGTTCGCCGGTCGGAGTCTGTATCAACTTCGGCGGTTTAATCGGAATGTCGCCCGGCAGCACCAGAGAGTTATCGTCGGTCTTCACCGACGGCAGAATCTTTGCCGGTGCGAGCACTTCGTCCATCGGATCAAAACTAGGAACCGGCTCCGACGCAGAAAGGACACCGCAAAGGAAAAAAATAAGGGATGTTTTGATTATCAATGTTGTTTTCATTGGAAATTAAAGGGTTAAGGGGGGATGATTAATGGTTAGTGGTTAGTGGTTAGTAGTTAGTAGTTAGTACTTAACGGTTAGCAGTTGGCAGTTCGTGGTTGTTCATTAACCATTTATCATTAACCATTAACCATTAACCATTAACCATTAACCATTTACCATTTACCATTTACCATTTACCATTTACCATTATTATCTCACATCCGCTGTCGCCGCATCGGCACGTCGAATGTTCACGTCGAAGTCCGGGACGGCACCGACCAGTTGGCTCTCCGAAATCGGTTTCGGTTTCGGTACCCTGATCTGTTGCCGCCGCTCACGCATTTGGGCTGCCATTTCCTCCCATTCTGCGATCTCTTGATTACGCTGCTCGATTGCCGCACGCAAAGCCGCTCGGGCAACAACCGCCTCGCTTTCCGTCGGTCGGTCAATCAAAAAGCCGGAGACCGAACCACGCTGCACATAGGAATGTCTCTGAGCCACTCGCTGTCTTTCCGTACCGTAGAGGTTGTCGCCGCCATAGTTAATCAAGAAACTGAAATTACCGCCGCTCGCCGGAGGATGGTAAGTGTAACTGGAACTCGCCACTCCTTGACTACGCCCTGAAAACGAGTCATTGCCGCCATAGGAAAACAAAATACCAATGCTCGCCTCCGCACCGACACCATGTTTCATGTTACCCGTAGACGTGTATCTTCCGCTGCCGCTGAAGTCAACGAGGACTCCATACGCCAAGTCCCACGCCATACCGGTTCCCATGATTTGTCCGCCGTAGAGGTCATCACCGCCGTCGTCAAAGCAATAGCCGAGAGCGTAGTGGCAACCGAATCCATTGACGAAGCGGGTCCATTTTTGCTCCGTTCTGTTGCCCGGCACCCGCTGTCTGCCGTCGTAGGCGGTGAGCGTTGTTCCATGTCTTGCGTCATTTCCGCCGAAGTCTCGGGCAATGCCTACACCGAGCCAGTATCCTCCGCCGTGTCCGAAGTAATCGACTTCATAGACATCGTTGCCGGTGCCGGAGAGAATAATGCCGATTCCACCATTGGCAACCTGCCGGATACCCGCCCCGATTCCCTGCCCCCAACCGTCATAGCCGGGATGTTCAGGATAGGAGTCGAGATAAAGTCCGCCGCAGTAAAAGTGATTGTTACCATTGCCGCTGTTCGTAAGAATACCGTAACCGCCCGGCGCACCAAAGCCTTGCGACCACAACGCCGCCTTGTATGACGCGTCGCCGCTTGCCCGGTCGATCAACATTCCGAGACCTAACAGAGCATGACCTTGTACCCGACGTACTCCCGTATAACTGTTGGCAGTGTCGTAGTTAATCAAAATCCCTACGCCGCCCATCGTAGAACCTTGGGCAACATCTCTCGCATCGTAGATACTTCGTCCGCCGCGATCAAGCAACATGGAAATCCCCATAATCGAACCGCCTTGAATGCCCGGTCGCACACCGGTGAAAGTATTCTTTTTACCCATCGCGATAATTACCATTACGGGACGATTCATCGTGCATGTTCCTTCGCGGAAAATATCCTCTTCGCCTCGGCTAATGACGCAGATGACTTCGCGCATTTCCGGCGAATCGAGATCGTAAACGTTTTTGCCTTTCCCGCCGATGATAATGTCGCCCGCCGCCGTTGTAAGGCGTTGGAAGCGTTGACCGTTCATCACCACATGCGGCAACGCATCGTCCGGCAATTCCATTAACAGGTCGAGCAATGCCGTATTCGTCAACGGAATCAACGCTTCCGCACCATCATACAGAGCGGCGGTATCGACTCTTGCCATGATGTCAACGTGTCTTCGTCCTACTGACCGGGCTGGAATGGTATGTCCATTGACACAGCCTTTTCCGACGAAGGTTTCCACAAAATTACTGTTCAGTTCTGTTAATTCGGCGGCGGTCAGCGTTGAAAATGCGCGGGCATGTGCCGATGCCGCAAGGAGTAGGCTCCGTTTGACTTCCACGAGGGCTTCCGTCGGTGTGGTGCACAGCGGGAACTGGATTGCTCCGGCTTCCCGTTTGGGTACATCCATCCGTTCCCGAATACCCGGCATCAGTTCTGCCAAGTGCCGATGTCCGCCGCCCAAACCGACGAACAACTCGCGGGAGTATTCTTCCGCCTCAAAGGTTGACCGAACCGGCTCGCCGTAGAGTTTTTCAAACCATTTCAATCGGCAGCGTCCGTCAAGTTCGCTTTTCGTGTTGATTCCGGCGGTATCACGAAGAATTCCTTTGGAGAAGTTCTTCCACATTTCGTAGCGGTTGGTGATATTCCGCGTCCGCAGACCGCTCATCACTTCATCGTACATCAATCGGAGTTTCTCCTGTGCAAAGGGATCGCCTACCAGACTGGCATCGATGAGTTGCCAGACGGTTTCATCGTCTTCGCTGTCGAAATCCGGGATGCTGACCGTTACCTTCGTGTTCTCCATAGTAGAACCATCTGAAAGGTTGCCATCGCCAATCGTTTTGTTTGCCAATTCGTCCAGAATGTCACTCAATTCGCTCTGTTGAGGCGGAGATTCGGTAATAGTTCTCATTGATCCGTCCCTTCTTCTTGGTTCGGAAATCATTCCCAATTCCCAAACTTCCAGAGACCCTCTTTGGTTGTGCGAGGGAGCGTCTAGAGCGGGACCGAATGGAGCAGGTCCGAGCGGGGCGGGTTCGAGGATACCGATTTCGTCCTCTTTTGCGTCGAGAACGGTGTAACTTTCATCGAAAATGTTGTCGATAGAGAAAGGTTCCATACCGGCGGGGGGTTGGCTGTTTGCGTTGTTAAGCGGATCAGGCTCGAAAAGTTCCGGCATGGCGACGGTTTCTTCGACGATGGGGGCTTTTTGTTCTTCTATTCCGTCTGATTCGGCGAAGGGTTCGGCGGCGGGTCCTGCAACGGGCTGCTTTACTGGCGGCGGCGGAGTGATTAAAGCCTCTGGGATGACGATGTTCGGGTCATTGGGTTTCACGGTAGTCCAGCCGTCGCTGATGACTATTGGAGCGGCAGTCGGGGCGTTTGCGGCATTGGGTGCGACGGGTCTTGTCGTTACTGTCCGTGCGGGTGCACCGGGATTGGGCACAGGTTGCGTTTCTCTTGCCGGTGCGGTTGCAACGCGAGGCGAGGGTGCTGGTGCCGGTGCTGTGTTGTTCTGGCTGGCACGCATTGCTTCTTGGAGCATTTTCTCGAATTCAGTCAGATCGTTAGCCCTCACGTTTGCGTGCGGGACAGCGAGTGCGGCGGAAAAGACGAAAAGTGCCAGTAAGGCGATTCCGAAAGAGCCGACTTTGTAGGATAAATGTTTCATATTGTTCTTTAAGGACAGCAAAAACTGTTAATTTACGTTATTTGGATAAGCGTATTGAGTGGAATCTAACGGTTGTACCGATTATTCGGGACGCTTATGACTGATAATCGGTAAATTTTGACTGACTCTTGAGAGAAAACTTAAGGGAACCTCTAATAATACAATTCCTTGCGTTCCTTGCGGTTAAACAAAAAAGATTTAACCGCAAAGTACGCGAAGAGTCGATTCGTTGCGCATTCGGCACAAATCAACATAAAATTTGATTTTTAGAGGTTCCCTTGAGGGAATAGTTCAGTTTTTGCCAGTAGAGTTTCGTCCTCCAATCACTGTAAATTCCCGCAGAACCGGAATGCAACTATCTTTTCTCCCCAAACACTCTTTGCATTTCCTGATTTCTTTTCAAAACATTACCGATACAAATCGTATGTTAGGCGTAGGAAAACTTCGGCAATGAACGCTGCCGAAAAGCGTCAACGAATAGAGAGAAAAATTAAATGCGGAAAATGACAACTTCCATCGCCCTAGCGGCGATAATCGTGATCGCAGGAAACGCGACGCTCAATGCACAAGATTATTGGCACACAGGTTCGCCGCACATACTATCGCCAATCGTTGGAGCACCCGATACATACAACATCCTCGGTGTCGCCGGCACAACATCAGGAACACTTACTCTTTCAGGTACAAGTAATAATATCACTAACCTCTACTATGCGAATGAAAACCGCCAAGTCAGCAATGACCACAACACTCGTACCGCCGTTACGAAATTATGGTTCACCGCCGATACTATCAACAATACAACTAACTTTATAGGCGACGGCGGAAACGTCGAAAAAATAGAGGAAGTTACTCTGTTCGTAGGACAGAAAACCTTATCGGGATATAACCTTGCCACAGATGGAAACTACCAAGCAAACTTTGGTAATCCGTATGCAGCCAACGTAGAATTAAAAAGCAACTCGATAAACGGAATTACAAACATCGGTAATTGGGGTGTAGCCGACAAATACAGTGTTGTGAACGAAGGCACCATCGGAAAACTAACCTACTACAATGGCGGCAACTACAACGGCACTACCGGCACCATCAACACGTTGGTCGCCGCCGGAGACATTACCAAAGACGAAGGTTATTGGGGAACTGTCGATAACCTCAAATTCGACAGTAACGGCGACGGCTATCTCACCATTGCCGGTTACATTGATGAAGGGAGCATGTTTGCTTTTAGTGCCTTCACAGTAACGAATACCGTTGATTTGAACCACGCTAACCTTGTCGTTGACCTGTCGCTCGGCAGTAACAGCAGTTTCGATACGTTTGAGGATTGGGCGACCGATTTTTTCGGTACATACGGTAGTTTCTCCATTGCCAGCCTTTTTGAAGCCGAGAGCATTGATGGTATGTTTAACACTTTTGCCATCGGCTGGGGCAGCGAAAATACAGAGGAAATATACAGTAGCGGCACTTGGCAACCCGGCTGGAACTTTGCCAATGGTATCGTTGCCTTCGGCGACAGTGAAAGCGCAGTTCCTGAACCGGCGACGTTGGCAATCGTCGCACTGGGACTTGTCGGTCTCGGATTGTCGTGTCGACGAAAACGGAAGTGAACTCGTACGAAAAATCAATGCGTATGAAACAGTGCTTGTTTCCCTTCATTTTGCTGTTGGTTGCCGTTCCGTGCAGTGGAGCGGAGAACAGTAACACGCTTGAACTGCCGAGGAAAAATGAACCTACACTGCTGCTCCGGCATGTCTCTATTGCCGAACTGGAAGGGATTCACTGTGCGTCTGAACACTACTTCATTACGGCTTCTCGCTTCGAAGACGTGCACCGTGCCGCACAGCGGTTGGAACATCTTTTTCACGTCTGGCAATTACTCTTTGCCGAACACTTTAAGGAACTAGAAAACGAGTCGGTGCAACGCCTTCATCGGGTTGTTATCTATCGCAATCAACAAGAGTACATACGTAACCTGTCGCCCATCGAACCTTTCATTGGGCGGACGAATGGTTTCTATTCCGAATCGGGAAAGTCAACATACTTCTATTCGACCGAGGCAAAGATTTTGTTTCATGAAGGTACGCATCAGATTCTTGCGGAACATTTTTTTCGTGAAAAGGCACCGGTATTCCGCGACAATTTTTGGGTGGTTGAGGGGATAGCGGCATTTATGGAAACGTTGAAGGTCGAAGAAGATTCTTATAAAGTCGGCGACATTCTTGCTGATAAACTTTTTGCGGCAAAGGTGTATCAGTTTGAGCGGAATTACAACATGCCGATTCGGAAATTGACGGCAATGAGTGCGGCGGAGATACAGTCCAGTGCAGAAATACAGAGGATTTACAGTCAATCGGCGACTCTCGTACATTGGTTGATGTTTGCAGACGAAGGACGTTATCGGAAAAACTTGTTTGAACTTCTTCAGCGGACTTATCTCGGTACGGCACAACCGGAAACGTTGAGCGAACTCACCGGTTTATCCTACGAGGAATTGGACAAAAAATATCTGGAGTTTCTCAAAACGATTCCTGATTGAGGTTGCGGCTATTTATCTCGTCGATAGACGGAGCCCCCACAGGTCAAAGAGCCTTGGATTTGCGAAAAGAACGATGCAACGCCTGCTCATGCCGCTAAAAAACTGTCCAAATTACCTACCGGGCTGGCGGGAAAAAATTATCAAAGAACAAACAGAGCCCGCAGCGGAAGCTGCGGGAGTCTAACGTTGGGTGCCGGAGCGTCC
>Ga0099364_10011015_pt1 | contig 12394 bp, 9 predicted proteins | sample TergutTh196P3_FD_73070 | JGI IMG/M metagenome (GOLD analysis project Ga0099364, IMG submission 73070) | Microcerotermes parvus P3 segment gut microbial communities from Pointe-Noire, Republic of the Congo - Th196 P3 | ecosystem: Host-associated > Arthropoda: Insects > Digestive system > Gut ... | reverse complement strand
CGATGAGCGATTCTAACGGTTATGTGTACGATTCTGACGGTATTGACTTAGATGCTGTAAAAGAGATAAAAGATGTAAAGCGCGGGCGGATCAGCGAATACATCGAATATCGGAAGAATGCGGAATATGTGGAAAACGGCTTGGTTTGGTCCGTACCCTGTGACATCGCGCTACCCTGTGCCACACAAAACGAACTGCGTGAAGACGGTGCGAAGCTGCTTGTAAAAAACAAGTGCATGGCGGTTGCCGAAGGCTCTAACATGGCAACGACCATCGAAGCTACAGAGATTTTGCAGAAAAACGGGGTTTACTTCTCGCCGGGCAAGGCGGCTAATGCAGGAGGCGTAGCGGTATCAGCGTTGGAGATGGCGCAGAACAGCTCGAGGGTATCATGGTCTTTCGAGGAGGTCGATTGCAAGCTTAGGACTATCATGTACGACATATACACCAATTGCTACGAGATGTCTGCTCGTTATGGGATGGAAGGAAACTTGGTCGCCGGAGCCAACATCGCTGGGTTCGAGAAAGTAGCGGATGCAATGTGCCAACAAGGAGCGGTTTAGTGCGATCTGCTGTTCACGGAAAACAACTGCATTGTATTGCAATTAAAAACAAAAAATATTATAATGGAGGAAACTAAAATGAGAACAACTATTCGTAGGCCGGTTACTTTGAGAAGGACGCTTTTTGCTCCGGTAAAGAATGCTCCGGCAACCTTGGTAAACGCGGAAGAAACCACCATGAAGGTCGAGAAGGCCACTATTTCGTTGGGGCCACCAATCACAGCCCCTTGCCTCATTCCTGTGCTTCACGCATCAACGCCGACATGCATCAATGAGCCGTTTATGGTAGGCGGCAAGCCTTATCCGGTCACTGCATTGTCTTTCGGTTCGCCGCATGGCGCCGTGTTTGTTGATGATGTTGACAGCATCGATGTAGAAATGCTGGGTTCGGCAATCGGAACGCACGACCTGTTCCCGGAGGGCGCAAGCGTTGTCTTTGTTCAGGTGCTCGGCAGAGAGGGCGTTATCGCCAGACTTTGGCAGCGCGGTAAGGGCGAATCTCCGTTTACTTGCGAAGCCGCCTGCGTAGCGGGAACTGCCGCGATGATGCTGCAAAAGGTACTGAGCAATGAAGTAAACGTCTTTATGGGCGGCCATTCATACCAAGTAAAATGGGCCAGAGGCGGCGATGGGGTAAGCATTTCAGCTTTCGCATAAGCGGGATGGCAGATATTAATTGACAATTGATAATTGAGATATTACCGTAGGGGCGTAGCGCGCTACGCCCCTACATTATTGATTTATGCAAAACTAGGAGGAAAATGTCGTGGTTATTGATGATGGGCTTGTTGCTTATTTGGAGGATTTGTCTTTACTTACCTTTTCGGATGATGAGAAAGTTCGTTTGAAAGCTGATTTGGAAGACATTCTGGGCAGTATGGCGCGGCTTGGTGGGGTTGACACGAAAAATGTGCCCGAACGAAGCCATCCATTTGACAATGTTAACGCTTTTAGGTATGATAGTGTACAGCCGTCCTTTGATAGGGAATTGATTTTGCGTAATGCACCAAACAGCAACGGCGAAGCCTTCATCGTACCAAAGACGGTAGATTGAAAACTTGGAGTTGACGCTAAAAATGAGCAATAAAATCGTGTTGGCCTATTCAGGGGGGCTGGATACCACCGTTATTATTCCTTGGTTAAACGAGAACTATGAGGGGTGCGAGATAATCGCATGTTGCGTTGATGTGGGGCAGTGCGGCGACTATGACGAGCTGCGGGACAAGGCGCTCAGAACAGGCGCAAGCAAGGTGTACATAATCGACGCTAGGGAAGAGTTTATGGTAGATTACATCTTCCCTATGATCAAAGCAAACGCTGTCTATGAGAACAAGTACCTGCTGGGTACATCGGCAGCGCGTCCCTTGATTGCAAAGAAGTTTGTGGATATCGCGCTCAGGGAGGGCGCGAACTCGATTTGTCACGGTGCAACGGGCAAGGGCAATGACCAGATACGTTTTGAATTGACGATCAAAGCCTTCGCTCCGTGGCTGAAAGTTATAGCACCGTGGCGTATTTGGGATATAAAGTCCCGCGAGGACGCGATGGAGTATCTCAAGGGGCATGGTATTGAAGTTCCCATAACAAAGGAGCAGAGCTACAGCCGCGACCAGAATCTCTGGCATCTGAGTCACGAGGGGCTGGAGCTTGAAGACCCTGCGTTGGAGCCGAACTTTAGGCATTTACTGCAACTGACCACCCCTCCCGAAGATGCGCCCGACACGCCTGAGTATGTGGAGATTGATTTTGAAAAAGGCATCCCTGTCAGGCTCAATGGCGAAGCTTTGCCACCGGTCGCGCTGATGGAAGCTGTTAATGTTATCGGTGGAAGAAACGGCATCGGCATCGTGGACATTGTGGAAAACAGGGTTGTCGGCATGAAGTCTCGCGGCGTCTACGAAACGCCCGGCGGTACAATACTTTATACGGCTCACAGGGAGCTGGAGAGCCTGTGTATCGACCGCCAAACCGAGGTGTTTAAGAACAATGTCGGGATAGAACTGGCGGAACTCATCTACACGGGAGAGTGGTTTACCCCGCTCAGGGAGGCATTGTCGGCGTTTGTGGATAAGACGCAGGACGTTGTGACGGGTTCGGTTAGGCTAAAACTATACAAAGGCAATGTCATATCCGCAGGTATAGAGTCGCCTTATTCCCTACATAATAAAGAACTATCCAGCTTCACCACAGGAGAGCTATACGACCATAAGGACGCCGAAGGGTTCATAAACCTCTTGGGGCTACCTATGACTGCCCGCGCACTGATGCGTAAACGCAACGTGGAAGGCACAGAAGAAGAACTCAGAACTTAGAACTCAGAACTCAGGAGACGAAAGATACGTAACCAACGTCTACTGACAACTGACAACCGACAACTTGTGGTCGAAGACCGATTTAGGATGATATTGTATGAAATTATGGGGTGGGCGTTTTGAAGGACGCACCAATGAGCAGGCCGCTCATTTTCACAGCTCAATTGAGTTTGACCAAAGGCTCTACAGACAAGACATATCAGGCAGTATAGCTCATGCGAAAATGTTGGGCAGGCAAGGGATCATACCGCTCTGCGATGCAGAAGCGATTGTAGAAGCACTAAAGAGCATTCTCGCCGATATTGAAGACGGTGTCATAAAAATCGACAATTCCGCTGAGGACATCCATTCGTTTATCGAGTCGGAGCTAATCTCGCGCATAGGCGATGCCGGTAGGCGGCTGCATACAGGTAGAAGCAGGAATGATCAGGTCGCTCTGGATATGAGGATGTATGTCATGGAGGAAATTGATGTTATCACCATGCTCCTCACCGATTTGCTCGAAACGATTTTGGATATTGCTAAACAGCATACCGGCACTATAATGCCCGGGTTTACGCATCTGCAAAAAGCCCAGCCCATTACGCTGGCGCATCACCTCTTGGCGTATTTCCAAATGTTCCGTCGCGATGTGAACAGGCTGGCAAACTGCCGCGAAGGAACAGACGAAATGCCGCTTGGTTCCGGTGCGCTGGCCGCGACCGCTTATCCTATTGACAGAGATTTTGTTAAAGAGAAGCTGGGATTTTCGAAGATTACGGAAAACAGCCTTGATGCAGTGTCCGACAGGGATTTCTGCATCGAGTTCGTGTCATGCCTATCCATTGTTATGATGCACTTGAGCCGTTTTTGCGAAGAATTGATTCTATGGTCTACCGATGCCTTCGGGTTTGTTGAGATATCGGACGCATACTCGACAGGTTCGTCCATAATGCCGCAGAAAAAGAACCCCGATATGGCTGAGTTGATTCGGGGTAAAACAGGGCGCGTATATGGTAGCCTGATGGGGCTTTTTACGATGATGAAAGGCTTGCCCTTGGCATATAACAAGGATATGCAGGAGGATAAGGAGGCCGTCTTCGACGCTGCTGATGCGGTCAAGTCGTCTCTCAGCGTGTTTTGCGGAATGCTCAAAGAGCTGTCTTTTCACAAGGACAATATGTACCGGAGCGCACAGGGCGGCTTTACCAATGCAACTGACGCGGCGGACTGGCTGGTCAACAAGGGCGTCGCGTTCAGGGATGCGCATGAAATCGTCGGCAGGCTTGTTTTGTGTGCTATCGACAAAGACTTGACGCTTGGCGAGTTGTCAATTGAGGATTACAGAGAGATTTCCGACATATTTGACGAAACGATTTTCGACGCTGTTTCGGTTGAAACATGTGTTGCCGCAAGGACTATACCGGGCGGCCCGTCTGAGGAAGCTGTTTTGAAAGCGATTGAAAATGCGGAAGCGTTTTTGGTAACTTAGCGACCTTTAGTGCGTGAAAAACAAGTTGTTTTGCGGTCGCTAAGTTACAATTAGGAGTTAGGAATGAGAAATGAGGAATTAAAACGGACTACTAGAAGACGAGAGTATGCGACAGAGGATAGCCACGTTTAATGCCTTGTTGGCGACTTTCGCATAAAGGAATGGTTTTTGTGAGAATAATAAACGCCAAAAAAATCACGGACGTTGTTGCGGAGTTGTGTGTTGATGCTAATGTTTGTCTTGGCGAGGACATTCTTGCGGCGTTAGATGAGGCGCTGGCGCGTGAGACTTCGTTGCTTGCGCAGTCAGCGTTTGACATTATTATCGAAAACGCGGATATTGCGGCGCGTGATAGATTGCCCATTTGCCAAGATACAGGGATGGCTGTTGTTTTTGTTTCCATCGGCTCACATGTCCATATCGACGGTGATATTGATGAAGCGATCAACGAAGGCATTAGGCGGGGATACCGGGAGGGGTATTTTAGAAACAGCGTCGTGGACGACCCGATACGCCGCGTCAACACGGGGGACAACACGCCAGCCGTGATATATTATGACTTCTTCGATGGTGATTCCTTGCAAATCACCGTTGCACCTAAAGGGTTTGGAAGCGAGAACAAAAGCGCGCTCAGAATGCTATGCCCTGCTGATGGGCTTGAAGGCGTGGAGGATTTTATTATCGAAACCGTCCGTGCGGCTGGGGCTGATCCATGTCCTCCTATTATAGTCGGCGTCGGTGTAGGTGGGACGATGGAAAAAGCCGCGTTGCTTGCGAAGAAGGCTTTGTTGCGCGATGTTGGTAGCAATCATACCGATTCTTTTTGGGCAGACGTTGAGAAACGGTTGCTTGGGCGGGTCAACGCGCTTGGTATTGGAGCAACAGGATATGGCGGCGATACAACGGCGTTGGGTGTGCATATCATGACATACCCCACGCACATCGCGGGATTGCCGGTAGCGGTCAACATAGGTTGCCATGTAACGCGGCATAAGACAGCGGTGTTATCTCGTAGGGGCGAGATTATTAATTGAGAATTGAGAGAGGAGAATTGAGAGTTGTGGGCGTGGGGTAAGATAATTCATACGATTCACTGTATTATTGCATTTATCAAGTACCCAGTTAGCGAAGTGTGCCATGCACATGTCACAGAACTGTTCTCTGTCTTAATTCTCAATTCTCCTTTCTCAATTCTCAATTGTAGATAAAGAAACGGGATGATTTTTCTAATGAAGCGCATTACGACTCCTTTTTTGGATGATATCATTAATTCGTTATATGCCGGGGAGCAAGTAACCTTGTCCGGGACGATTTATACAGGTAGGGATGCGGCGCATAAGAGGATGGTTGGGTTGCTTGATGACAATTTGCCGCTGCCTTTTGACTTGCGTGGAGAGGTCATCTACTATGCCGGGCCTTGCCCCGCGCCGCCGGGACGTGTTATTGGATCGGTCGGGCCGACAACAAGCTCGAGAATGGATGTTTATACGCCACGCTTGATGCAGGAAGGTCTGCGCGTTATGATTGGCAAAGGGACGAGAAGCGATGAGGTCATTGATGCGATTCGGAGATACGGCGGTGTCTACCTCTCCGCTGTCGGCGGGGCGGGCGCTTTTTACTCACAATGCGTCAGAAAAGCGGAAATTGCCGCATTTGCGGACTTGGGACCCGAGGCTGTATATAAGCTCGAAGTACAAGACATGCCGCTGCTGGTAGCGATTGATAACAAAGGAGACAGCATCTATGGACTACTACGATGAATCCCTGCGTAGGCATTATGGCTGGCAGGGTAAAATCGAAATAGTCAGCCGCGTTCCGCTCGAAACTCGCGAGGACTTGTCCTTGGCGTATACACCGGGTGTCGCGCAGCCATGCCTTGAAGTCCAAAAAGACCTAAGCCTAAGTTACACCCTGACGCGGCGCTTTAATATAGTAGCTGTAATAACTGACGGGACTGCCGTATTGGGGTTGGGCGACATTGGTCCCGAGGCAGCTATGCCTGTCATGGAGGGGAAAGCGGTTCTTTTCAAGGAATTTGGCGGTGTCGATGCAGTGCCGCTATGTATAAGGTCGCACGATGTCGATGTTATCGTCGAAACAGTGCGGTTACTCGCCGGTAGTTTCGGCGGGATAAATCTGGAGGATATCTCCGCTCCCCGCTGCTTTGAAATAGAGCGGCGCCTGAAAGAATGCTGCGATATCCCCATCTTCCATGACGATCAGCATGGCACCGCAATCGTCACCCTCGCTGCGGTGCTGAACGCTGTACGCTTGACCGGGAAATGCCTTGAAAAGCTTATCGTTGTGATAAACGGCGCGGGCGCCGCCGGGATTGCAACTGCGCGGCTCTTGATGGATTCAGGCATCTCAAACATCATCCTATGCGACCGACGTGGTGCGATTTACAAAGGTAGGGATAACCTCGACGCGGAAAAACAGCAGATATCCGAGATAACAAATCCCGATTGCCGAAAAGGAACTCTCGCAGATGTTATGGCAGGCTCGGATTTGTTCATCGGGGTGTCCGCGCCGGGATGCGTCACGCAGATGATGGTGGAAAGCATGAATAAGGATCCCATCTTGTTCCCCATGTCAAATCCCACGCCTGAGATAATGCCGGATTTAGCAATGGCGGGCGGTGCTGCCTTAGTGGGTACGGGCAGAAGCGATTTCCCGAACCAGATAAACAACGTTCTGGCGTTCCCCGGTGTCTTAAGGGGTGCCCTTGATGCACGGGCTTCCGACATCAACGAAAGCATGAAAATTGCCGCCGCATATGCCATAGCGGAGTCCGTAAGCGATGAAGAACTCTCAGTGGACTACATAATGCCAAGCCCGCTAAACAAACAAGTAGCAGCAAAAGTAGCCAAAGCCGTAGCAAAAGCCGCAGTTGAAAGCGGTGTTTCAAGAGAGGTATGGAGTGTAGTTTGATGAATGATATAAGCGCGTTAAAAATGTCGCGGGCGATTTGCACGGGGGAATTAAGCGTTGTTGATGTTGTGCGCGATGCTATTCGCAGGGCAAGGGATAACACTCACAACGCTTTCCTTGCGGTGGCGGAGGAGGTTGCCCTCAGTCGTGCTGCGATAGTGCAGGCGCAGATCAGCGCGGGGGAGGTGTTGTCTCCGCTTGCCGGTGTGCCAATCGCTTTGAAAGATAATATATCCACAGCGGGAATGCAAACCACTTGCGCCTCTAAAATGCTCGGGGGCTACACACCTGTCTACAATGCCACAGTCGTGGACAAGCTGGAGCGGGCGGGTATGATTGTCATCGGAAAACTCAACATGGACGAGTTTGCGATGGGCGGCTCCAGCGAAACGGGCGCTTTCGGTCCGGTGCGCAACCCATGGGACTTGGGGCGTGTCGCGGGAGGCTCCTCCGGTGGCAGCGCAGCATCCGTGGCAGCCGGGGAAGCGGTGCTGGCACTCGGTTCCGACACAGGCGGCAGCATACGCCAACCCTGCTCCTTCTGCGGTGTCACAGGCATTAAGCCGACATACGGCGCGGTATCGCGATACGGTTTGATAGCATATGCATCGTCACTTGACCAAATCGGTCCGATTGCGCGGGATATAAACGACTGCGCCGCTCTGCTTTCAATCATATCGGGTCCCGATGATAAGGACAGCACCTGCATAATTGACAAACCGTTTGCCTTTGCTGATAGCGGGCATGAACGGCTGGACGGCGTTAGAATCGGTCTGCCGCGCAATTACTATGCTGATGGTATCGACGCGGATGTAAAGCGTACTGTCATGGCGGCGGCTAAGGAGTTTGAAGCGGCGGGCGCTGCAATCGAGGAGTTTGATATGCCGCTGATGGATTACATGGTGCCCGCGTATTATATCATCGCCTGCGCCGAGGCATCGAGCAATCTTTCGCGTTACGATGGGCTTAAATACGGTTATAAAAGCGAGGAGGCGGAAACACTCTCAGAGTTGTACCGTCTGTCACGCAGCGAAGGATTCGGGTTGGATGTCAAGCGGCGGATAATGCTGGGTTCGTTTGTGCTTTCTTCGGGTTACTACGATGCCTACTACAAGAAGGCGCTCCAAATCCGCGCAATGCTAAAAGACGAGTACAGCAAACTTTTCAAGCGTTACGATATGATTTTGTCCCCCGTCGCGCCAACGACAGCGTATAAGATAGGCGAAAACATAGACGACCCCATGAAAATGTACATGGGCGACATCTACACCGTTTCGGTTAATTTAGCAGGTCTACCCGCCGTGTCGCTCCCATGCGGCTTCGATGCCCAGGGCTTGCCCGTTGGGTTCCAGCTAATTGGCGATGCATTCGCTGAACCCAAGTTAGTACAGTCGGCACAGGTTTATCAACGCCGAACTGGGGCAATCGCTTGTGGGTGCGATTGACAGTTATGAATTATGAATTGCCGCAGGAGGTTCGGTCTAAATGAAATGGGAAATCGTTATGGGGCTTGAGGTTCATACTGAGTTATCTACAAGCACAAAAATATTCTGCGGTTGCACTACCGCTTTTGGAGGTGAGCCTAATACCCATGTCTGCCCTGTTTGCTCGGGGATGCCGGGGACGCTGCCGAAGCTAAACCGTTCCGTTGTTGAGTATGCCATACGGACCGGGCTTGCGCTGGGCTGTGAGATAACGCAGAAATGCAAGTTTGACCGAAAGAACTATTTTTACCCCGACCTGCCAAAAGCATATCAGGTTTCCCAGTTGTACGCCCCTATCTGCCGCGACGGGTTTATAGAAATAGTAGCAAACGGGCAAAAAAAGCGCATCGGCATTCGGGAGATACACATGGAGGAGGATGCCGGCAAGCTGATACATGATACCCAGAACGCAAACACCCGCATGGACTTCAATCGTTGCGGCATCCCGCTTTTGGAAATCGTATCGCAACCTGATTTTCGGAGCCGTGACGAGGTTATTGCATATCTCGAGTTACTTCGTGAGACCCTACTCTTCCTAGGCGTGAGCGACTGCAAAATGCAAGAAGGCTCCCTCCGTGCCGATGTCAACCTTTCTGTTCGACCCGAAGGCGGAGAGCTGGGTGTGCGGACAGAGATGAAGAACCTCAACTCGTTTAAAGCAATCGGACGCGCCATTGAGTTCGAGGCCGCCCGCCAGATTGGGATTTTGGAAAAAGGCGGCCAAATAACGCAAGAAACCCGCAGGTGGGACGATGAAGAGGGCAAATCCTTCGGTATGCGTTCAAAGGAGAACGCGCAAGACTATCGCTATTTCCCCGAGCCTGATTTGCTGCCAATAAACATAAACGACGAATGGCTGGAGCGTGTCCATCGTGATTTACCGGAGCTGGCGCATCAGAAGCGGGAGCGGTATGTCCGTGATTATGGACTTTCGGAGCATGAGGTCACTGTTCTCACTGTGCACAAAAACGTCTCTGACCTGTTTGAGAATGTTTTGAATCATAGCGGAGAGCCTTTGGAGTCGGCGCATTTGATTACGGGCGAGATAATGCGCTTGATGAATACCGCCAACACTCTGGCAGAGGATTTATCTGTAGACGCGCAAAAACTCGCGGTTCTGATTGCCCTGGTTTCGAGCGGAAAGATTAACAGGGGCGCATATAAGGAAGTGGTCGAAGCCGTATATATGGACGATGTTGACCCTGAGGCCTACATCGCCCTGCATGGTTTGATGATGGTGAGTGATGACAATGTTGTTTTAGAGACTGTGCAAAAGGTTATGGCTGACAACCCCGATGCCGTGATAGATTACCGAGCGGGTAAAGGCAAGGCTTTCGGCTTCCTGATGGGTCAGTCCATGAAGATACTGGGGAGAGCAGCAAACCCGGAACTGCTGAAATCGGTTTTGAATAAGGAACTGTCAGTGAAGTAAGTTGTGATGCTAACACACCGCCCCCGCACCACTGCACCTGCCTTGTCGGGCTTCGCTTACTTTTTGCAATGAGCTTGTCATAAACTCTGCAAGTTCTGATGCGTGAGTTTTATTGAAGTAGTGATTTGCCTTTTTGATTATGAATCTATCAACAGGAATGCCGCCAATAACCGACCAGCGGCGGTCGCCCCCCGAGCGCCGAGTCAGGCGGTCCATTTCTCCAAGAACTGAAAAAACAGGCACTGAGAGCTTTTGGGTTTTATCCTTTGCCCTCTTAGCAAAGTATCGGTAATACCCACGAACGTCAAAACGAAACGCTCTCATCATCATCTTCGTTTCCCGTTGGTCAGTCATCTGTGCTTCGAAGCCAAGTGTATTGAGAAACCTAATAAGAGTCTTATCCCCAACAAACCTCCACGGGTCGAAGAACCTTCCGTAAAGGCCAACGTTCGCGGACGGCAGGATTCCGCCTATGACAAGGGCATCAATATCGACTTGTGCAAGTTCGAACAGTCGGGCGAGTTCGACTCCCAGCGACGCTCCGACGCAATGGGTGTATATAACAATTCTCCCCGAGATTCGCCGCGCCGCTTCCCGTAAAACTAATGCAGCGACATCGGTTATAGGGAGAAAAGCATCGCCCTGTGCACCATAGTCATGTCCGGGAAGATTAACGGAATAAACGCAGCATTGCGGTTCTTTGGCCGAAAGCGCACGGGCAAGCTCCAAACAGGAGTACGCGCCTCCACCTCCATAAGGGCAGATAATAAAGCATCTTTTTGCATTCTCCGTGCCTGCCAGCAATGTAAGAATGTCTCCGCAACCGCTAGCATTGATATTTCGGGCGAAATCCTCCAAAACAGGGTGTTGATACAGCTTGCTCACATTAACGGGGCTTGACATTCGGCATACCATGTCTATCGCGCTGATTGAATCGCCACCGATTTTGAAGAAATCATCCTTTACGCTAATCTCGCTAATGCCAAGGGTTTCGGACCAGATGTTCATAATCTCTTCCTCTACCTTGTTCCTAGGCGCAACGATTGTGCGCGTAGCGGAAACAGCCCGCACAGTTTGAGGCTTTGGAAGGAGCTTCACATTGGCTTTTCCATTTCCAAGCAGCGGTATTTTATCCACATGAACAAAATACGATGGTATCATATATTCGGGAAGCCTTTTCGCCAAGAAGCCATGCAACTCATCCGAGGGGAGTTCTTCGGCACCAACATAGTAGGCCGCAAGGTATTTTTCACCCTTTGGATTGTCGAAACAGGCCACAACAGCTTCTTTTACGGAAGGATTCCGCTCAAGGCAATGCTGAATATCTCCAAGTTCAATTCGAAATCCCCTTATTTTCACCTGAAAATCGATTCTACCAAGATACTCAATATCGCCTTTTGGGAACCAGCGCACCAAATCTCCGGTTTTGTAGAGCCGCTTCATTGGTAAAAACGGATTCGGAACGAATTTCTCATTCGTCAACTCAGGTTTGTTGATATAACCTCTCGCCAGGCCGACTCCACCTATGCACAACTCTCCCGGTACGCCTATCGGTTGAAGATTCATGTAGCGATCCGTGATGAATAACTTTATATTGTCAATTGGTTTGCCGATAGGCACAACGCTCTGATTCGGCTCTATGGGGCAGTCATAATAAGTGACATCTATGGCCGCCTCCGTTGGACCATATAGGTTATGAAGCCGGGCGCCGGACACCGGGCTAATGATAGTGTTGAAACGATTTACCTGCTGCGGCGTAAGCGCCTCCCCGCTCGCAAAAACACGTTTGATGCTGCTGAGTCGAGCGGGGGTGTAATGCGTTTCAACATATCCAAGAAACGCGTTAAGCATCGAAGGGACAAAATGCAGCGTTGTTACATGGTACTCCTCTATTGCGTCAATGAGCCTGTCCGGGTGCTTCTCCGACTCAGGCTGGAGAAACACCATCTTCGCGCCCGCTTGGAACCACCATACCAACTCCCAGACCGATACATCAAATGTATAGGTGGTTTTCTGCAAAATCACGTCGTCTACCGATAGAGGATATTTGCGGTTCATCCAGTGTATGCGGTTGACAAGGGCGCGATGCTCAACCATAACGCCTTTGGCCTTCCCTGTTGACCCCGAGGTGTAAATTACATAGGGGGGGACTTTCGGGGGCGGGGGGGGGGTGTTTTTTTGTGTGTTTGGTGGTTTTGTTT
>Ga0099364_10011014_pt1 | contig 12394 bp, 14 predicted proteins | sample TergutTh196P3_FD_73070 | JGI IMG/M metagenome (GOLD analysis project Ga0099364, IMG submission 73070) | Microcerotermes parvus P3 segment gut microbial communities from Pointe-Noire, Republic of the Congo - Th196 P3 | ecosystem: Host-associated > Arthropoda: Insects > Digestive system > Gut ... | reverse complement strand
TGAAGGCCAGGCCCCGCTGCGGCGAAAATTAATCTAGGTCGTATTGCCGCCGGCCGCCATGACCGCGGTACCCGCCGCGCCCAGCCGCTGGCGATGGTAAGCATGGACAACTGTTCACATAACGGAGACATTCTTTTTGCCGCGATGGAAACAATCGCGAAGGGCTGGGCGGAGAACGGTGCCGCAGAGGCGGGCTTCCTGGACTATGTACGGGATAAAAACAAAATTTCTTTTCCATGGACAATGATCGACAAAATCACTCCCCGCCCCGACGACAGCGTGCGCGATATGCTTACCGCTTCCGGCCTTGAGGATATGCAGGGGCTGGTAACAGAAAAGAATACCTACGCCGCTCCCTTTGTAAACGCCGAAGAAACCCAGTACCTTGTTGTCGAGGATACCTTCCCCAACGGCAGACCGGCTCTTGAAAAAGCGGGCGTATTGTTTACAGACAGAGAAACTGTGGACAGGGTAGAAAAAATGAAAGTCTGTACCTGCCTTAACCCCTTGCATACCAGTCTAGCGATATTCGGCTGCCTGTTTGGTTACACTCGGATAAGTGAGGAAATGAAAAACGCTGATCTTGTCAGACTTATCGAGGGTGTCGGATACAGCGAAGGGCTGCCTGTTGTAACAGATCCCGGCATAATAAACCCCAGGGAATTTATAGATCAGGTAATAAGGGTACGCCTTCCCAATCCTTTCATGCCTGACGCTCCGCAGCGTATAGCAATGGATACTTCTCTTAAAATCCCAATCCGCTTTGGCGAAACCATTAAGGCGTATATAAATACCGGAAAAAACCTAGCAGACCTCAAACTTATTCCCCTGGTTTTTGCCGGTTGGCTTAGGTATCTGCTGGGTATTGATGACGAGGGAAAGCCGTTTGAGGTAAGCCCCGACCCTCACTATGAAAGTCTCGCTGCCATTCTTTCAGGTATAAGCCTGGGGCAGAAGTGGAATCCAGCAGAGGCCGTCCCCTTCCGGGACAAACTGGAGCCGATTTTGTCCAATCCGGCGTTTTTTGGCGTAAATCTGTACGAAGCTGGCCTGACATCCAAAGGAAGTCTGACCTCCGAAAAGAGTCTTGGGGAAAGGGTCGAGGAACTTTTCATGCAGATGCTTGCCGGTCCCGGGGCGGTTAAACAGACTTTGAATTTAACCTTGAATTTATAATCGCGATCTATTATGATATGAATATTCGTATTGAAGGAGTAGGTATGAAAAAGCTTATTATCGTATTAATTTTCCTGGCGGTACTGTCGCCGGTCTTTGCCCAGACTATTTCCGAGCAAAACAGGTCTAATATGTTCTATATAAACGTGCCTGTAGAAAAAGTATATCCATCTGGACGGGGTTTTGTAGTCCAATATCGAAAGGGAAATACAGAAATAGGCACCATTGGAATTCCCAATGAATGGTTTACAAACGCAGCCGGAAAGGCCGAATTGATAAATTTACCCAGAGGAAGAAATTGGCCCACCATGTCTGTATTCTACAGAGACGGTGAATTCAGCCATGTAAGACTATATGTGCATCGGGCTAAGTCTCATAATACTTGGGGCAATATTCCTCAATCTACCGATGTAAGCAGGTTTTTTTCAGATCCTGATACCTTTGACATTCAATTTTGATGGACTCCGGTAAAGAAGAAATACTAAAGGTACCGGAAGAGCTTGTCCAATTTATAAGAACCGGTTCAAGGTTCATTATTGCCGGACATAAGGAACCGGACGGGGACTGCGTAGGTAGCCAGCTTGCCCTGCGCAGCGCCCTTGTACGCTTGGGCAAAAAAGTAATTGCATGTTCGGCAGGTCCCTTTAAACGCGCGGAACTCAGAGATTACGCTGATCAATTTACCACTCCCACAGAAGAAGATAAAAAAGACGCCAAGGTAATAATCGTTGATTGCGCCGGTATGGACAGGACGGGAAGCCTTCAGGAATTACTGGAAAAATTTCCCCGCGCTATTATCGACCACCACGCAGCTGTAACTCACCCGCCTTCCACGCCGGATGCGCCCGTTTATGTTGACGCGGCCTCACCGTCCTGCGCGTTATTGATCGAGAGACTGATAACCACTCTTGGGCTGGAAATTAGTAAGGAAGAAGCGGCTTTACTTCTTTTCGGACTTTGTACGGATACAGGGTTTTTCCGCCACCTTACAGAAAAAAACGCCGTAGTGTTTGAAGCCGCTGCCAGAATGGTACGCCAAGGCGCCAGTCCAAAGGGCGTTTACAGTATCATGAACGGCGGTAAAGGCCTGAAATCCCGGCTGCTATTGGGACGTATTCTTTCCAGAACAGAATCGCATTTTGACGGAAGATTATTGTTAAGTTACGAAACACTGGAAGAATTCAAAACCTATGGTTTTGAAGCCAGGGATTCTGACAGCTTAAACAAAATGCTTTTATCCACCGAAGGTGTAGAGGCAACTGTTATAATCCGCCAAGAGTGTGAGGAAAATTGTACTGTAAGTTTAAGGTCGGTAGACAGGATAGACGTATCACGGATTGCTGCGTCTCTGGGAGGCGGCGGTCATAAAAACGCGTCTGGTCTTACAATGAAAGGAAATATTACATATGTAATAGAAATAATATTAAAATCATTTAAAAATATTTTCGATTCGTAATAAAAAAAACTTCGATATGTCTTATGTCATAAAAAACAAACAATAATCCAATATTAATGAGACCTCTGTAAATCAATACCGATACCAAAAACAGAGGTAATATGCTGGAAGATTATTTAAATAATTTATATTTTCAATTTATGGAAAAAAAAATAAAACGCAGGGAATTTGAAGAATTGTTATACAAATATCTTTTAAAGTATCAGGAAAAAACCTGCCTTGCCCAATGGGAAAAGGATAAGTATCAGGATTATTTATCATGGATTTATCCACGGCTTCGCAAGGCAATAGACGGTTATCGCAATACAGGTTCATCCTTTGTGGCATTTATTACCTCGGTTATGCGCATGAGCTCTAAAGAATACCATGTACGGACAATAATCAGGGAGGTTACAGAATACTCGGCATGGAGCGCACACATCCCCGATTTATATGTCCACGAGGACGCTCCTGTTTATTCACACGAAAAAACCGAAAATATCCCTTCGCAATTAAATCTTAAAAAAACCGGAAAAAAGAATCCAAAGCAGCTTTTGGCGCTTATTCTAAAATGTTATTACTATGTCTCAGATGATTTTCTTGACAAGGTTGCCTGCCATACCGGAATTGAAAAAACAAAACTGAAAGAGATGACAGACGAACTGCGTTCTTTAAGGGCAGAAAGAGAAAAGCAAATATATTTAATGAAGGAAAGGATTTATTGTCAATTTTACAGATGTATCGTATATGAAAAGAGACTTACATATTTATCGGAAACCTCCGGAGCCTATTATAATTTAAAACTGCGTCTGGAAAGAGCCAGGCAAAGGCTTCAAAGAATGCGAAAGCGGGTAACCCGTATCCGTAAGGACGCGACTAACAGCCAAATAGCCGAGGTTATAGGTGTTTCAAAAGGGGCAATAGATTCATCCCTTAGCAAACTGAGAACCAAACTGGTTCTTCCAGAAGACAAGTTTTTGCTGAATTAGTGTCTGTCTATAATGTGTCTACATTATAGACAGACTTGAATTAACAATGCCGGTTTACCAGGAAAATGCGAACACGGCTCTTTCGTCGTAAACCTTTCCAGGTCTGACAATGCAGGAAGGAAAATTTTTCCGGTTCGGCGTATCAGGGAAATGCTGGGTTTCAAGGCAAAAGCCGGAATGTTTCACATAACAGGAACCGTATTTGCCGGCGACATTGTCAAGGTGGTTTCCCGTATAAAACTGAACGCCCGGCTGGGTTGTAAAAACTTTCATTGACCTGCCCGAATCCGGTTCATAAACTTCGGCGCAGGGACGTATCATTCCAAAATCCCCGTTAACAACAAAACAGTGGTCGTAACCATTAATTTTGCCAAAATTGGCATCAATACGCTTTCTGGTTTGCAAATCAAAAGGTGTATCTTTAACAGGAATCAGCTTGCCATTAGGGATAGCGTTTTTATCGACTTCGACATATAACGAAGAATGAAGAAGGATCTCATGTGAAAGTACATTCCCCTTCCCTTCCCCAGCTAAATTAAAATAAGCGTGATTTGTAAGATTTACAGGGCTTGGTTGATCAACCCTGACCTGATAGTCCGCTATTATTTCATTTGACTTTGTAAGCCCGTAACTTACCACAGCTTTCAGGTTGCCTGGAAAACCACAGTCCCCGTCCGGGCTGTCAAGTTCAAAACGCACATAGACACCTTCATTTTCCTGATAGGCCTCGGATTTCCAGAGCAGTTTGTCAAAACCGCGCCGCCCTGAGTGAAGGGAATTTTCTCCATCGTTTGCCTGAAGGCGGTATTCCTTCCCGTCAAGGGTAAAAGCGGCGCCCTTGATACGGTTGGCAAAACGCCCGACAGTTACGCCTATATACGGAGTATTGTTTAAATACCCGTCCAGACCCGTATACCCCAAAAGTACATCATCCTTGCCACCCCTGCGAGAGGGAACAATAAGGCTTGTCCACGCCGCCCCATAGTTGGTCAATGAAAACTCTAAATTCCCCGCGCGGAGAGTATAAACTTTGACTTTTTTTCCATTGGAAAGATACCCAAAGGTCTTTTTACTGATTTTCATAGGCTGATTATAGCATTTAAACAGATATCGTAAAAGACGCCTGGCAGAGTACCCGGCAATTCTCAACTTGTAGAGACATTGGCCGGAATTATCAGTTGATTTTTTCTCCCGTATCCCCTACCCTGTTAACATGGCATTTTCATTTTACAACACTCTGGGACGCAGCAAGCAGACATTCACTCCCATTCGGGAAGGGAAAGTAGGCTTTTACGGCTGCGGCCCTACGGTTTATAACTACGCGCATATCGGCAATTTACGCGCCTATGTGCTTCACGATATTTTAACCCGCTCCCTTTGCCGCGCTGGATACGATGTAAACTATGTAATGAACATTACCGATGTTGGGCATCTTTCCGATGACGCTGACGGAGGCGAAGACAAAATGGTAAAAAGAGCGGAAGAGCGCGGCAAAAGTGTTCTGGAAATAGCGGATTATTATACAAAGGCTTTTTTTAACGATACAGAAAGAATGAACATTCTGCGCCCGACTGTTGTCTGCAAGGCTACAGACCACATTGCCGAAATGATCGAGCTTATCCAAAGGATAGAAAAAAACGGCTTTACCTATTTCGCAGGCGGCAATCTTTATTTTGATATATCCAGGTTTCATTACTATGGGGAACTTGCTCTGCTTAAACTGGACGACCAGAAGGCGGGGGCGAGGATCGAGCAGGACGAAAACAAGAAAACCCCGCAGGATTTTGTATTATGGTTTACAAAGAGCAAATTCGAAAATCAGGCGCTTGTGTGGGACAGTCCCTGGGGGCGCGGTTATCCAGGCTGGCACATTGAATGTTCCGCTATGAGTATTAAGTATCTGGGTGAAAACTTCGATATTCACGCCGGCGGCATCGATCACATTCCCATTCACCACACCAATGAAATTGCCCAGAGCGAAGCCGCGACCGGAAAAAAGCCCTGGGTAAAGTACTGGATGCATAATGAGTTCCTTGTACTGAACAAGGGAAAAATGTCCAAATCAACCGGAGGGTTTCTCACCCTGCAAAGCCTTGTAGACGAAGGTTTTGACCCGCTGGATTACAGGTATTTCCTGCTCGGCGGGCATTATCGCAGCCAGCTTCAGTTTTCCTTGGAAAGTTTGCAGGGCGCGAAAAATTCCCGCAAATCTTTGACAGACAAGGTTCGTGCGTTGGCGGCAAAAACAGGCGGGGTAAATTCCCAGGAATATCTCAAACACGAAGGCACAAAGTATATAGAAGCATTCAACACGGCGATTGAAGACGACCTTAACACTCCCCGCGCATTGGCGGAACTGTGGGGGCTTTTGCGGGAAGGACCGGCAACACCAGAAGCGCTGGCGGCTGTCTTCGATATGGACAGGGTTTTGGGGCTGGGGTTGGATGCCTGTGCAGCCGGAATCGGCAAAAACAGCGGCGGAACGGAGGAATCTGCCCAGGACGGGCAGTTTGCACAGGAAATTGAGGAGCTTATTGCCAAACGAGCGGAGGCAAAAAAGGCAAAAGACTTCGCCACAGCGGATAATATAAGACAAAGTCTTAAAGATCGCGGTATAATACTGGAAGACGGTTCTGCCGGAACTACATGGCGATGCCTTTAGGTATTGGCAGCTTGTGTAACAATTGGAGAAAAGGCTTGTTTAAAAATATAGAGGAAAAATTGAAATATGACGCGAAACCTGACGCTGTCGAGGGTGAATCAATTAACCGGGGATGGATTTCCAACGCGGAATTCAAACGCCTCTACGATTCTACCTTTTCGATTCTGTTCAGGGTGGCGTACAGGATTGCTAACAGCAAGGAAGCGGCAGAAGACCTTTGCCAGGAATGTTTTTTTCGGTTATACGAAAAAAACATGGTTTTTCCAAACCCGGAGGAGGCAAAATACTGGCTTATTCGTGTAGTGAAAAATGCTGCGCTGAATTTTGCAAAACGGAAGGAACGGGAACGCAAGGCGTATCAACGGGCTTTCCGGGAAGATTACAGGCACGAAGAATCGGGAGAGGGATTACTTATAAAAAAGGAAACAAGTGCAGAAGTTAAAGAAGCTCTTGATAAATTACCGGAAAATTTGCGTATGGTATTAATTTTTAAGGAATATGCTGAAATGAATTATAAAGAAATCGGCAGGGTTCTTGGTATTAGCGAAGGAAATGTTAAAGTACGGGTATTCAGAGCCCGGGAGCGGCTTGCCGCACTTTTACAAGGTGGTAATTATGTGTCCTGATCCACAACTTATTTCTATTTACATGGATGGGGAACTCCCCTCTCCGTGGAAAGAAAAAATGGAAGCCCATTTGGCGCAATGTTCCGGGTGTAGGAACAGTTTCGAAAATTTCAAAAAGCTTCATGATATGTTCAAACCGGAACATGAATTTATAGAAGAAGCAAAGGAAAAGGTTTGGCGAAAGCTGGAAACCAGGCAGCGCTTCCGAAGCTTCAGTTTGTGGCAGCGCAGGCTTCATATCCCGCTGCCTGCTGCAGCCGCGGCTGCCATTGTCCTGGCGGTACTGACAATACTGTGGATTCAGGGCGGGGGAACCAGTCAGTCGCCCGACCCCTCGACAAGATCAAACATTATCCTTGCGTTCGAAGAAGAAATGCCCGGTATTATCCCCGCGGCAGATATGAACGGTGTCCTTCAATTTTTAAGTTCCGACGGTACTGATATTCTTATCATGCGGCTGCCTGAAAGCAGAAACTTTTCAAGATCCGGCGAACCTGCTATAATCAGGGCTGCTGATTTCCGGAGAAATCCATAGAATGAACCGTTCCATTTGCCTATTCGGCGCTTTATTAGCCATCGCCTCTAGCGTCCATATTCGTGCGCAGGATTCCCAAACAGCCGCGAGTGAGGTGATGGGAGGGATGAGAAGACGGACGTTAGTGATAAACATTGACGCGCGAGTGTTAGATGCAAGCGCTCCAGAAGAAAAACATGAAGTGGTCTGGAACGAAACTCACCGGAAAATAACCATACCGGGCAGTCCTGTAGGGATTAAGCTGGTGGGGTCAAATGTAATCGTAGCTGTACAATTCACTCCGTTTATCCGCCGCCACGGCAATGTTCTGGTTGCCCAGGGGCAAATTTGGTATAACGATCCGGACAAGGGAATTAGTTATTATACTTCTATTCAGACCATCCCCCTGGAGTTTGATGAACCCATTTATTTCTTTCCCCTTGGCACCGTTGGAGAACCGTTTGGGCTTGGCGGGGACGGGCAGCAGTTGGATTCATCAATAGAGATAGTTCTTACCATAAGCCCAAATACAGCAGCGCCCGCAGCAGAAACCGCTGCCAATATGGAAGATGATTAAACTTTTAATACTAATACCCCTGACAATTTTGCTCTCGTGTAATTCCAGGGTTCCTGTTATCTCATCTATAGATCCAAAAATAGGCAGAATGGGTGAAGTTATTACCCTAAAAGGGAATAATTTCGGCACAGCGAAGGAAGAATCCTATGTAACTATCGCGGGTGTATCGCCGACCAATTCATCGTACTATGGCTGGTACGATGATCTTATCATGGTAAGGGTTCCCGAATCGGGAGAGTCGGGACTGGTTTATGTGCATGTAAAAGGAAAAAAAAGCAACGGTGTCCTGTTCTCCAATTCCGCCGCCGTACCCAGGCCTGTCGAAGGTGAGGATTTTGGGCTGGAGCCGAGGATTGCCGTCATAAACCCGCAAACAGGCACACCGGGAACATTAATAACTATCACCGGAAGTAATTTTGGCGGCTCACGGGAAAGTTCGCCAAGCAGCGCTCTGAACAATTCTCTGAACGGTGTTTTCTTTTCCTGGGATTTTGAAACACCGGCAAATCCATTCGCTGTCATAGAGCCGGAGTTTATCGAAGTTTCGGAAATTGAACTTGGTTACGAAGCGTGGAGCGCGCGGGAGATACGTGTCCGTGTACCAGACGGCGCTGTTAGCGGCAATCTGCATTTAAGAACATCTCATGGCGAATCCCGGCCTGTCTTCTTTGATATTAGCGGCAAACCCGGATATAAAAATTTCAGGGAAAGGCGCAGTTATACAATAAGTTATTCGGTGGACGCGAGAATCCTTGAAGCATCAAGACCCAATTCCCTGTACCTGTGGATGCCCGTGCCAATAACTTCGTCATCGCAGCGAAATGTAAGGCTCGTTTCCAGAACCACGAATCCCTTTGTGGAAAATCACCGGGGTGTGAGTCTTTTTAAACTTGACAATCTTACCGCAGGCTCAAGCCATTCGGTTAATCTTTCTTATAATGTCGAAGTATACGCGGTGGAGACAGGAATAAGGCCTGTATATATCAGACAGGGAAATACTCCCCTTCTCGCATTGTACACTCAAAACTCAAACCTGATTCCGGCTGAAAATCCGCGAATAAGGACAATGGTTAATACTATTGTTGGCAGGGAACAAAATCCCTACATCAAGGCGAGGATGTTATATGACTGGATTATCAATAACATACAAATAGTTGAAGCCCTTTCCTCTCCCGCGAATAATGCCGCTGACATATTGGAAAGAAGGGAATCAGACCCGTACCATACTGCTCTGCTTTTCGCCGCGATGGCGCGCGCCGCGAGGGTACCCTGCGTTCCGGTCGCGGGCGTGCTGGTAAACCGCAACAACCGGACGCTCCGTCATTACTGGACAGAAATCTGGATCGATGATTTTGGCTGGCTGCCGGTTGATCCTGTTATGGGCGCGGGATCGGTTCCCAGTTCTTACATATTCAAACAGGATTTGGCGAACTATTATTTTGGCAATCTGGACAGCCAGCGGATTGCTTTTTCCAGGGGCGAAGTACATCTTTCACAGATGGAAGCCCGAGGCAGGCTGGTGTCGCACCCTCAGTCATATTCTCTGCAAAATATTTGGGAAGAAGCCGCTGGAGGGCTTGAGTCGTACACCAGTCTTTGGGGAGACATAACAATCACTGGTATATATCAGTAGAAAAAAATTGAAGGGGAGTAATATGGTAACGGTAATTTCTTTGGGCGGCTCAATTGTCGCTCCGGCGGGGGTTGATGTTCCTTTTTTGTCAGATTTTGTAAAGTTAATTCGTTCTTTTATCGAGGCGGATTCCAACAGGCGGTTTATCTTTGTTGTAGGCGGAGGCGGTCCGGCGCGGCAATGGCAGAAAGCCTACCGGGAAATCTGCGGCGATAATGTCAAGGACGAAGAAGCTGACTGGGTTGGAATTATGGCGACAAGGCTGAACGCCCAGCTTGTAAAGGCAGTGATGGGAGAATTGTGTGTACAGGATGTTGTTACAAATCCTTGCGAGGTTGATCCTTTAACTGGCCGTGTATTGGTTGCCGCTGGCTGGAAGCCCGGTTTTTCGACAGACTACGATGCGGTTCTGCTCGCGGAACGGTTCAGGGCGGACGTTGTAATAAATCTTTCCAACATTGAAAAGGTCTATACTGCAGACCCAAAAACAGACCTGAATGCCCGTCCTATTGACAATATTTCCTGGGCCGATTTCCGTTCAATGGTTGGCGATGAATGGGTTCCTGGCAAAAATGTCCCGTTCGACCCTGTGGCAAGCCGTCACGCTGAAAAAACCGGTCTTAAAGTGATTTGCGCTGCGGGTAAGGACCTGGAAAATTTGCGCAAGATTCTTTCCGGCGAGGAATTCTTTGGTACTACGATTGGGTAAGTAAATACTTTTATACAAGATTATAATTTATTGAGGATATCTGAATGGAACTAAAGGAAATAACTCAATTCTCGTACAAAAATATGAATACTGAAATTGATAATTTAAAAAAAGAAATAGATTCTTACCGTCCGTTTAAAAAACAATTATTAAACGAGCTTCAACAATTTTATCGTATTGGATTTACGTATTCAAGTAATGCTCTTGAAGGTAATTCATTGACCGAATCTGAAACAAAGATCATTATAGAAGATGGTTTAACAATAGGCGGAAAAACGATCAAAGAACATTCTGAAGTTTTGGGGCATAGCGAGGCTTATTCCTACTTACATACGCTGACGAAAAATAAAACTATTACTGAATCCAATATTCTTGAATTACACCGTTTGTTTTATTATAGAATTGATGCTAAAAAAGCTGGGAAATATAGAAAACAACAGGTTTATATTTCGGGTACTGATTATTTACCGCCAAAATATAAAGAAATTCCTGATTTAATGAAAAAATTTGTCCTGAGTATTAATGAGTTAAAGGAAACGTTACATCCGGTTACTTTGGCCGCAACATTACATGAACGTATTGCAACTATACATCCTTTTATTGACGGTAACGGAAGAACGGCGCGTTTGGTCATGAATCTTTACCTTTTACAAAATGGTTATCCAATTATTATTATTCCGCCAATTTTACGAAGCGATTATATAACATCAATTCGTCTGGCTAATACTGGCAATGTAGAGCCTTTTTTTAATTTTATTTCATATATTGAGTACGAAAGTTCAAAAGATTATTTAAGATTATTACACCATTTTTATGGGAATTAAATTCATTTGGTCCATGAAATGCAGGTTATAAATATGTCTACATTATAGACAGACTCTATCTATAATATCGCATAAAACCTATATGTTTTGTTAGGATGCCAAATTCGTACTGCGTAGTGCTTGATCAATGTATCTTTTTATTCTATAATTATTACCAATGATTGAAAAGAAACCAGATTTGTCAAAATTTCTATTTTGGGATATAGATACGAGTAAACTTGATTACGACAATCGTGCGTCTTTTGTCCTGGAACGGGTTTTTACTATGGGGATGCAGGAAGATGAATGGAAAGTAAACGAGTATTACGGAAAAGAACGTATTAGAAAAGAAGTAATAAAATGCAAAGCGCTTGACAAAAAAACTTTGAATTATCTTAGCATATTTTACGAAATACCCAAAGAGGACTTCGCATGTTACATGAAAGATGTGTTTCAAAGAGGCTTTTAGCTCTTTTAAGGAAACTTCAAAAAGAAACTGTTTTTAAGGATTTTTTTCTTGTGGGCGGGACGGCGCTTGCATTACAGATTGGACACCGAGTATCGGTTGATATAGATTTATTTTCTAAAAACAAACTACGCATACAGGAAATAGCCGGATACTTAAAACAAAATCATAGTGGAAAATATCAGCTTCTAAATAGCCAAAACATGATTTACCAAGTAATAATAGAAGATATCAAAGTTGATTTTGTACAACATCCGTTTGAATTGGTTGAACCTGTATTCAACAATAGTCAAATAAATTATCTTGGTAAAAAAGATATTGCCGCTATGAAACTACACGCTATAGAAACCACAGGAAATAGGGCGAAGGATTTTATTGACATTTATTTCTTACTAAAAGAAATATCGTTAGAAGAAATGTTTGAATATTACAGGATAAAATACTCTACCGATAATATTTTCAATGCTAAAAGAAGTTTAAGTTATTTTGATGATATACCGGAAGAAAGCTGGATAGAAATACCGATGATTGAACAAGAAATTACAGCGCCTGTAGTAAAAACCACTATTCTCAACGTTATACATGAATACAACTCTAAAACTATTAATAGATTTTTTTAATAGGTCAGTTTTCATAATCTTTCAACGTTTAATCTATATCCTAATGAATGCAATACGTTTGTAAAAGTCCTAAAATTTATTTTTTCTGCATTTTTACTGCGTATTTTTTGAATAACAGTTGGAGAAACTCCTGCTTTTTGAGCCAATGATCTTACGGAAATTTGTTCTTCTTCCATTTTTTCCA
>Ga0099364_10011013_pt1 | contig 12396 bp, 9 predicted proteins | sample TergutTh196P3_FD_73070 | JGI IMG/M metagenome (GOLD analysis project Ga0099364, IMG submission 73070) | Microcerotermes parvus P3 segment gut microbial communities from Pointe-Noire, Republic of the Congo - Th196 P3 | ecosystem: Host-associated > Arthropoda: Insects > Digestive system > Gut ... | reverse complement strand
GCCCATCCCGTGGCCCGGGCCCGCGTCCCCCGCGGCCTGGCCCCGGCCGCCGTGGCCGAACATATGAGCCCTGACCAGTTTTCGCGGTCCCTGCCGCCGGGCTTCGACCCGGCCGGCTACGAAATCCGCGGCGCCGGCTATGCACCCATAGGTGAAGGCGAACGGTTCGACCTGGGCGGCCGGGCCTTTGAAGTCCTGGCCACGCCCGGGCACTCGCCCGACAGCCTTATGCTCTTTGATTCTGAAAACTCCATTCTGCTCACAGGCGACACCTTTTATCCGGCCGCTCTCTACACCCACCTGGAATCCGAGGACGGCATGACCTCGGATTTCGAAACATACCGGGCGACCCTTGGACGCCTGGCCCGCGATTACGGCCAAGTGCGCGCCCTCTACCCCAGCCACAATGAACCGGTCCAGCCCGGCGCAAAGCTGGCAGAGGCCGCGGCGGCCTTTGAGGCGGTCGCGGCCGGCGGCCGGCCCTTCCGCGAGGACCAAAGAGGTCTGCGCCTCTACGAATTCAACGGGTTCTCCCTAATAACAAATTGATAACAAACTGATAACAAAAAAACAGCCCGCGAATCTAGCAGCAGGCAGCTTGGGAGCGGGCAACAGGCCGGGTTAGGGCCTGTTGACGCTAACAGGCCCTAACCTCTTTGAAAAAATTGACCGCTTAGTTTTCTTCCAGCGAGTTCAGGATTTTTTCCGTGTCCGAGTGTTCGCCGGTTATTGTCACTAAAGCGAATTGCTTGGCATCGCCGGAAACAAAGCCGTGAGAGTCCACTCCGTTTTCGTTTTTGAAGGTGAAGATGTATGTATCATCTTCCAGTTTCGGAGCCGAGCCCTTGAGTTCGGCTGAGACTTGCTTGGCCAGCTCTTCGATGCTGGTGCCATCGTTATCTCCCGCGGTAATCGTGATCACCGCGCTATTGTCCGCGGCGGCAATAATCACGGTGCCGTCGTCATCTTTGGCCGTCCAGCCGGCCGGCACATCTACCTTGAATTTGCCGAAATCTTTCACTTCGGCCAGCGCCGGCAGACTAAGCGCGAAACTCATGAAGAAAGCGAAAAGCAGCACTTTAATTTTCATCTTTGTTCTCTCCTTTTTACCGCAAGCCGGTATTTTGCGGCTAATAGCCGATGACCGATAAGAGGCGTTTATCCTTGTTGGCCTTGCACATATTCATCAATTCCGTCAAATCGTCTTCCGCGGTGTTGGCGTCCAGCACCAAGTTGCCGCTTTTGGCGCTGGCGAAGCCGTCCAGCCAGAAATAAAACATGGCCAGTTCATCTGCCTCCAACTCCATAAACTGCGCGCAGGTAAACTTGTTGAAATCAATCTTTTCGGCCTGAACCGGGCCGGCCCAAAGGGCGGATAATAAGGCGCCCGCCAAAAGCAATCCAAACAGTTTCCTCATTTCGCTCTCCTTAAGCAAAGGTAATTCAGCCACTTTTGTCAAATTACTCAAACATTCTTGAAAGCAGATAATAATCACATAATTAATGCCATGTCAATACCATAATCCGGCGGGAATCGCCGGGGATAGTATTTGAGAAAGAAGTGTGCTAAGATGGGCTATGTTCAAAGTATTATTAGCTATGCAAAGGGTTTCGCCAATTCTCCAGATTTTTAAACTATTTGGCTACAGCGAGGACGCAGAGCAATGTCAATGACGGGCCCAGGCCATGTACTTTGAGCAAGTAACCACCCCCGGACTAGGCTGTTTCTCTTATGCCATCGGCTGCCCCCCGGCCGGGGTCATGGCTGTCGTTGACCCGCGCCGCGACATCGGCGTATATCTGCGCATGGCCGAGGAGCGCGGCATGGCCATCACGCATATCTTTGACACCCATGTGCACGCCGACCACATAAGCGGCGCTCAAGAGTTGCGCGCCTCAACCAAAGCGGATATTTACATACATGAAGCCGCGCCCGTGGGCTATGAATCCAAAAAGCTCAAAAACGGCGATGAATTCAAGCTGGGCGCCGCGCTTATCCGCGTCTTGCCTACCCCCGGTCATACTCCTGATTCCGTATCGCTTCTGGTTTCCAATCTGTCCCGCTCTCCTGAGCCGGAGATGATCCTGACCGGTGACCTGCTCTTTGTGGGAGATATCGGCAGACCCGACCTGCCGGGCGAAAGCATTTTGGATGCACAGGTGGAAAGCCTCTACAACAGCCTATACAAAACTTTAGGGCCCCTGCCGGATTACCTGGAAGTTTATCCCGCCCACGGACAGGGCTCATTATGCGGGCAAGGCATGAGCGCCAAGCCCTTCTCCACCCTCGGATACGAACGGCTGGCGAACCCCATGCTTAACTATTCGGATTTCGCGGGTTTCAAAAGCGCCGTCCTTTCAAATCTGCCCATGCGGCCGCAGAGTTTTTCCAGTATCATAGCCGCGAACATGAATGGCGCGGCCCTTTTGCCTAAACTCGACCCCGCGGAATATGCCCTTTCCGCCGACCAGGCGGACGAACTCTCTAAGGCCGGCGCGATACTGCTGGATTTGCGCGACACGCTTTCCTATGGAGCGGCCCATATCCCCGGCAGCATAAATGTTGATTTCTCTGACGGCCCCGCGCTTAACTGGATCGGCGTGGCGGTTTCTCCGAACGCCCCGCTGGCGCTTATTCTGCCATACGGCAAAAATTTTGAGGAAACATGCACCGAATTGCGGCGTGCCGGCTACGATGCCGTGAAGGGATGGCTTAAGGGCGGCCTTAAAGCCTGGCTGGACAGCGGCCGGAAGACGCAGAGCCTGCCGCATCTTACAGCTTCAGACTTGCGGGCGCGTCTTGCCGGGCCCAACCCTCCCATTCTAATCGACGTGCGCAGCCCGGAAGAGTTCAGGCGCGTGAAGATAGAAGGCTCCATTAACCTGACCTTTGACCGCATACTGGAAGAGGCCGTCTGCCCCGTTAATCTGGAGTCGGAAGCTGTCGTGGTCTGCCAAAGCGGGTTTCGCGCGGGCATAGCCGCGAGCCTCCTTCAAGCGCGGGGCTGCCCTCATATCAGTCTTCTGGCCGGCGGCTTGAACGTATGGAAGAAATTGTAGTCAATAAACCCGCAAAGGGAGGCGCATGAATGAGTAAAATCAAAATAGCAGCCATAGTAGGCTCATTGAGGCGGGATTCCTACAACCGCCAGTTGGCGCTGGAGGCCGGGCGAATAATCGGGGACCAGGCGGAATTTGATCTGCTGGACTACGCCGATGTTCCGCTTCTGAACCAGGATATCGAACACCCCGCTCCAGACGCGGTCAAGCGCGTGCGCGAGATAATTAAATCCGCTGACGGGATATGGTTTTTTACGCCGGAGTATAACCACTATTTCTCCGGCGTCCTTAAAAATCTCATCGACTGGCTCTCCCGGCCTGTAAGTGACAGTGAGCCGCAGGTGCTTGGCGGCAAACCGGCGGCCATCAGCGGCATTAGCCCGGGCATGTCCGGGACGCTTATCGCCCAGGACCATCTTATTGTGGTGATCAGTTTTCTGAATATGAAGATCATGAACCTGCCGCGCCTGACCATACCTAACGCCATGCAGCAAACAGATGAAAAAGGCCGGCTGGCCCTGAAGGCCAGCCTTCCATTTTTGGAAAAGCAGGCACAAGAGTTTATTCGTTTCATCAAGAATAGCTGAACGGTTCTTTTAAGGTGATAAACCGCTCCTGATTTGAGCCAAGGCAGAGAAATGTCCTTATTGTAAGGATTAAAGACATGAGAATGCTAAACGCCTACACCTCCGAAGCCGATGAGCCCAAAAACGCCATCGGGGAGATACTGGAGCAAATCAACCCTGAAAAAAACCTTTTGGCCAACAGCGCCGCCTTCATCACCTGCAGCCCCGATTTCGTCGAAACCGGCATGACCATGGCCATATGCGACGCCTTCCCCTTCCCCGTTGTCGGCTGCACGACCATCATAACCGCCAACAATAAAGAAGCCGGGACCATACAGCTCAGTCTTTCCGTCCTGACAGCCGATGACTGCAGCTTTTCCGTGGCTTCCTGCACTGTTGCCGATCAGCATTTCGAAAAACCATTGGCCGAGAGCTACATCAAGGCCAGGGAAAACCTTGGCGGCGACCCCGGGCTGGTTCTGGCCTTCCTGCCCCTACTCCGCTTCATCAGCGGCGAGGAAATACTCCAGGCCCTGGAAAAGGTGTCCGGTGGCCTCCCCATATTCGGCACCATCGCCTGCGACCCCGACACGGCCCACTACTCCAATTCGCACGTAATAGACCGGGGCTTCAGCGGCCAGGACACCCTGGCCCTGATCCTGATTGGCGGCAACATAACCCCCCGTTTCACCGTGGCGTCCGCCTCCGAAGAAAACCTCTACTACCACCATGCCCGCATAACCTCCTCTGAAGGCAGCATAGTCAGGACAATCAACGGCCTGAGCGCCAGGGACTACCTCGCCTCCGTCGGCCTGACCAACGGGGACGCCTTAGACGGGGCCACCGCCGTGCCCTTCGTGGTTAATTTCAACGACGGCACCCAACCCGTTACCAGGGCCATCTACGCCCTCAACCCGGACGGTTCAGCCGTTTGCGGCGGTCTCATGCCCGAGGGGGGGACCTTATCAATAGGCCGCCTGGACCAGGAAGACGTCCTTCTGACAGCCGAACAATCCGTGGCCAGGCTCAAGGAGAACGGCGAAGTGAGCGGGATGATAATCTTCCCCTGCATCGGGCGCAACATGGTTCTGGGCCTCGAATACCTGGCCGAAATCGACAGGATAAGGGCCGCCTCTGGAGACGGCTTCCCCTGGCATGCAGCCTACTCGGCAGGGGAGATATGCCCGGTCCCCGGAAGGGACAAGCCCTGGACGAACAGGTTCCACAACTACACCATCATCGGCTGCGCCTTCTGAAAATTTTAAATGACCCTTCAAGAAATACCAGACTGCCCCGCCACCATGGCCGAACTGGCCAAGGAAAACCTGCAGCTCAAAAGGCAGGTGAGAAGCCTCGAAACACTCCTTAGGCGAAACAAGGCCACCTTGACGGCCAGGGCCAGCGTCACCGAACTCATCACCTCGCAGCAGGAAAAAACCGAAAGGAACATGAGGCTGCTCCTGGAGAACAGCCCGGATATCATTCTGCTTTTCGACAAAGACGGAAGGCTTTCGTATTCCTCCAAGGCCTTTTTGACCGCTTCCGCCATCACCAATTTCGGCCTCATAAACGGGCAGTTCCTGCCGGAGTTCTTGAATGGCCAACTGCCGGAGCCCAAAATAGAGACCCTTAAAAACCTTCTGGCCGATTCCGCCAATAAAAAGGAAACCTTCTCCATTGACGACGCAATCGCCTTTCCCGGCCACGAGGACACGAGGTCTTACAAAATCTACGTCATACCCATGCTGGCCGGGGAAGGCCCGTCCCAAGGCTCCATGATACTATTCCACGACCTTACCGAGATGGCCAAATCCAAGGAACTGGCAGAGAAGGCCAATAAGGCCAAAAGCGAATTTTTGGCCAACATGAGCCACGAAATCCGAACGCCCATGAACGCTATCCTGGGCATGCTCCAGCTTATGCAGTCCAGCGAATACCCGCCCCTGCCCAGCGGACAGGCCAGCTACGCCCTCAAGGCCGAGCAATCCACGCGGACTCTCCTCAGGATCATCAACGACATACTCGATTTCTCCAAAATCGAGGCCGGGCACCTGGAAATCGAAAAGACCGATTTCTCCATCGCCCAAATTCTGGGGCAGATACAAGACACCTTTGACCACAGCATCAAGGAAAAGGGCCTGTTCTTCATCATTGAAGCCCCGCCCGGTCTGCCCTTATCGTTCATCGGCGACCCGTTCCGGCTGGCCCAAATACTCCTGAACTTAATCAGCAACTCAATCAAGTTCACGGAAAAGGGCGGAATAAGGCTGCAAATTTCCGAACTGTCGCGGAAAGGCTCCGAAATCGCCCTCCTTTTCGTGGTCTCCGACACCGGGATAGGGATGACCGAAAAGCAGATCCGCCGAATCTTCCTCCCCTTCAACCAGACCGATTCATCCATCACCAGAAAATACGGGGGGACAGGGCTCGGCCTGTCCATATGCCAAAAATTGGTCGAGCTGATGGACGGCGAGATAACCTGCTCAAGCCTCCCGGGCGAGGGGACCTCCTTCAGCTTCTCCATGAGTTTTCCCTTCAGCCACAAGGACCCGGCGGGAAAGGGCCATTCCGCGGGCTACAGCCCGAAAAGCCCAAGAGCGGACGATTTTCAGAAATTCAACCCCGAGGACGTGGGGCCTATACTCCTGGTAGAGGACAACGACCTCAACCAAATGATCGCCTCCAGGCTCATGGAGCGCTTCGGCCTCAAAGTGGATGTGGCCAATAACGGTATCAAGGCCCTTACAATGCTGCACGAAAAAGAATACGGGATGGTCTTCATGGACCTCCAAATGCCCGAAATGGACGGCATCACCGCCACCATCGAGATCCGCAAGCAGGACAGGTTCCGGGACCTGCCCATCGTGGCCATGACCGCGCACGCCATGAGCGGAGACCGCGAAAAGAGCCTTGAAGCGGGGATGGACGATCACTTGACCAAGCCCATTGACACTAAAAACCTGTATGAAACCATTGAGAAATGGTCCAGGAGAAAAGGCGAGCCCTTTCGGCGGCCCGGGCGGCTGGAATAGGGGAGCTTACATATGGCCGCAGCAAGCAAATTCATATGCGCATCACTTTTCGCGGTATTATTTTTCGCCTTGTTTTCAGGCTGTGAGAACACCGGCGGAAAGGAATCCTCAGAAAAGCCTGTTTTTTCCTCATACCGCGACCTGCCCGGCGTTACCGCCGAGGAAATAGCCGCCATAGAGGCGCTACGGGCCAAGACCGATTATTTTATTTACGGAATGCTGCCGAATACCGAGTCCTTCCGCAATACCGAGGGCGAAATAAGAGGATTTGCGGCTCTTTTATGTCAATGGCTCACCGAATTTTTCGGCATTCCCTTCATTCCGGAACTTTACACCTGGGTTAACCTGATTGAGGGGCTCGAAAGCGGCGAAATTGATTTTACCGGCGAGCTGACCGCCAACGAAGAACGCCGGAAGACCTATTACATGACCGACGCCATAGCCGAGCGCCTGGTTGACTTCTTTTACATTGAGGGCAGCCCGCCTCTCTCCGAGATCGCCGCGTCGCGCCCGCTCCGCTACGCCTTCCTGGAAGGAGTAACCCTCACAGACGACATAGTAGCCGCCCATGACCCGAACGTCGCCTACGAGCTGTTCTTCGTCCAGGACCAAGACCAGGCCTACCATATGCTGAAAAGCGGGGAAATCGACGCCTTTTTTGATGAGGAGAACGCCAAGGCCGCCTTTGACGGTTACGGCGATGTGGCCGGGAAGCACTTTTTTCCGCCGGTTCTCAGCCCGGTTTCCATGACAGCCCAAAACCCGGAGCTTGAGCCGATTATAAACCTGGTGCAAAAGGCCATTAAAGAAGGCGCGCTCAGCCGTCTTGACGAGATGTATGACCGCGGAAACAGCGAGTACAGGCGGCATACCCTGTTTACGCGGCTGACCGAAGAGGAGCGCTCGTATATTCGCAATAACCCGATTATACCTTACGTCACCCAGTATAATAATTACTCTATGAGCTTCTTTAATGAAAAGGAAAGAAGGTGGCAGGGAATAATCTTTGACATCTTAAATGAAATAGAGGAGCTCACCGGGCTTTCTTTTCAGCTCGCCCACGGCGATACCTTCATCAAGTGGCCTTTTTTGCTGGAGATGGTGGAAAGCGGCAGAGCGGCCTTCGTAACAGAGCTTATCCGCACCGAGGAACGGAAGGGCCGCTTTATTTGGCTGGATACCACCCTGGCCACCGAATACCTGACCCTTGTTTCCCGTTCGGAGCAGCGCAGCGTCAGGCTAAACGAAATCAAGAATATGACCGTGGGAGTAGTAAGGAATACCGCCCAAACGCAAGCCTTTTACCGATGGTTCCCAAACCATGACAAAATCGTTGAGTATGACGACACGAAAGACGCCTTTCTGGCCATGAGAAGAGGCGAGGTGGACCTGGTCATGTCGAGCACCTCCAACCTGCTCGTCATGACGAATTACCTGGAGCTCACGGGCTTTAAGGCCAATGTCGTATTTGACAACGCCATTCAGGAATCCACCATCGGCTTGAACATGAATGAAGACCTCCTGCGCTCAATCATCGATAAGGCCCTCAAGCTCATAGACACAAAGGCCTTTTCGGATGACTGGAAAAACAGAACCTTTGACTACCGCTACAAGCTGATAGAAGCGCAGCGTCCGCTCCTGATCGGCGCTGTCGCGCTGTCGTTAATTATACTGGCTCTGGTTTCCTTTTTCCTGATAAGAAGCCGCAATGCCGAAAAGCGCCTGGAAAGGCGCGTCAGAAAGCGGACAAACGAACTGGCGATTCAAACCTCCATGCTTCATACCATGGTCGATTCAATCCCCGATCATCTGTTTTGCAAGGATTTTAATTCCAATTATACCCTGTGCAACAAATTCATGGCCGACTACTTCGGCCTCGACAAAGACGATATTATTGGAAAGGGCGATGCCGACGGCCTTAAGATGCCTGCCGGGCTGGCGGAGGAGATGCTTGACATTGACCAGAAAGTTCTACGCGATGGGCAGCTGACCCTGGCGGAAAACTGGATACCGTCTCCCGGCGGCGCCCAGCGGCTTTTTGAAACAACCAAGGTTCCGCTTATGCAAGACGGCGCCATAGTCGGGCTTATCGGCATAGCGCACGACATAACCGAGCGTAAGGCCATGGAAGAGGAAGCCCTTTCCGCCTCGCGCTCCAAGTCCGCCTTCCTGGCCACGATGAGCCACGAAATCCGCACCCCCATGAACAGCATCCTGGGGTTCGCGGAACTGGCGGCGGACAGCGGCGCCCCGCCTCAAGTCAAGGATTATTTGAGTAAAATCACCGACAGCGCCAAACTGCTCTTGCACATCATAAACGATATTCTGGATATTTCAAAAATCGAATCCGGAAAAATGGAGCTTGAGCACATCCCCTTCGACCTCCAGGAGATTTTTATGCGCTGCCAGTCCACCATCCTGCCCAGCGTTAAGGAAAAGGGGCTTGATTTCAAAGTTTACCTGGAGCCCCTGGCCGGTAAAAAACTCCTGGGCGATTCTGTCAGGATTTACCAGGCCCTTATAAACCTTCTCTCCAACGCGGTAAAATTCACCTCCGCCGGAACAATCAAGCTTTCCTCAACCGTAAAAAGCTCGGATGACAGCCAGGCGGCGGTATATTTTGAAGTGGAGGATACCGGTATAGGCATGAGCCCCGAGCAAGCCCAAAAGATATTCGAGCCCTTCATTCAGGCCGATTCCAGCACGACGCGCAATTACGGCGGCACGGGGCTCGGGCTTACGATAACGAAAAACATTGTGGAACTTATGGGCGGGAAGCTGCAGCTGGAGAGTTCGCCCGGCGCCGGCGCCAAATTCAGCTTTGAAATTACCTTTGACACCATAAACGCCTACGATGACGCGCCTGACAACGCGCAATTCCATGTGCCCGCCAAGCCGCATTTCGACGGCCTGGTTCTGATATGCGATGATAACCCCATGAATCAGCAGGTGGTATGCGAGCACCTTGCGCGGGTGGGCTTAAAGACGGTGACGGCGGATAACGGCAAGGCGGCCCTGGAGCTGGTCCGCGAACGCCTGGAAAACAATGAAAAGCCCTTTGACTTGATTTTTATGGATATTTTCATGCCGGTCATGGATGGAACCGAGGCCGCCTCAAAAATTATGGCCCTGGGCACGGGAACCCCCATACTGGCGATGACCGCGAACATAATGGCCAGCGAACTGGAAACATACAGAACCTACGGCATGCCCGACTTTCTGGGCAAGCCTTTCACCTCGCAGGAGCTGTGGCGTCTCCTGTTAAAATACCTAAAGACCGTAAGCTGTTCCCCGATAGATGATTATGAGCCAAGCGACGACGAGCTGGAGCGGAAGCTGAGCATAAATTTTGCCAAAAACAACCAGGCCAAACACCTGGAAATTATCGCGGCCATAGAATCGGGCGATATAAAACTCGCCCACAGGCTGGCCCACACCTTGAAAGGGAGCGCGGGGCTGATTGGCAAAACCGGGCTGCAAAACGCCGCCGCCAAGGTTGAAGCCCTGCTTAGAGACGGAACCCTGGCCATACCGGAGGCGGACCTGAACCTTCTGAAAACCGAACTGATGTCGGTTCTGGAGGCCTTGAAGCCGCTGGCCGCCGCCGCCCAGGCAAGCCCCCCGCCGCCTTTGGGCCCCGCGGAGACGCTGGCCCTGTTTGAGGAATTGGGGCCCATGCTCGACGATATAAACCCCCAGTGCGCGGACCTCTTAGACCTTATCCGCGCGGTTCCGGGGGCGGAGGAACTGGCGCACCAGATTGAGGATTACGACTTTGAAGAGGCGGCCCAAACCCTGGCCCGGCTTAAAGCGGTAATTACCGGCCAGTGAAGCCGGCTTCACTTTCTGCTTATGCTCCCGCCCCGGGGCTGAACTTGGCCACGCAGAAGCCGAACTTTTCAGCCGACTCCACCAGAATGCTGAAACGGGCCCTCTCCCGCTTCATCAGGGCCAGGCTCTCCCGGTGCTTGATATGCCTGGTGTCGTCCAGGGCGAAATAACAGGTGCCCTTGAGCTTGGGCAAAATATACTGAAACTCAATGAAGCCCAGGTGGCCCGCGCTGTCCAGAAGCAGTATATCCGGTGAGTAATTGCAGTTTCTGAGGCAGAGTTCCAGAAGGTCGTCCGGGGCCCCGGTGTTGGCGGTCTCGTTGTGATAGGCCTCGGCGCGTCTTTCCGCCGGGTAGTCAACGAAGACATTATCGCCTTTCAGCCCGTCCACGTATTTTTTCTGGATTTCCTCCTTGGAGGGCAGAAGGCCGCGCGGGACGGAGAGGCCGTAGAGAGGGCTCACGAAGGGGAGTAACCCCTCCTTTTCCAGGTTGACCAGGGCCTGGCCGTAATGGACGGGGTTTATCTCAATGGTGTAATAATTACAGTTGAGTTGGGGAATAGTGGCCAGGGCCAGGGCCAGGGCCTTGCTGGTCCCTTCCCCCAGGTAGGTCCCTGTCTCTATGACATTAAGGGGCCGGACCATGATGACCAGCTTGGCCAGGGTCTTGGCAAATTCCGAATCCGGCTTGATGGTGGTAATATCGTAACCCGCCTGCTGTTCCCCTGTTGTGGCCATGACCAAACTCCAACTGCCGCGGCTGTCAAACAGCGGCGAAAAGAATGAACCCGGAATGAATGGCTGATTTTTTGCACCAGAAGCGGTATTCCCCGCAAAAGCTCTTGATCAGGGCCGGGATAACGGCCATATCAGCCATACTGTGGTAAAGGGCCACGGCCAGGCGGGGCCGGTGGCGGGTAATAACCCCCTTGGCCCCGGCCAGGGCCCGGCCCTCCGAGCCCTCCAGGTTCAGCTTTATAAAACTGGGGGCGATCTCGTGCTTCCCGCACCAGTCATCCAGGGTGGTTACGGGAACCTTCATGGGGGAGTTTTCGTCCAGGGCCAGGCAGGCCTTGGTGACGAACTCCCCGGGCACCAAGCCCCGAAAGGTGGTTTCCTCATCCAAACCCACCTGCTGGGGGATTATGCTGCCATCGGCAAAATGATTTTGGGCATTGCGGCAGAGGTAGTCAAAGGCCTGGTTGGCGGGCTCGAAGGAGAACACCTTGGCCGCGCCCGCCATTCTGGCCCATACGGCGCTCTCACCGCAGCAACCCCCGCCGTCTATGACCACGTCCCCCGGCTGAATACGGACAGCCTCGCCATAGGCATACTGCCCCAGAACAAAGATGGAAGCCGCCAGGGCCTGGCCCAGCCAGGGAGGGGAGCCGGGGGGGTATTCCAGCTTGGGAACCTGGTCACGCCGCATAAGTTCGGCGGCGGCCTTCAGGGCCCCCTGCCACTGTTCCGGCGCCACATTCCCCAGCCTGTCCGCCACCAGGGCCTCGTCTTTCAAAAGGTTCGAGAGCACCATGAAAGCGATTTCCTTTTGGTAGCGGTCGCGGCTCTCCTTGTCCGCCATCCAGTCCGCGGCCCGCTCATAGAGTTCGACATTGGTTACCAGGGGAGAAATGAATTTTTGCAAGTGAGTGTCAAGAAACTGGTGGATTCTTTCCACGGAATATACGGTCATTTTTGGCTCTGATTTTTTTTAGGATGCGGAATTTGGGTTTCAGGGCTCTAAAATGGACCCCGGCTTGGGCCGGGGTCCATACTCTTTCCGAAGCCAAGGGTTTAAAAGGCCGGCCAGGCCGCGCCTTTTAACCCCCTGAAGCTTCCTTACCAGCGCAGGTCCAGAACGGCCCTGCCGCCGTGGCTGTGGCCCTGGCTGCCGACAAGGCCCTCA
>Ga0099364_10011012_pt1 | contig 12396 bp, 11 predicted proteins | sample TergutTh196P3_FD_73070 | JGI IMG/M metagenome (GOLD analysis project Ga0099364, IMG submission 73070) | Microcerotermes parvus P3 segment gut microbial communities from Pointe-Noire, Republic of the Congo - Th196 P3 | ecosystem: Host-associated > Arthropoda: Insects > Digestive system > Gut ... | reverse complement strand
GGCTATGGCATGGGTTATCTGGATAGTTTTAGGATTGACGAGACCGGGATTATTACCGGAGTATTCAGCAATGGCACCAACAGGGTACTCGGTCAGGTAGCCCTGGCAAGCTTTGCCAACCAGGGAGGCCTGGAAAAAGCCGGTGAAAATATGTTTGTCCAGTCCACTAACTCAGGTCTGGCAAATATTGGAGCGGCTAGAATTGCCGGCAAGGGAAAAATAATTGCCGGTACTTTGGAAATGTCCAACGTAGACCTGGCAGATCAGTTTGTTGACATGATCATAACCCAGCGCGGGTTCCAGGCTAATTCACGTACCATACAAACTGCCGATCAGCTGCTTCAGGAAGTCCTGACACTGAAACGGTAATGGCTGAATAGTAAATTAAGGGAGTGAAGGGCAGGTTTAAGTTAAACCTGCCCTCCGCTCATCGCAACGGAAAAAATAATATATAATGGATGGGTAATTGAGATGATAAAAGTAACAAGGCTGAATAAAAAAGAATACTATATCAATCCGCACCAGATTGAATCCATAGAGACCCACCCCGATACAACCATATTGCTGCTTTCGGGAAAGAGTGTAATAGTCCGCGAAACAGTAGAAGATTTAATAGAGGGTATTATAGAATACCGTAAACAAATCGGCGGTTTTAAAAACGAACTATAATAGCTGTTCTATAATTTATTAATTTTTACTATACTATTCTAATGAACAACACGCTTATCAACCTTAAAGAGAGGGGTTTCCTTTCTCAATGTACCAATACCGAAGGTCTTTCTGCAGCAATGGATACTGGGCCTGTAACTTTTTATGTAGGCGTTGATCCAACCGGAACCAGTCTGCATATAGGACATATGGTTCCGTTCTTTGCATTCCGCCACCTTATGGCAGCTGGGCATAAAGGTATTGCCCTTATCGGTGCAGGAACTGCCCGTATAGGCGATCCATCGGGAAAAACAGAATTGCGCAAAGTGTTAAGCTATGAAACACTGGATGCCAATGCTGCTTCCATATCCGCCCAGTTAAGCGATTTTCTTAACAGCGGTGAATCAATCAATAGTGGTTCATTTATATTTTCCAATAACAAGGACTGGCTTGCAAATTTAAATTATATAGACTTTCTTAGGGAAATTGGCAGCCATTTTTCTGTTAACCGTATGCTTAGTTTTGAAGCTTACAAGGCCCGCCTGGAGACAGGTCTTTCCTTTTTGGAATTTAATTACCAGCTTTTACAAAGTTATGATTTTCTGGAATTGTACCGCCGTCATGGTAATACCCTGCAGATTGGCGGGGATGATCAATGGGGAAATATTGTTGCCGGGGCCGACCTGATCCGCCGTATAGAAGGAATAGAAGCATTCGGCATGACCTTTCCATTGGTAACCACTTCGGACAATAAAAAGATGGGCAAAACCGAAAAAGGAGCGCTGTTTCTTGATCCGGCTGTCACAAGCCCCTATGAGTTTTTCCAGTACTGGCGTAATGTACAGGATGCCGATGTAAAACGTTTTCTTTTAATGTTTACCTTTCTGGATATACAGGAATGCGAAAAGCTTTGTGCTGCCGGGAAAAACCCCAACGAAGCAAAAGAAAGACTTGCCTGGGAAGTAACAGCTCTGATACATGGAAACGAAGAAGCGGACAAGGCCTTATCTGGGGCCAAGGCTGCATTTGGCGGAGGCGGTGACAGAAAAGCCATGCCCACGATGGTCCTGCCCAAATCAAATTTCCTAGCCGGATATAATATAGTTGATCTTTTTACCGATGCAGGTCTTGCTGCTACCAAGAGCGAAGCACGCCGTTTGGTTGAGCAGGGCGGGGCCTTTATCGCTGCAGAATCCAATTCTGCCGATTCCTTAAAACCGATAAGCGATACCAAAACAATGATTGGTATAGAAAAATTGGATGCATCGGGAGAAATTGTTTTACGTGCGGGCAAAAAACGGTACTGTAGGATAGTAGCGGATGGCTAAATCCAAAGTTGCTGTAATACACTGTGACTCATACGATCCCGAAAAAGTGTATACAAGTGTTTCCAGGGGACTGGAACTGCTTGGCGGTATAGCTTCTTTTGTAAAACCCTCGCAGTCAATTTTACTTAAACCAAATTTACTTAACAGGGCTGCCCCCGATAGGGCTGCTACTACCCATCCTGTTGTTATGGAAGCAGCGGCACGAATATTGGCAGATAATCAATATACATCTCTTTACTATGGTGATTCTCCGGGGCATCCGGGTAATATAGAAAAAACAGCAGATGTCTGCGGTATAAAAACAGTTGCAGATAGATACAAGCTTCGTTTTGGAGAATTTTCCAAGGGCAAAACCATTAATTTCCCCGAAGGCAGATGTGCACAATCTTTTGAAATATGCCAGGCAGCGCTGGACTGCGATGCAATTATTAATATCTGTAAAATGAAAACACATCAGCTTGAACGTATAACTGGTGCTGTTAAAAATCTTTTGGGCTGTGTACATGGCATTAACAAGGCAAAAATGCATTTAAAGTACCCTGATCCCGATTCCTTTGGTAAGATGCTTGTCGATCTGGCGCTATTCCTTAAAGTTCCTCTTCATATAATGGATGGAATTACTGCAATGGAAGGTAACGGCCCCATGAGCGGAGATGCAATTAACATAAACTGCTTATTAATATCAAGCGATCCTGTTGCCCTGGATACAGTTTTTTGCCGGCTTATTAATCTTGATCCGCAGATTGTTCCCACAATTAAGTTCGGAGAACAATATGGCCTGGGAACAAGCGATATAGAAATTGTTGGAGATGATATTACAGAATTTATTTATCCTTCTTTTAAGGTTCAACGCGGCCCGGCTAAAATACGGCTGACTTCGTTAGGCGGTTTAACACAGATCATATTTGCAAAAGGTCCGGTAATTAAAAAATCGCTGTGTACCAAATGCGGTCTTTGTGTCCAATCCTGCCCGGTAGAAGGAAAGGCCGTAAATTTTAAAAATAACAATCGCCGTAAAACGCCCCGTTTTAATTACAAAAGCTGTATACGCTGTTATTGCTGCCAGGAATTATGCACGGAAAAAGCTATTTTGGCAAAAAGTCTGTTTTTAAGTAGAATGCAATAAAAAAGTTATTTCTTACCTATACCCCAGCCGTACTGCTTCGGCAAAGTCTGCATTGGCTGCGCTGGTATTTCCTGCCATACGATGGACAGTTCCCCGGTTATGCCAGGCCAGGGCATAATTGGGATTGAGCCGTATTGCCTCGGAAAAATCCCGTATGGCCTGTTCGTCGTTTTCCCTGTAATACCAGGCAGTTCCCCGCTGATTAAATGCCGAAGCATTACGCGGTTCCAGCCGAATAAGCCGGTTAAAGTCTTCTATTGCCCTGTCGTACTGGCCCAATACACGGTACGAATAACCCCGGTTATAAAGGGCATCCCCATAATCCCTGTTAAGGGCCAGGGCCTGGGTAAAATCATTTATTGCCTGTGTATGATCTCCCCGCCGGGCCAGAATAAAACCGCGGTGATTATATGCTGCTGCACTATTTCTGGTAAGATTAATTGTTCTGGTATAATCATCAAATGCCCGGTTTAGATCTCCCCTTAGCTGGTAGGTACGGCCGCGGGAAAAATAAGCTTCGGCATAATCGTTTTTACCGGCAATAGCCCTGTTGTATTCTGCCAAAGCCCGGTCATAATTACGCTCATTACGAAAGCGCTCGCCCATAATGAACGAAACCTGATATTGGGGCAGCCCCATTTGCAATAATATAGCAGGATCGACAGTATTGTAATTTACCGGATTTAATTCGCCTATGGAGACCATTCTGCCGCTTCTAATGCTGCTTAATGAAAGGCTGGATAAGGATTCACCTCTGCTTGAACCGGAAGTTCCGGAGGCAGCACCAACAGCAGTGCCGCCCAGCGAAGCAGTGCCGCCCAGCGAAGCTGTGCCGTCCAGCGACGCGGTACCGGTATAAACGCCGGTACCGCTCATCGCAGCAGTGTTGTTCTGCTGAACTTCATTAATAGCCAGATTTTCGGCTTCATTTTTTATTTTTTCTGCAGAAAGAGCCATTGAAATCCCCAATAATAAACTATTGGGGATTTCTGCAGCTTGATCTTGTATTTCTGATTTATTCCTGCATGCAGGAAAAATAAAAAGGAATTGAGTGGTCATAAAAAGGAATGCTATTAGAAACTGCAATTTTGTTTTCTTTATTATCATCTTACAAGTTCCCTCTCTGCTGGTAATAACTGCTCCATTAGCTGGTAATCTCTGCCAATCAAATAATCCCAGCGTGATGGTTCTACACCGTCCCTGTCTATACGCATAAAAATCTGCTGATCGTATGTTGGGGTAGGGTGAAGTATATTCTGTGTATTTAGATAGGGCAAATTTATTCCGGGACTATAAAGGTCATCGACAGGGCGCATTCTGGACAAGGTTTGGGGATCGCGTGTAATTATATCCCAGGCCCGTATCGATTCGGAGAATAAATACAATGCCCTTGTCCGGTAACTGATATCCCCTGTTATTCTTGTTAAAGCTTCCAGGGTAACGCCCAGATTATTTTCTGCTACCATTATTCTTTCCAGAAATTCCTGGGCTTCGCTGCGGCCGCCGGGAACCAGGTTGGGGAAGTATATCCTTTCTGTTTCCATTACATTTAATAAACGGTTATAGTATGCCTGCGCGGCGAAGTAATTACCCCGCAGATACGAAGTATTTCCAAGCGCATACAAGAGCCTTTTGTTGTTAGGCATATATGATGTAAGGAACACAAAACGTTCCAGGGCTTCCTCCCATTGTTCCAGGTGATAATGGGCAGCGCCCATGCGATATTGCATGTCCGGCGGCGCCCAGTCGTTGCGCTCGGCTTCATTATAAAGACGCAGGGCTGCTTCCATGTCTCCGGCTTTTACATAAAATTCCAGGTCTCCCAAATCAGAATAGAGACGGCCAAATTCCGGATTGGAAGTTCTTATTACCTGCCTTGAGCGGGCATCTTCGTAAAGACCTATGGCGCGTATTAATACTTCTTCGGCAGGAAAGAATTCTCTTGCATTAATTAATACTTCTGCATAACGGCGGTGGGCATCTATTTGATACGTTGCCCGTCTGGGACTTTCTTCGGGGGCTGCGGCAAAAACCCTTATGGCATCTGTTAAGCTTTGTCTTTCTTCGCGGGCTATGCCGTAAAACCTATGATACCTTGCAAGGTGATAGTACGATTCCGGATATTCTCTGTCGGCACGGATTGCCCGGATCAATATATCGTGTATACCTTCTATTTGTTCTGCATATTCTTCCGGCACGCCCTCGGTCTCTGCAAACTTTTTATCCAGAAGATAGCCTCCCATTTCGGCCAGAGTAGGAACAGTAATTTTTCTTCTGTTGCTGCTCATAAAATGAGCCTGCAGGGGCAGTACTTCGGCTAAATTATCGGTCCTTATAAAGTATCGCAGCATTCCTTCCAAAAAGAGGTCATTGCGGCCGTATCTATCCAGGAGACGGGCAAATGCAGCCCTTGCTTCTTCATAACGGGAATAATCTATTTCTCCCCAGGCCAGGTTGTTTTCTCCCAGCGCCAATAATCCTTCCCTGTCATTCACCGAATAATCCAGAATATTATTGCGGATAATACGGTCTGCTTTTTCATAATTCCTTAGTATATTGGTTTCCATTGCTGCATAATCCAGTGCACCTTTTTTATCGCGCGGATATAATCGCAATAGTTCGTCGTACATTCGCTGTGCAAAAATATACTGCCGTTCATCGCGGAATGCTTCGGCATAGCGGTAAAACCATTTTTTAACAGGACGCCGTGCAAATGCCTGGCGGAATCGTTCATTGGCCTGGACATATTCTCCGGTCTGGATTAGGGCATATCCATCCCTGTAAATTCTTTCTGCCTGTATGGGAACAACAATAAAACGCCAGCTAAGATAAGCCAGGGATCCTGCAAGTAAAAGAATTATTCCTGCAAGCCGTAATACCGGCAGAAAACGGTGTACAAAAATATAAGCGAAGCTGGCCTGCTCTGCTTCCAGTTCCATGCCGGTTCTTTTTGCATAGCCTTTTGGAATGGAAATGGGCTTGCCAAGTATCTTGCTTGCAAGGTTTGCCGTTTCCTTTGCCGGAGCGCCCCTGATTAATAATTTAATTAACGCAGACATTTGGTCAGGGGCAACCGCTTGTTCGGCAATTAACTCCTCACAGGCAATGCGGAGATTTAAAGGATATGCCGAAAGGGTTTCCTGAAGCTTTTTATAATCATTCTCGCTAAGCTTTATTTCTTCTATATCATCAGATTCAATGGGAATATATTTTGCTGCGGCTTTTTCCGGTTTGGCTGCGCTGTCATCAAAACCCGGCAGAGAAAAATCGCCAAAATCATCTTCCGAAGCTTCGGAAAAATCGGGCGTATCCAGGACTGTTTCTGTTGCTTTCCAGTCGTCCCCTACAGCAAAATCGTCAAAAGGATCGGTACTCTCCTTGGTTTCATCCATAATAGGCAATTGTTCAAAATCATCTTCGCTTATTCCTCCATCTTCGCTGGCAAGGCTAATGGATTCAGTGGTATCTTCAAAACTGCCAGAATCCAGATCGGGCAGGGTCTGGTCGATTCCAAAATCTTCAGTTCCAATATCCTCGCTTCCAATATCTTCGCTGACTAGTTCTGTCTCTGCATCCGTTCCAAAATCATCTATGGCTGGCAGCTCCATTGCAAAATCATCACCAGTCGGAGACAATTCTTCGTCCGAACTCATTAATTCGGGCTCGGCGGCTGGTTCCATATCCATATTTAAATCGAAAGATGGCTCATCCGTTTGACCTGAATCGTCAGCCGGTTCATCTGTCGGGATATCCTCTATGCTTTCGCCGCCCATATCCACAGCCTGGCTTAGGTCAAAATCGGGAAATTCCATATCGGCAAAGTCTGTTTCGGAGGGGGCTTGTTCTTCCGGTATTTCCGGAACTTCCGGAGCTTCGTCCATAAAGCCAATATCTTCGGACAATGAGCCTGTATCTTCGGGCTCTGGCAGACTTTCTGCCGCCAATTCTGCCGGTTCTGCTAGTTCAGCTGGTTCTGGTAGTTCTACCGGTTCTGGCAGTTCTGCCCCTTCGGCAAGTTCTGCCGGTTCTGGCAGCTCTGCCGCTTCGGCGGGCGGTTCCGGCATATCGCTTAGTAAATCGCCAAAATCAAATCCGTCATTTGAATCCAGGGAATCGGGGAAATCCGGGAAATCTGGTTCTTCCTCAGCTGCAGAGTCAGGAACTCCGGTAAAGTTTTCTGCCGGAATATCCAGTCCCAAATCATTCATGTCAAGGAATGGGGCTTCGGAATCGGAGCCTAAACTTTCATTAAGCTCTTCGGGAAAAGGTGCTGCTGGTTCGTTTTCGGGAAGCTCATAGTCTTCCATTTGCAGCTGGCCCTCGCTGATAAGCTGAGCCTCACCGCCTATCTTTGTAAACGAGGATTTAAACTCTTCCAGCTGCTTTAATGACGGCATAATTAAGATATTGGAACATTAACCGATATTAGTAAAGAACGATGAAAAAGTTTTTGGTGTTAATGTTCCTTATTGTAATTATCGGCAGTATAGGGGCAGTGGATACAATATCTTTCCAATATATTGATCACTTGTTACAGCTCCGCGGAAGGCCGGACAGCCCCCGTATTATTGATGATGTAGCGATCTTTACCGCTCCTTCATCCTACCGCCGGGTAGGAATAGCTTTTGCCCATGAAGGATTTAGCAGGGTTTACTATTTCCGGCGTTTTATGATTCCTAACGATAATGCAAGCCCCTGGATCAATGACAGAGCCCCTCCCGATCAATTCAGGGATTCGGGAATGCTTTTTTATGTATATACTATTCCCGAATCCCTTAACGGCGATTTGGAATACAGGCTGATAATCGACGGCCTTTGGGTTAGAGACCCCCTTAACCCTGTTTACCGGACAGAACCCAGGTCGGGTATTACAAGGTCTGTGCTGGCTATTCCTTATATAACAAGACCCGATTCTCCTAACCGCGGGCCGGAAGGAACCCTAAACTTTACTTTTAATGCTCCATCGGGGGAAATAGTTACTGTAGCCGGTTCTTTTAACGGCTGGGATCCCTTTATGTACGAATTACTGGAAACCAGTCCCGGCCGCTATACATTATCCATTCCTCTGCCTCCGGGAACCTATCAATATGCGTTTTTTCACCGGGGAGAACGGCATTTGGATATAAATAATTACCGCCGGGTCTATACACGGGAAGGTAAAGCAGCCAACGAAGCGACAGTTCAGTAAGTATTCCTGATAAATAACCAATTTTTCTGCTTTTTCTGCAATTCTTGACGAATTTTCTTGACAATTTCGCCTTCCTATATACATAATAAATGCCACTTACTATTTATAATTAAATTTTATGGTAGCAAAGTGTCTCAGAACTACATCTAGGGGGATTTTATGTCAGAACAAAGACCAGAAATAGCAAATAGCATTAAAACAGGCGATTTTCAGACAAATTACCACGATCTTGGAAAGGGGGATTTAATCACCTTTATTCATGGGTCGGGGCCTGGAGTGTCTGCATGGGCTAACTGGAGGCTTTTATTTCCCCTCTTAAGTGATGATTTTCGTATCTTGGCCCCGGATATGGCTGGTTTTGGCTATACAGACCGGGTTCCCGGCGCAAAGTACAACATGAATAACTGGCTTAAGCAGATTATGGACTTCCTTGATGCCCTTAAAATCGAAAAAACCAATGTGGTAGGCAACTCTTTCGGCGGCGCTATGGCTATTGCCATGGCAGTAAGGCATCCGGACAGGGTAAACAAGATGGTTCTTATGGGTTCCATGGGAGTAAGCTTTCCCATTACCCATGGTTTAAATAAAGGCTGGGGTTACGAGCCTTCTATGGATGCAATGCAGGAAATATTGGAACTTTTTGCCTATAACCACAGTATTATTAACGAAGATCTTATTAAAACACGCTATGAGACAAGCATAAGGCCGGGTTTTCAGGAAAGTTTTGGCTCCATGTTCCCCGCACCCCGGCAGGATGGGGTGCAGATGATGGCGGCGGATGAGATCTATATCAAAGACATTCCCCATAAAACACTCATCATCCACGGCAGGGAAGACAGGGTCATTCCTGTGGATAATTCCATGAAGATATTCAAGCTTATAAAGAATGCCGAGCTCCATGTATTCGGGTGCTGCGGTCACTGGACCCAGATAGAGCATACCCAGGCCTTCGCAGAACAGCTTCGTATATTTTTTAAGAGGTAAGAAATGGCAAATGATAAAATTGCTAAATATGCAGATATGCTTTTTGAAGCAGAGCAGAACCGCAAGGCTTTTCCTCCCTTGACGGATCAGGACAGCACTCTAACAGTAGAAGATGCCTACCAGATACAGCTTTATAATATTAAACGGGCCGAGGGTATGGGCCATGTCATTTGCGGCAAGAAGATCGGTCTAACCTCCGAGGGGATTCAGAAGCAAATGGGAGTGCATGAGCCGGATTATGGCCACCTGTTTGAGGCCATGGACTGCAAAGACGGTAAACTAAAGTGCGATGAACTGATACAGCCCAGAATAGAGGCTGAAATGGCCTTTATTTTAAAAGGAGACCTTGCCGGCGGCAAGATTACCAGGGAAGATGTTATAGCCAATACCGAATATGTAGTTGCTGCCTTTGAAGTTGTAGACAGCCGTCTTGCCGACTGGAAGATAAAACTGCCCGATACCGTAGCAGACAATGCTTCTTCGGGACGTTATGTATTGGGAACTACAAAAATTAAACCTGAGGGCATAGACCTTAGTGCAGTTAAAATGAAGCTTTTCAAGAACGGGGAGCAGATTGGCGAAGGAAGCGGGGCAGCAGTCCAGGGAGATCCCAGTGTTGCAGTAGCCTGGCTTGCCAATAAAATGTGGAGTTTTGGGGTTACCCTTAAAGCCGGAGAAGTAATACTTTCCGGGGCATTCTCGGCAGCTCCTCCGGCTGTAAAGGGCGATGTTTTTACAGCAGATTTTTCATCTTTTGGAGAGGTAAAGGCGGAGTTTGTATGAGTGCAGAAAAACTTAAAGTCGGGATCATAGGACCGGGAAACATCGGCAGCGATCTGATGTACAAGGTTATGAAAAGCAAACATCTGCAAATGCACATGATGACAGGCATACAGGAATCCGAAGGAATAAAGCGGGCAGCCGGACTGGGTTTTAAGACTTCGACAGACGGAGTAAATGCGATATTGGCAGAGCCGGAAATAAAGTTTGTGTTTGACGCTACCAGTGCTAAAGCGCACTTACATCATGCACCGCTTCTAAAAGATGCGGGAAAAATTGCCATAGATTTAACCCCGGCAGCAGTTGGTCCTTATGTAGTTCCCTGTGCCAATCTGGATAAACTTACAGATGAAGTAAACTTTAATATGGTCACCTGCGGGGGCCAAGCCACTGTTCCCATTGCTTATGCCATTAACCGTGCTGCAGACTCAGAATATTGCGAGATTGTCTCCTGTGTATCTTCTGCAAGTGCAGGTCCGGGGACCAGGGCAAATATCGATGAATTTACCGAAACCACAGCCAAAGCGTTGGTAATTATAGGCGGTGCAGATAGGGGCAAGGCTCTTGTTATCCTAAATCCGGCAGATCCTCCGCTTATTATGACTAATACCATTTATGCACTGGTAAGAAATCCAGACCAAAAGAAAATAGTGGAATCGGTTAATGATATAATAAGAGATGTTCAGGCCTATGTGCCGGGTTACCGGCTGCGGGTACCGCCTTTATTGGACGGAAACAAGGTTACCGTTATTGTCGAAGTAGAAGGAGCAGGAGACTTCCTGCCGTCTTATTCGGGAAACCTCGACATTATTAATCAAGCTGCTGTGGCAGTGGCCGAAAAACAGGCTGCTAAAATGCTGGGAGGAAAATGATGGTTACCGAAAAAATTAATATAGTAGATACAACACTCCGGGACGGCAGTCATGCGGTAAGCCATTCGTATACAAAAGAACAGGTAAGCATTATTGCAAAAGGCCTGGATGAGGCTGGTGTTGATGTAATTGAATTCAGCCACGGAGACGGCATTACCGGTTCAACGATTAATTTTGGTTTTTCAAAAGAAGATGAATTTGAACTATTGGAGGCTTGCGGCAAGGCAATAAAAAAAGCAAAGCTTACCGTATTGTTAATACCCGGTATTGGTACCATAGAGGATCTAAAAAAAGCAAAGGACTGCGGTGCAAATATGGTGCGTATTGCCACTCATATTACCGAAGCTGATGTAGCCATACAGCATATCAACTGGGCAAAAAACAACGGATTGTTTGTCTGCGGTTTTTTAATGATGGTTCATAAGGGAACTCCGGAAAAGATCATTGAACAGGCTAAAATATTTGTAGATGCAGGGGCAGATTATATTAATCTGGCAGATTCCGCCGGCTATATGACTCCAAAGGATGTAAAGCCGCGTATAGAAGCTCTGACCAGCGCCATTAATCTGCCTGTTGGCTTCCATGCCCATAATAATCTGGGTATGGCAATGGCCAATACCCTGACTGCCATAGATGCCGGAGCAAGGTATGTAGACGGAACCTGCCGGGGTCTGGGCGCCGGTGCTGGCAATACCCAGCTGGAAGTTCTTTGTGCAGTCCTTAAGCGGGAAGGCTATACTACCGGTGTTGATGCCTACAAGCTTATGGACCTGGCCGAGGATGTAGTTGAGCCGATAATGCCCCGGCCGCAGATTATAAGAACCGATTCTTTGATGATTGGATATGCAGGGGTATATTCCAGCTTTCTGCTTCATACCCGTAATGCTGCAGAAAAATACGGCTTATCTGCCCGTGATATTCTGGTCGAGCTGGGAAAACGAAACATGATAGGCGGGCAGGAAGACATGATCGTAGATGTTGCCTACGAGCTTACACGGAAAAAATAAGGAATTCTCTCATGAAACACAGGATTGTTGTGCAAAATACTGATGTAGCGTTTGACTGTGATGAGGATGTTTCGGTTTTTGAAGCGATGATCCGCAACAGAAAAGGGCCGATGTATTATGGCTGCTACGGCGGCGGCTGCGGTGTCTGCAAGTCACAGATTGTCAGCGGAGACTTTTTTGCATACAAGCCGATGAGCGCTGCATTTGTCAGTAAAGAGGACATCAAGAATGGTCTGGTTCTTATATGCTGCGTTAAACCAAAAAGCGATTTGGTTGTTGCAATGATTTAAAAGTATATTTATAAATAAGGATTTGTTTTTGTATGTTATGGTTTTAGTAAAACCGTTTCATATATATTTTTTAGGAGGCTGATATGGGTTTTCAAAAAACTACCCGCCCGGGTCTTATCCAGCTTAGAGTTCTGGATATGAACAAATCACTACCTGTTTACAAGGATATTGTT
>Ga0099364_10011011_pt1 | contig 12397 bp, 9 predicted proteins | sample TergutTh196P3_FD_73070 | JGI IMG/M metagenome (GOLD analysis project Ga0099364, IMG submission 73070) | Microcerotermes parvus P3 segment gut microbial communities from Pointe-Noire, Republic of the Congo - Th196 P3 | ecosystem: Host-associated > Arthropoda: Insects > Digestive system > Gut ... | reverse complement strand
TGTGTGACAAGGTGTTCAACATTTCAGATGGAGAAATATCGGCATGAAGGCTGATTTACATATCCACTCCACCGTTTCCGACGGCAGCGAAACAATTGGGCAATTGATTGATATAGCCAAAAATAAAGGGCTTGACGCCATTGCCATAGCGGATCACGATACCCTGTCTCATGCGGCGCGAATACCAGCCGACGCGGGCATACAAGTCATAGCCGGCGTTGAAATATCGGCTGTTCACCGCGAGACGAACACCAGGACGCATGTGCTGGGATACAACATTCAAAAGCCGGAAATTATTGCCGCGCTCACGAGGCCGATTTTGGAAGCGCGCGACAAAAATTCAGAAAAGCAGGCGGCCTTGTTGATTCAGATAGGTTTTAGGATTGATGTGGAGAAACTCCCGAGAGCCGATGGAAAATATTTGTATAAGCAGCATATTATGGGCTGGCTTGTGGCGACCGGACAAGTATCCGACATGTTCGGCGATTTCTATCAAAAGACCTTCAAGCAGGGCGGAATCTGCGATTTCGATATTGAATATGCGGATGTCTTTGACGCGGTGAGAGCGATAAAAGAGGCCGGCGGAGCGGCCGTGCTTGCGCACCCGGGGTGGCAGCAAAATTTCCTGCTCATCCCGGAGCTTGTAAGAACAGGGCTCGACGGGCTTGAACTGAACCATCACAAGCACAGCGAAAAGGATATGGAGACGATACGCGGCTACGCCGAAAGATACGGTTTATTTCTGACCGGAGGCAGCGATTATCACGGCAAATATGAGCCGCAACCCTTTGGCGTCGGCGACTTTTTATCGGAAGAAAGCGGCGTAAAGGCGATATGTTATGTGACGAACTCAGAGGCGGCGGCATCAAGATAGGATCGACGACCGGCTACACGGTGTCGATGATGAAGGTTCTCTCGCCCCGCGCAAAAGAAAACGGGTAGCGAACATCGACCGAAGAATCAGAAAGGAAGAGGTTTAATTGTTGCTGAAAATTCCTCAAAACTCCTACCTGTTGTTCACGCCGGGGCCGCTCACCACAACCCCGACGGTGAGAAGCGCCATGCTGCGAGACTGGTGCACGTGGGACGACGACTACAACAGCTTGGTGCGGCAGATGAGACTGGCTCTGGCGCGTTTGGGAACTTCGCGCCCGGAGGACTTCGCCTGTGTGCCTATGCAGGGCAGCGGAACCTTTGCCGTAGAGAGCGTTATCGGCAGCGTAATTCCTCGCGCAAATGCAAAATTGTTGGTGCTGTCGAACGGCGCTTATGGCGAGCGCATAGCACAAATAGCGGACATTTTAGGCATTTCGTTTGTCAAGGAGTCATGTGAGGAAACCCGCCCCTGTGACGCGGCGCGCCTGGATGAAATCCTGGCGGCTGACGAAGAGGTGACACACGTGGCCGTCGTCCACTGCGAAACCACCACCGGTATTCTGAACGACGTCAAGGGCATAGGCGCGGTCGTAAAAAAACATAAAAAAATTTATATAGTTGACGCGATGAGCTCCTTCGGAGGAATCCCCATGGACATGGAGGAACTCGGCATAGATTTTCTGGTGAGCAGCGCCAACAAGTGCATCCAGGGCGTGCCGGGTTTCGGATTTGTCCTGGCGCGTCGCTCGGAGCTGGAACTCTGCCGGTGGCACTCACGCTCTTTGTCGCTGGATCTTTACGATCAGTGGGTCGAAATGGAGAAAAACGGAAAATGGCGTTTCACGTCTCCCACTCACGTCGTGCGGGCATTCATACAAGCGCTGCGGGAGCTGGATGAGGAAGGCGGGGTCGAGGCGCGAAACCGGCGCTATCGGGACAACCAGCAAACGCTTTCCGCCGGTATGAGAGAGCTGGGCTTCGAGCCGCTTCTGGACGCCTCGGTTCAGTCGCCGATAATCACCTCTTTCCTGTACCCCAAGGGGCGCGATTTTTCTTTCGCAGAGTTTTACGAGGCCATGAAGGCGGACGGCTACGTTCTGTACCCAGGTAAAACCTCAAAGGCGGACACTTTCAGGATCGGCAGCATCGGAGACGTACACCGAAAGGACATAGAGGGCCTGCTGTTGGCGGTGAAAAGATTCGCCGAGCGATAAACGTTTTCAATACGTAAAATATTTCAGGATGCTAAAGTTGATTTTGGAAAACAGGGGCTCTTTTTTCGTAGAAAAATTGCTCTCTTCGCGTGGAATATTCGGCTTGATGGCGAATCAGCTCCATATTTACTCCACTACCCAACGCCCGGTTTTCCGAGAGCCTTCGCGTCTAAGCAACCCGGCGTCCTGATATTCCCGCAATTCTCGCGAAATCGTGCGCTGCGATTTTCCAGCGGCTTCGATGAGGTCGGGTATCGTTGCCGTAGGATTGTATTTCAAAATGCTGAGCAACGGATTTAACTTGCCATTTAACTTGTCGTTTATCTTGCCACTTATAATGCCATACTGTGAAATAAACGCTTCCTCAAAAGGAAAGGTTACTACGGTAAAACTGGGTGAAAGCTCAAAAATGGAGCGGTCATAAGCATTGAGTATGCGGCTCATGCCCGAACCGATTTGTTCAACAAGCTCCATATCACGGAATACGCGCATAAGCTCTCGGTTACGCGGCATGGAGCGGCATTTGAAAAAATCTTCTTCCGACAAGTCGGCGACAAGACCCCCGCAAGAGGTAACAACGAGTCTGTCCGAGAAAATCTCAACAAGCGGAAAGCCCTTTGTGTAGTCATTATGCACGATTGCATTTATTACGGTTTCTTTGAGTGCGATGCTGTTCACTCGCTCTTTTTCAAGGCGGTTTTTGGCTGTTATTTTTGCAAAAGTACGGTTCTCGGAATCAAGGCGGTCGAGAATACGCTGTGTCGCGGTTATCAAGCAACGGTTGCCGTATTCCCGCGTTTCGAGCAATTCAACTTTGTCTGTTCCGGCATATACTGCCACCTTTATGGACGCGCCGTTTTCGTCGGCAAGTAAATATGCTGCGTAATTGTAGTCTCCGCTACTCTGCCTTAGGTCAAGGCTCTCTATGAATTGTTCTGTCGGTTCAAGGTTCTTTTCCTGATAATATATGGAAAGCTGCTTGAATGTAAGATTTTGGCGCGGCGAAATCATGGATTGAAGCGTTATCTGTTGTCTTTTAGCGAGAAGCTCCTCTATCATCTGTTCGGACATCGGCTGCGACGAACTGCCGACACGGATAAAACAGCCCTTTTCTGACATTCCATATTTACGGATGTAGTATGGGCGCTGTTGGCCGCATGACACGATTACGCGAATTATTTGCTTGCCATCAAGTTCCGTTAAAACGACATCAAATAAGCCGAGTGTCTGCGAACGGATGTTGTTTCGGATGCGGTCAATAATTTTAAGTTGCACCGCATCGATATCGTCAACACCGGCAACAACGCCGTCATCGTCAACGCCGACAAGAATCTCCCCGCCGCCTGCATAGTTCAGGAACGATACCACGGCACGTTCAAAGCGGTCACATAATTCGCGTTTGTATTCAACACGGTTTGTTTCCTGCACATACAACCCTCCTTGACCCTTGCTTATCCCATTACAACAAATATCTTGCCAAATAGCAAGATATTTCTGCAATTAATTTTACGGGCTTTCGAGTGCCATATTCGTTCAATATTCGTTCGGCATGTTTTCAAGCTCCTCCAGGCTGAAGACAGGCCCGTCTACGCAAACATATTTATGCCCTATGTTGCATTTGCCGCAGTTTCCCACGCCGCACGTCATGCGCATTTCCAGGGTTGTTAAAATGCGGCCTGGGGGCATTCCCATTTCGATAAGCTTCCGCGAAACAAATTTAATCATTATCGGCGGGCCGCACAAAACGGCGTAAGTCTTTTTCATATCAAAAGACATTTCCGACACGATGTCGTGGGGAAAGCCCACCTTCTCATTCCATCCCGGTTCTTCCCTGTCGATAGTCAGCGTGACCTCGGCGTCTTTTATTTTACGCCATTCTTCATACTCGCGAAAATATATAAAGTCGGCCGATGAACGAGCCGCGATCAGCATTTGTATTTTCCCGTATCTATCGCGGTTCGCTTCCTCAAACATATAAGTTATGAGCGGGCGGAGCGGTGCAAGCCCCAAGCCTCCCGCGATAAATAAGATATCGTTCCCCTCAAGTCTTTCGACCGGAAAAGTATTGCCGAAAGGCCCCCGTATAAACACTGAGTCGCCTTCCTTAAGCGCGTGAATCGCGTCCGTCAGCATACCAGTGCGCTTTATGGAAATCTCTATCGCATCGTTTCTGAGAGGGTTTGAAGCGAAGCCAAAAGGCGCCTCGCCTATGCCCGGAACCGAAAACTCAACGAATTGCCCCGGCATGAATTCCATCTTAAAACCGTCCGCGAACTTCAATCTGTAAGTTTTAATGTCAAGATCCGACGCCGTCTCCTGAATTATTTCCAAAATTTCGGCTTTTAACGGTAAATACGGGTTCTCGTTCACTTTAACTCCTCCGTTACCCCTTCGACTATTGTTTTTATATTTAAGCCGGCGGGACATTCTCTTATGCATCTGCCGCATCCCGTACACGCGATCCGGCCGAAATTCTTCCTGACATACGCGTATTTGTGCGCCACCCGCTGCCGGTAGCGTTCGTGCTTCGCCGTCCTTGGGTTGTGGCCTGACGCGTGCAGCGTAAACTTAGGAAACATGCAGCTGTCCCAATTTCTAAACCGGCAAGCCCTGTCCCCTTCATTTACGTCCTTGAACATAAAGCAATGGCATGTTGGGCAGATATAAGTACACACGCCGCACCCCAGGCAGGTTTCGGTCATGTTCTCCCAGTCGATTTTATTAAAAAGCTCTTCTTCGGAGGCCTCTATCGAAAGGGTTTTTGAAGGCTTAAACCCGCGCGTAACGTCTTTCAGCTCACTGAGGCCTCTAATGTACCCCTCCAACTCCTCCCTGCCTTTTCCAGATACGTGCAGCGCTTCGTAACCGTCGCCCTTGGGGCTTAGAAACAGGTCGCATTTCTCGCTGTAACTCATGTCGGTTTCCCGCTCATCGCAAAAGCATCCGGTTTTTTTATCTTTGCAGGCCACGCCTATAATCAAAGTATTATTGTACCGTTCTTCAAAAAACGGGTCTTTAAATTTCCCCTGGGTGAAGATTGTTTTCATGATCTCAAGGGCTTCAAGGTCGCAAGGGCGCGCCCCGAACAGAACCAATTGCTCTTTCGGCATTTCCACAGACGCGTTTCCGTCCTTAAAAGTAATTATTTTCTCGCTTCTGGGGAAAAACAGCTCTTTTGGCGATTTATACGGCAGCTCGTCGCTGAAAACTACGTCTTCCGCGTTTACAACCCGCAGGTAATCGAGTTTTTTCCCGTTCGATACCGGGGCGAAAACCGCTTTCCGCTTCATAAGCTCGCCCAGCATGTTTTTTACTTCGTCTTTTGATATCAACACCGCCGGCTCATCCATGAGTTTCACCCCCTAAAAAACCAACCTCCCTGTCATCAAATTCATTCATAAGCAAAGGAGGGCTTTGATTAATGTCCATCCCGGCGCGGCAGCCGTACGTTTCCTCGATGAATTTTGTCACTTCTTTTATTATGTACCGCGTGTCGACACCCGACCGGCAAGACGCCTCGCACGCGCCGCACTCCACGCAGCGTCCGGCGAGATGCATCGCCCGTCCCATATGAAACGTCATTTTAGCTCCCGTGTCAATTTCCGCGGGCTGCCAGTCCGGCAAATCACGCTCGATAAAGCAGCTTTTGCAATAGCAGCCATAGCAGGCCTGGCGGCAGGCGTAACATAAAATACATTTTTCGATTTCGTTTTGAAATTTCTCGAATTTATCTGAAGCCCCCGCCAGATCCTCGTCTCCTGAACCGGCGCCGGCTGTTTCAAGGCCGTCCACCCTTTCGTCTTTAACGTATTCGTCGTAAATCGGCGGCTTGCGCGTGATACAATCGCCGCAGCCCGGACGCGCCCCGCCCTTCTCGTCAACCATGCCCATGCAGTCAACGCCGATTATATATACGTTTTCCCGCTTTAACTGCCGCTCGGTTATGTACTGCGCGATCGCCCTGGCATCGCAGGGTTTGGCCAGTATCGCCGCTTTTTTATTTTTTTTATTAAAATCAAGAAGGTACTGCGCGATGTTCTGATAACATCTGTCGCCCCACTCTATGTTCTCCGCGTCCTTCGGCGTCTTTGCGAAATATGGTATCTGCGCGCCGTCCGCGCCGCCTCCCCTGTAGGCGATAATCACGTCGGCTTCCTTATTTTCAAGGAGCTTCGCGCAAATTTCCCGTATGTTTTTCGTCATTTCTTCATATATCATTCGGCTGCCGCCTCCCTGCTCCCGATTTTATTGGGGCCGAGTTTCCTGACTTTATCGGTCACTTCTTTTATGACCTCGGCGAACCGCCCCCCCTCCGACGCGGAGACCCACGTGAACTGAACCCGCTCAGGGTTCACGCCGCACGTTGAAAGCAGCTTTTTCAGCACCACGAACCGCCTGCGCGCGAACAGATTTCCCGACAGATAATGGCAGTCTCCGGGATGGCATCCCGACACCATCACGCCGTCTGCTCCTTCCATAAGCGCCTTAATAATGTATATAGGGTTGACGCGCCCTGAACAGGGGACCCTTATGACCCGTATGTTCGGAGGGTACTGGAGCCTGCTTGTCCCGGCCAGGTCGGCTCCGGCGTATGAGCACCAGTTGCACAGAAAAGCGATTATCTTGGGTTCCATTTTCGGCGCTCCTTTCACACGACGCCCCGGCGCAGTAAGTACTCGATTTCGGAGATGACCTGCTTATCCGAAAAACCGCTGACGTCGATTGCGCCGCATCTGCACGTGGCGGAACATGTCCCGCACCCTTTGCACAAAACGTCGTTTACAACCGCGTGCCGCACGGTACCGCCTCTGACGGGAACGTCCCGCACTTCAACGGCGCTGTAGGCGCACACCGCTTCGCACGCTCCGCAGGCCGAGCACAAATTTGAATCCACAAAAGCTATGGCGCCTTCCGTTTCCAGTTGATCTTTGGAAATTACCGTCGCCGCGCGCCCCGCCGCCGCGCGGCCCTGAATTATGCTTTCCTTCATCGACTTTGGCGAATGGGCCAACCCGCACAGGTACACGCCCTCGGTCGCGAAATCCACAGGGCGCAGCTTCACATGGGCTTCCAGAAAGAAACCGTCCTGATTGAGGGGCACTTTATACATACGCGCGATATGCCTGTTGTTTTCCGCGTCTGGTATTACCGCGGAGCTGAGCGCCAGCACATCGGCTTCAAACGTGACGTTTTCCCCTAAAATCGGCTCGAACACCGTTATTTTAAGGTTATCGCCGTCCTTGGCCACTTCGGGTTTTCTGTCGACGTCGTAACGGATAAACGTAACTCCTTTTTTTCTGGCTTCACTGTAATTCAGTTCGTTCAGCCCATAAGTCCTTATATCCCTGTACAAAATCTTGACGTCTATATCCCTGTTCAGTTCTTTGAGCAGTATCGCGTTTTTTACCGCCTGATTGCAGCAGACCCTGCTGCAGTATTGACGATCTTCTTCGCGGGAGCCCACGCACTGGATCATAACCACCCTTTTGCCGTCAAACCCTTTAAAGCCGTCTTTGGCGTATTTCTCAAACTCAAGCATAGTGACCACGCGCCCGTCGCTTCCGTACAGGTATTCGTGAGGTTTCATTTCTTCAGCCCCCACGGCTACGACAACAGTCCCGTGCTCGATTTCGTGGATAATTTGTCCGTTTTTGACGGTTGTTTTAAAGTTACCCACGTAACCTTCAGCGGATTCCGCCGTGGTATTCAGATAAACCGTAATGAGCGGATTTTTGTTTACCCTGTCGATAAGCTCGTTTAAATAAGGGGCGGCCGGCCGGCCCAAATTGCTTGTCGACACATGGGCCGCGTTGCCTCCGAGCCGGCCCGTCCGCTCGATTAAATGCGCGGGATAACCCATTCCGGCGACGTCAAGGGCCGCGCACATTCCCGACACGCCTCCGCCGATTATCAGCGCGGATTTTTTTACGTCGACTTTCTTTCTTGTAAGCTGCTTCGCGAAGGTTACTTTGCCGACGGCCATGCGCAAAAGCTCTTTTGCCTTAAACGTCGCAATTTCATTGTTGTCCATGTGCACCCATGAACATTGATCCCTAATATTTGCCATGGCGAACAGGTAAGGGTTGAGCCCGGCTTTCACAAGCACGCCTTGAAAAAGCGGCTCGTGAGTGCGGGGCGTACACGAGGCCACGACTATCCGGTTAAGCCCGTGTTCTTCAATTTTGTCCGCGATTATTTTCTGCGAATCCACGGAACATGTATAGAGAAACTCCTCCGCGTGCGCGACAAAAGGTAGAGTTTTCGCATACTCCACGATCTCTTCGACGGACATATACCCGCCTATGTTTACGCCGCAATTGCACAGAAACACTCCTATTTTTATCGGTTCCTTTGAAACGTCCCGCATCGGCGGCAGCGGTTCTTCCCTGAAAAATTCGCTGTAATCCCCGTACAGGTCCACGTCTCGCAGACGCGCGGTTTTCGCCGCAGCGGCCGCCGCGGCGCTCGCCTCGATCACCGTTTCCGGTATGTCTTTCGGGCCGGCGGCCACTCCGCACGCGTAAAAACCGTCTTTGCCCGTAATAGGAGAATTGAACTCGTTTGAACGTATAAACCCGTACTTATCGGTTTTAACGCCTGTTTTAGACAACAGCTCGACGTTTTCCCTCCTCGGCTTCATCCCCACGGAAAGCACCACCATGTCGTATTCCGCTACGGCGCCTTCGCCCTCCTCGGTGACATATTGCAAAGCGAGGCGTTTGTTTTCGGGGTTTTCCTCGATTTTACCGACGCGGCTTCTTATAAAGCCTATATTGTATTTACTCTTAGCCGAATCTATGTATTTGTCAAAATCCTTGCCGAAGGCGCGCATGTCCATGTGGTAAATATCAATGTCCTTAACCGACGGCAAGTGCTCTTTTGTTATCATCGCCTCTTTGATGGCGTACATGCAGCACACCGACGAGCAGTACTCATTGCCGCACTGGCTGTCCCTGGACCCGACGCACTGAATAAACGCGATCCGCTCCGGCTCACGGTTGTCGGACGGCCTCTGAACGTGCCCCCTGTAAGGCCCTCCCGCCGATAAAATCCTTTCATATTCAAGGCTTGTAACCACGTCTCTGTATCGCGCGTATCCGAATTCGGCGGGTATGTCTTCGACAGCGTCGTAGCCTGACGCGAAAATTACCGACGATACCGGTATCTCAACGATGGTCTCAACCTGGTCGTGACGCACGGAGCCCGCCTGGCACGCCTCTTCGCACAGCCTACATTCACAGCATATCGAGCAGTCCGCGCAGCGGTTCGCTTCCTTAACCGCGATTTCCTCGGAAAACCCCGTTTCAACCTCGTCGAAAGTCGCCGCGCGGCGGGCCATATCGATGAGCGGCATGACGGCGCGGGGGTTCCGCTTGAAGCGGCCCGTGTCTACTTCCTCAATCTTTGTCACGGGAAGGAGAAAAGGATCGACAGGAAGGTCCGTTCCTTCCAGGTAATTGACAATGGCTTTAGCGGCGCGGTTGCCGTCCGCGATTGCCTCTATGACGGTGGCAGGGCCCCGCGTACAGTCCCCCCCCGAAAAAATGCCCTCCATATTGGTTTTGGCCGTTTCCCGGGCGGATATGACTCCGCCTTTCTCGTCGAAAATATCAATCCCGGCGGCGGTCAGCTTTTCTTGTTCGGCGTGCTGTCCGATTGAGCGGATTACGCAGTCGGCTTCAATTACAAATTCGGAATTTTCCACAGGCTCAGGGCGGCGGCGGCGGCCGGTGTCTTTTTTGCCCAATTTATTTTTCACGCATTTAAGGCCGGCAACGCGGCCGTCTTTCACGATGACCTCGACAGGGGCTGTCAAAAACAGAAACTTGACTCCTTCTTCCGCCGCGTGCTCGATTTCCCAGTCATTCGCCGGCATTTCCTCCTTTGAGCGGCGGTAAACCACAGTCACGCCGCAGCCGAGTCTAAGGGAAGAACGAGCCGCGTCCATAGCGACGTTTCCCCCGCCTATTACAAGCACTTTTTCGCCGGGCTTTGCCCTGCTCCCCATATTGAGGCCGCGCAAAAAATCAACAGACGAAATTACGCCTTCGGCCTCCTCGCCGGGGATTCCGAGTTTTAGGTCTTTATGGGCGCCTATGGCGACGTATATGGCCTTATAGCCCTCGCCTTTAAGCCGCTCTAAAGTGACATCCCCGCCTATGGCCTGTCCAAGCTTTATTTCCACGCCCATATCTTCTATCATTTTTATTTCTTCGGCCAAAACATTTTTATCAAGCCTGTAATCCGGTATGCCGGCTTTCATCATGCCACCCGGCGCGGAAAGGGCTTCGAACACGGTCACTTTATAACCCTCCAGCGCCAGCTTATAGGCGCAGTTCAAGCCGGAAGGCCCCGCTCCGATAACGGCGATCTTAACGTCTTTAGGCGGTTTTTTAATCTCGACGGGCCTGACGCTTCCCCGCTCTTTCAGCTTGTCCGCCACAAACCTCTTAAGTGAAGCGATGGAGACGGGCTCCTCCACAAAACCTCGGGAGCAGGCGCTCTCGCAGGGATGGACGCACACGCGCCCCAGGACGCCCGCGAAAGTCGTGGTGCGGCGGATAACCTCAAGAGCTTCTTCGTATCTGCCCTCGCCCGTCAGGGTTACATAGGCGTGGGCGTCAAGGTTCGCCGGACACTCGTATTTACACGGCGACGTACCTTTTTTGTCGATAAGGGCCTTATTGGGCACCGCCTGGGCAAAGGGCTTGTAAACGGCTTTACGGACGCCGATTCCCATATCAAATTCCGACTTCCTCGTTACGGGGCATACGTCAAAACAGTCGTCGCAGCCTTTGCACGACTCTTCGTCAATGTAGCGGGGCTTGCGGCGTATGACCGCGGTTAAATCCGGGGCTTCGCCTTTGATTTCAACAACCTCGCTGTATGAAAGGGTTTTAATCATCGGATGGTTAAAGCATGACGTTACCTTAGGCGCGAGTATGCACGCGGAGCAGTCGTTTGTCGGAAAGGTTTTGTCGAGCTGGGCCATCCTTCCGCCGATGGAGGGGGAGGACTCGACTAAAAACACAGGGATACCCATTTCAGCCAGGTCATGGGAAGCCTGGATTCCGGCAATTCCGCCTCCTATGACCATCACCGGTTTTTTCACGCTAAGCCCTCCTTAATTTTTTCGAGCCTCCGCCGTTTAAGCTCATCGTCAAGCTTAAGAATATTTTCAAGCAAATCTTTGCCGCGATAGCCTTTCTCAATGGAAATATCCCTGAGAGCGCGCAGTATGTCGGCGAAACGGACGTCCTGGGGGCAATGCGCGACACAGGCGTGGCATTGGTTACACTTCCATATTTCGTCCGATTTTAAGACCTCGTCTTCCATATCAAGTAAGATCATGCGCATGATTTTACGCGGGTTATAATTATCGTCGATTTCATTTACCGGGCAGCACGCGGTACAGGACCCGCAAAGGAAACAATTCAACACGTTCGCGCCGCCGGGGGTATTCCTCACGTCGTTTTTAAAATTATTCATCATACTGATACCTTTCCTGTACGGCAGGCCTCGGTAAGAATCCGGCCCGCCTGACTATCTCCGGAACGATTTCCTCCCAGCCTACGGCCATAATGTGCATGCCGCTCACGCCTTTTATGTTTTTAATCCTGTCTATAAGCTCAATGGCGATGCTGACGCCCTCCGCCTGCGCGTCTTCCGCCTTTTCAAATCTTACGATATATTCGTCAGGCACTATTATTCCGGCCACAAGCTTCGTCATCTGAATTGACCTGAGGGATTTGTTGACCAATATCCCCGCCTGTATATAAGCCCTCTCATGAAGCCCCCGCTCCCGCACTTTTTCCATAAATCTTTCAAAGCGCTCAACGTCGTAAATGCTCTGAGTCTGGATAAATTTCGCTCCGGAGTTTATTTTTTTCTCAAGCCGTATCAACTGGAGTTCTTCCGGGTCGGCGAAGGGATTTGTCGTGGCTCCCAAAAAGAAACGGGGCGGGTGTTTGCACTTGCTTCCGCTTAAAAACACGCCTTCTTCCTGCAATTTGTTCATCGCCCGCAGAAACTGTATTGAATCCACGTCGAAAACGTTTTTGGACTCCGGATGGTTTCCGAAAGACTGATGATCCCCCGACAGTATAAGCAGGTTTTTCAGCCCCATGGCCCAGGCGCCTAACAGGTCGCTCTGCATGGCTATCCGGTTCCTGTCGCGCATGGTCATCTGAACCACGCACTCGACCCCTTCCCTTTCCGATAAAAAAGCCGCTGCTATAGACGACATGCGCACAATAGCCGTCTGGTTGTCCGTGACGTTGACGGCGTCCGCGATTCCGCGCAGTTCT
>Ga0099364_10011010_pt1 | contig 12397 bp, 9 predicted proteins | sample TergutTh196P3_FD_73070 | JGI IMG/M metagenome (GOLD analysis project Ga0099364, IMG submission 73070) | Microcerotermes parvus P3 segment gut microbial communities from Pointe-Noire, Republic of the Congo - Th196 P3 | ecosystem: Host-associated > Arthropoda: Insects > Digestive system > Gut ... | reverse complement strand
TGTACGGGGCCTAAGGTTTATTCCTGGAGACACGGAAATTCCAGGAACTGCCAACTTAAAGGCCTTCCAGCTTAAGGCCCTCGTAAGACGTTTTCTCGCATTAAAAGAAGAGACAGATATTCTTATTCTGGATCTCGGTGCAGGCACACATCAATCCATTCTGGATTTCTTTTTACTTTCCGGTCAGGGCATTGTGGTTTCCGCTCCTGCGGTTACCGCTGTTCTAAATGCCTATGTATTTTTAAAAAATACCGTCTTCCGTTTAATGTTTACAACCTTTGACAGGGGAAGCCCCGCAAGGGAGTATCTTGAAAAGGCTAGGAAGGAAGGATCGGGACCCCAGCGTCTTTATATTCCGCAAATGCTTCCGGCAATTAAAAAGATCGATAAAAAGTCATACGAAAGATTTATGACCCAGGTACACAATCTCCATCCCCGTCTTGTCATGAATTTAATTTCCGAACCAAAAGATGCGGATGTCGCAATGAAGATACGCCGCTCCTGTGAAGAATACCTTGGGCTAAAAATTGAGCATCTTGGGGTTTTATACAGGGATGGACTCCAGGACATTGCATTGTCCTCTCGTTTGCCCATTGTGCTTTATAAACCCCAGGCGGTTTTATCACAGGCAATTTACCGTATAGCAGATAAAATTTTACAAGGCAATGACGATGCATATAAGCTTGATGAAAAAGTTATAGAGGAAAGTTTCCAGGAAGCGGAGATGGAAGCGGAAGTGGACTTTGGTGCAAAAATGGACTATGTGGAAGATCTCCTTAATTCCGGTGCTCTTTCCCAGGGTGATCTTGTAGAAACCGTTAAAACACAGCAAATAGAAATTTCCAAATTAAGAAAGGAAAACAATCTTCTTAAATTTAAGCTAAGCAATGCCATTGCCAAGGGTTTCAAGGCATGAATTTTAATGCCCTGCAATTAGCCATAAGATTTCCCTCTTGGCTTTCTCCGGAAATTATTCCCGGACTGCCTTTCAGGTGGTATGGCTTAATGTATATTTTTGCCTTTGGAGCCGCCTTTATGCTTTACCGTTACCAGGTTAAGGAAAGAAATTTTCCCATGAACCCGGAACAGCTCTCCTCCTTTTTCACCTGGGGAATAGTCTCACTCATTCTTGGTGCCCGTATTTTCTATGCCTTTGTTTATGAAGATGCCCTTCATTATCTTACCAGACCCTGGCTTCTTTTTTGGCCATTCAGGGACGGACAGTTTACCGGTTTTCAGGGCATGAGTTACCATGGGGGTGCAATAGGTTTAATTCTTTCCATGGTAATATATGCAAAGGTAAATAAATTTGACCTCCGTGAGTTAGGCGACATGTATGCTGCAAGTGTTCCCCTGGGTTATACCTTCGGCAGGCTCGGCAACTTTATTAACGGAGAACTCTATGGCCGCATTACCTCCAGCCCCATAGGATTCATTTTTCCAAACGGTGGAATTGCACCATGGGACAGGGATTTTGAAAGAATAAGAACAGATGCCATTCAAATGGGTATAGTGCCTATAGAAGAGGGTTCTATGGGAATGCTCAATTATCCGCGTCATCCTTCCCAATTATACGAAATGATAATGGAAGGTATAGTGTTATGGGCAATTATATGGTTTTTCAGAAAGCGCAAACCCTTTAAGGGCTTTCTTCTTTCCCTCTATATATGCGGTTACGGACTTGTACGTTTTGTAATTGAATATTTCAGGGAGCCCGATTCCATTATGGGCTATCCTCTGGATTTTGCAAGGACTAATTTGCCTACGGCACTTTACCATCCCCTATTATCCTTTTCCGCCGGGCAGATCCTTTGTTTCATTATGATCCTCTGCGGGCTTGCCTATGCTTATATTGCTTCCCGAATGCCGGATTCCAAAGCCCTTTACATATATCCTTCCCTGGAAGAAAGGTCGGAGGTAAGTAAAAACGAAAAGGCAGCTTTGCGCAATCAGAGAAGGAAAATGCGGAATAAGCTAAGGTAAACTAAGGTAAACTTTGTTAAAAAATTAGTTTGAACTCAGTTTAAACTGAGTACCTTGCGGAAATTTTCCACTACCTGATCCACCGAGTGCCATGCTTCTACATCGGAGAGAAGACCCTTCCCAAGATAGTAATCTATAAGAGGAGCGGTTTGGAGCCTGTAAACTTCCAGACGTTTTTGGATCGATTCCGCACTATCATCGTCCCTTATGTAAATTTCCCCTCCGCATTTATCGCAGATTCCCTCCACCTTGGGTTTATTGTTTACAGCGTGGAAATTATGTGCGCATTTTCTGCATACCAAACGGCCTCCAAGCCGCTCGAGGGAAACAGAGTCCGAAATGTTCAAGTTTATTACCCTGTCTATTTTTGCAAATTTATCCAAAGCTTCGGCCTGCGGAATTGTTCTTGGAAATCCATCCAGAATATATCCCTTTTCGGTATCTTTTTGGGAGAGTCTTTCTTTTACAAGTTCAACCGTGGTTTCATCATCTACCAATTTGCCCGAATCCACTATTGCTTTTACCTTAAGACCCATGGGGCTTCCCTCCGCCATTGCGGAACGGAAAATTTCACCTGTACTTATATGTGATACATTCAATAAAAGGGCCGCTCTGGATGCCAGTGTTCCCTTTCCCGCTCCGGGCGGACCCAAAAAAATCAACTTCATATTTTTCTCCATTAAACATTATCTTATCCAAACTGCGATTTGTAAAGTCCGGCATATACTCCGTCCTTTTCCATGAGCTCTTCATGCGATCCCATTTCCGCAAAACTGCCCTTTTCCATGACAAGAATTTTATCGGCGTTCTGTATTGTAGAAAGCCTATGTGCAATAACAAAACAAGTCTTATTCTTCATTAAATGTCTCATGGCTTCCTGAATTCTTATTTCCGTCCTAGTGTCCACATTGCTGGTTGCCTCATCCAGAATTAACATTCGGACATCCAAGAGCATTGCTCTGGCAATTGTAAGAAGCTGTTTTTGCCCCTGCGAAATATTAACTCCATTTTCGCTCAAAATGGTATTATAACCCATAGGAAGCTGCATAATAAAATTATGTGCCTGTGCTGCCTTTGCCGCATTTTCTACCATTTCCATTGTCGCAGTTTCGCTTCCATAGGCTATGTTTTCAAATACGGTTCCATGGAAAAGCCAGCTTTCTTGAAGCACCATGGCAAATGCAAGCCTAAGACTCTTTCTTGTAACTCCGTCTATCACTAAATCGTCTATGCTAATTTTGCCGGAATCCGGATCATAAAATCGCATTAAAAGATTAATAATTGTAGTTTTCCCTGCTCCTGTCTGTCCGACAATTGCAATAAGACTTCCGGGAGCGGCTTCCAGATTTACATCTTGTAAAACAGGTCTGTCAGGAAGGTAGCCAAAACTAATTTTATTCAGTTCTACCTTTCCCATTACATTATCCAGCTCCGAAGAATCCGGTGCGTCCGGCTTTTCCTCACTTTCGTCCAATAGGGTAAAAATCCTGTCTGCCGCTGCAGCCGCCGATTGAATTTCGGTAAAAATATTTGCCGCTTCGTTTATGGGTCCAGAAAACCTTCTGGAATAGAGAATAAAGGCACTCATGCTTCCAAGGCTAATATTCCCGAAAAGATAAAGAATTGCGCCAAATACACTTATAAGAGAAAGTAAAAAATTGTTAATAAACTGTACCGAGGGTCCCATAAAGGCGGCATGGTAATCTGCCAGATAATAGGAATCCACCGCTTCGTTGTTTAATTTATCAAAGCGCGATATTGTTATTTTTTCCCTGTTATAAGCTTTAATGGTTTTTTGCCCCGAAATAATTTCCTCCACATAACCGTTAAGCGCTCCAAGCTTTGCAGACCTTATACGGAAAAAGGAGTGAACCTTGGATGACTGACGTTTTACAAAGATACTGGTAAGTGGGACTGTGATAAGGAAAATAAGTCCCATTAGTGGTGAAATGGTAAACATCATAAAGAGTGAGCCGGAAACCGTAACCAATGTCGTACAGATCTGAATGAGATCGTTTGCAAGGGATGTATTTACCGTGTCTATGTCATAGGAAATGCGGCTTAGTATGTCGCCTGTCTGGTTTTTATCAAAATAGCTTACGGGCAGTACCATGAGCTTATCAAAAACTTCCTTTCGCATTTGTTTTGCACAATTTCTGGAAAGGGAAATCATATTAAATGATAATAGATAGTTAAGGGCAGCCGAAATTATATAGAATACTGCCATCCATCCTGCATAATAGAATACCCGTTCAAAAATTACAGCTCCGCTTCCCGGAACAATGGCATCTATTGCACGGCCGGAAAGCATGGGTCCAAGGAGTGCCAGTATATTGCTTACCACCGTCAGAAAAACAAGAATAAGGATCCTGCCCTTGTATCTTGCAAGATAATGCCAAAGGCGTATTATTGTTTTTAGTACCTGAGCTCTGGAAATTTTTCCGTCTGCTCCAAAGTTAAGGTTATCCCTTGGATGTCCCCTCCGTCCTCCTCTGCCGCCAAAGCCATGTGCTCCTCCCATCTTAAGCTCCCTCTCTTCCTTCCCGCTTTCCCATTTGAGATTCATTAATCTCCCTGTAAAGGCTGCAGGATTCAAGCAGTTCCTCATGTGTTCCAAACCCGATAATACGTCCATGTTCAAGAACGATTATTTTATCTGACTGCATAATGGAACTTATTCTTTGGGCAATTATTATGAGGCTGGAGTTCTTAAAATTTTCCCTGAGTGTTTGGCGTAAATTAGCATCTGTTCTATAATCCAGCGCACTGGAAGAATCATCCAGGATGAGGATTTCCGGGTTTGCAGCCATTGCCCTTGCAATGAGCAGCCTCTGTCTCTGGCCTCCAGAAATATTAGTTCCGCGGGAGCTAAGATTATATTCCATTCCTTCTTCTCTGGCTGCAATAAATTCCTCTGCTTGCGCATAACGGACGGCTTTTCGGAGCTCTTCTTCGCCAAGATCCCTTCCAAAGTCTATGTTTTCTCTAATGGTGTCCGCAAAGAGTACATCCCTCTGGAAGCAGATGCCGAATTTGGGATAGAACTCATCAGGCGGTATTCCCCTAATGTCTACTCCATTTATTCTTATGGAGCCGGAATCTGCATCGTAGAACCTTAAAAGGAGCTGTACAATTGTAGACTTTCCGCATCCGGTTTCTCCAAGAATGCCAAGGCTCTCTCCCCTTTTTAGAGAAAAATTAATCCCTTCAAGAAGCTGTTTGCCATCCTGGCTTGCCTCGTAGGAAAAGGCAATGTCTTTAAATTCTATATGAAAGGTACTTTCCTTATGAAAGACCCTTTCCTGTAAGAGCAGATCCTCGGGCAGGGACAGAACCTCGTTTACCCTTTCTCCTGAGGCACTTCCCCTTGAGAACATTACAAACATCCTTGTAATGGAAAGGGTGGCATTTAGAATTATGGTAAAATAACTAAGAAAGGCAAGTATTACTCCGGGGCTGCTTTGTCCGGAATTTACAAGATATGCTCCCGCTATAATAACTCCAACCAAACCAAGGTTAATTATTATAAACATCGCAGGGTTTGTAATTCCCATAATTATATTTGCCTTCCATTCCCTGCTTGTTACTTCGCTATTTGCCTCTTGGAAACGGTTTTTTTCGTGTTCTCCCTTGGACAGGGCCTTAATAATGCGTATTCCGGTAATGTTTTCCCTTACAACCCGAACCATTGTATCCACCGAGCCCTGCAGCTTTGTATAAAGAGGGATACCTTTCCGTGAAATAATAAAAACCACAATGATTGCAAAGGGCAGAACCCCTAATAGCACCAGTGTAAGGGTGGCATCCAGGGTAAGGGTAATTAAAATCCCGCCCAAAAGAAGAATGGGAGCACGAATACCCAGTCTCTGAAGACTGCTTACCATGCGGTGAACGTTGTAGGTGTCCGAAGAAAGCCTTGCAATTAGGGATGGAACTGTTATTTTATCAATTTGGGCACAGCTTAGAGAGGAAATTTTACTGAAAAGATCGTGACGCATGCTGCGGGTAACATCCCTTGCCACCGAGGAAGCCATACGGTTGGCAATGATATTCCCTGCAACCGCCAAAAAGGAGCAGATTATCATAACTATGCCCCATAAGAAAATCAGGGGTATATTTTGTTCGGGAACCACATTGTCTATCATGAATGCCAGAATCCATGGAAGGAAGAGATCCATTATTGTGCCTATGAATTTAATGGATAAACCGGCACTCATTCTGAGGTAGTAAGGTTTACAGTATTTTAGTATTGTCTGCAATTTCTTTCCTGACTTTTCATGCTTATTATATGATTTTATAGTATTTTTTTCCATATGATATTTATATTAATTTTTAATTAAGTTAATAATTCTTATTCCCTTTTTTAAATGCTGTGCTATAATTTAAAAACTATTATTAACAAGACAAGGAGTTGTTTATGAAACGCTTGGTATTTTTAATTTTGGTTCTTTGCGTCTCTCTTTCCCTCTATGCACAGCTTCAGGTGCCGGAGCATCAGATTGCTACAGGATCGGGAAATTGGGGATTTATAGGCAGCCGGCTGTATCAGAATGATCCCGGTGCTCGTCTGGCAAAAGTAAATTTTCAAGTTCCGCAAAGCGGTCCCATGTTGTACGAATTTAATGTTCGTTATGAAGATGGGATTGAAGACGGTCATGGCGGTTTTGGATTGCACATTTTTGCAGATAATGTCATTAACAGGGCCTCATGGGGCAGCGGAAATTCCTGGCTCTTATGGCTCAATTACGATGAGAATCCTATTTCATCAGATATTCCTGCAGGCTTTTCCGCCCAGATTTACCGCAGCACATCTCAAATAAATATGGAGCTTGTGGAGAGTTTCGATTTAAATGAATATATTGACTTTTTAACCTGGGAAATATGGTCAAGACCTGTGCCTGTTAGGATATGGGCAAATGGCAATACCGGAGAAGTAAGGGTCTATGATCCCACAGATCCCTCATTAACATGGTTCTTTTACTTCTATCTGCCCACAAGAGGCGTATCTCTTAACGGCAATTGGGTATCGCTAAGGACAAATGGTTTAAAATTATCCTTTGAAATGGGGATCTAGTAAGAGTTAAAACTGTTTCCTCAAATATTTTCTTTTTTACTAAAGTTATATTTTTGCCTGCCGATAAAAGAAGAGGATGTTTGTAAGCAATTACGGAGGGGACAGTTTTGGCCTACACTAATGCAATTTCTACTTATAGGGAAACAAGGGTAAAAACCGCAAGCCAGGCTCAGCTCATTGTCATGCTTTATGAGGAAGTGGTAAAAAACCTCGACAGAGCTTTGGAATTGCTTGCGGAAAATACCGGAGGCAGGCAGAATCCCGGAAATATTGAAAAAATTACCAGGGTAATTTTAAAAGCCCAGGAAATTATTACAGAACTCTCTGTTTCCCTTGATTTTGATGAAGGCGGGGACATAGCAAAAAATCTCTTTTCTCTATATACATGGTTTAACAGGGAGCTATTGGAGGCGAATATCTCTCATGACATATCCCGTATAAATGCTGTCAGAAACCAATTAAATGAGTTAAAAACCGCCTGGGTGGAAATTGCTTCCAGAAGCAATCTTGAAAATACAGGTAAGGCCCTAACGGGCGTAAATATAGCCGGTTAGGAGATCATATGCAGCCATTTGCCCAAAAAACCATGACTCCGGCCGCTGTTAATAACGGCGGAGCTGAAATCTCTCCCGCCGAATTAAGTCAGAGAGTTGCACTCTTAAAACGTTTTAAAGAACTCCTTAAAGCCCAGAGAGACAGGTTCCATGCCTATTTAACCACCCTGGACAGACAGCATGCCATTATCAGCGGAGGAACCGCCGACGATCTTTTACGTCATGTGGAGTTGGAAGAAAAAATAGTTGAAGATATATTTTCCATTCAAAAAGTTATAAAACCTCTGGACGAAATGTACCAGGCCATTAAAAAGGAAGACAAGCTGGAAGAAGAGGTTATAAACCTTAAGGAAAGCCTGAATGGGTTAAAAAACGAGGCGATACAGCGTTCCGGTATTAATAGAGAACTCCTGGCAAAACGCATGAGTGAACTTCGATCAGAAATTAAAATTTTAAAGAATAATCCCTATAATAAAAACCCCGGCTTTTCCTCTGCCATTCAGCCAAGCCAGATAGATATTAAGGGTTAATTAATAATTCTGCAAGTTTATCTTCCTCTCCCTTTGACATAAGGCAGGGGAGAATTGCAGGCTCCTTGGGTGTTGGAGGAAGAAGAAATCCTCCTTCTAGAAAATCGCAAAAAACTTCTTTATATGTTTTTCCCTTATCCTGCATTTTTTGCATGTCGATGAATAAATAAATGCCTTTTCTTACCCAATTACTGTTCTTTAATGCTTTATCAATTTTTTTATTTTGCGGTCTTCCTTCCTTAATGGAATTAATTAATAAAAAAATGGATCTTGCGCAAGATGCCAAAATAACAGGGGCTATCATGTCTCCTTCAGGAAAGATAGAATCCAGTTCACTGTTTATAACTAGAATTTCAGGCCCAATAGGGCAGGGCAGAATGGGATAAAAAACTTTTTTAGCTAAGATGGCTTTCGCGGAAGTTTCGTCCATCATTGGACGCCAAAGCGGGAACTCCTCAGGGAAGCGGATTTCTTTCGGGAAAGATGTTTCTTCAAAGCCTGCATCGTTAAGGGCTTTTTTTAATGAAGTATTATCTGAATAAAGACGGAAAGTTTTACCCGGAAAAATACTTCCAAGTGCCTTTAATAATCTTCTTTCTTGAAAATGGGGCAGGGGACTGAACAACCCCCTTTCTGCGTTATTCTTTATTTCCTTTATAAAGCCAAGGGCTTTATGACCAAGTAAAAGTTTTCCCCCATAAAGCCAAAGGTCTGTCAGTCTTTTTCCGCCTTCCAGATAAAGATGAAAATCCCTGGCTCTTAGTACAGGGGGAAGCAATTTTAAAAGCTCATTGTCATTCATTAATCCCCCCTGATCTAGTCATCTCTAATTTTTGTAAAATGAAAGCTCTGCTTCTGGCTTATAAAATTCATCTGGTGTGAGTTTTCAAAAACAACACTTATCTGCGAACCTTCATCCATTTCCTTTATTGCGTTTATTGTTCCATAACCCTGATCGTCATGGAAAATCTTATCTCCCAGTTTCCAAAGACCATCCGAAGATTCTTGAATTTTTTTACCGGCAGTTGTCGCAAAACTCCCTTGGGTTTTGAAACTCCTTTGAGTTTTGAAACTCATGGGAGGCTGACCTATTATTCTCAGGGTCTTACGGTCTATTTCGCCAAGGAAGATGGACGGCTCCATTTGCATATCTCTCCCGTAAACGCGCCGTCTTTGGCAGGAGCAAAGGTATAGCTCATCCATGGCTCTTGTAGCACCTACATAAAAGAGCCTTCTTTCTTCTTCCAGATCCTCTCCCTTTTTATCTTCCCTTGGAAAAATCCCATGTTCTATGCCGGTAATAATAACCTTTTTAAATTCAAGTCCCTTGGTATTATGAAGCGTAATGAGTGTTACTGCATTATTCTCATTTGTTTCCTGATCATCCGTGCCTGCCCTGTCCAGTTCAATATGTTCAAGGAATTCCAAAAGCCCATCCATAGAAGAATTATACAAACTTGCTGCATTTGCGAGTTCTTGAATATTGTTTAATCGTTGGTTCCCGCTGAGTTCATCCCTGTTTGCGTGATATTCTGCAATGCCGCTTTTTACAGCCATTATCACTATACATGAGGAAAGTCCAATTCCCGCCCTAAGACTATCAGTCTTCAGACCATCAGTCTTAAGACCCTCGTAAGCAAAGTCCTTAATATTTTGTTCGCCGCTCAAGGTATTTTTTCCCGCTTCAATTATATTAATAAAATCCGATATACCTGCCCTTGCCTTTGAAGATAATGAGGCTGAGATTTCCATGGATGCTTCAATTAGATCGCCGCTCCTGCTTAGGGAAGCTTTGTCTGTAATTTTTGAAAGTGATGCCGGGCCAAGTCCCCTGCCGGGTTTATTGGCCATTCTGCGGAATGCAACTTCGTCTCTTGGATTTACAAGAAAGGCAAGAAGCGCAAGCACATCCTTAATTTCTTCCCTCTCATAGAATTTCAATGAGCCGACCACCCTGTAGGGAATTTTTCTCCTAAGGAATTCTGTTTCAAAGCCCAGAGACTGTGCATTTGTTCTATATATAATTGCCCAATCGGAATAGGAAGTGCCCGTGCTTTTCTTTATTAGTTCCGCGCAGTACTCCGTTTCCAGATCCTGATCCGGTAAAAAGGCCAGTACGGGCAATTTTCCCTCTCCCTTTTCTGCATTCAGTTTTTTCCCGAGTCTGCCCTTATTATTATCCACAACAGAGGAGGCAAGATTAAGAATTGGAGAAGTGGATCTGTAATTTCTTTCCAGTCTTATAATTTCTGCATTGGGAAAAATTTCCGGGAAAGAAAGAATATTTTTTACTTCTGCTCCCCTAAAACGGTATATGGATTGATCGTCATCTCCTACAACACATAGGTAGGAAGAAGGATCGTACAATTCTTTCAGCAATTCCGACTGTGCAACATTTGCATCCTGGTATTCGTCTACCATAATAACGGAAAACCTTTCCCTTATCCGTTTTGCAATATCTCCTTCATTGCGCAGGATTTCCACCGGTTTTTTTATGAGATCTCCGAAATCGACATTTCCTATCCTTTCCATCTTTTCTTCGTACTTACTGTAAATGGTTTTAAAACTCTTTCTATGGTCTATAAGTTCCAGCTCCGGATCTCCTGGAGATAAAAAATAATCCTTCGCCCTTGCAATATTGTTTCTCATAATTCTTATATCCGCTTTTGGCTGACCTTCCATTATGGAACTTAAAAGTGCCATGCTGTCATCATCATCATAAATAACAAATTCCCTTTTTAGTCCGCTCAATTCTCCATAACGCCTTAAAAACCAAGCACCAAAAGAATGAAAGGTTCTTAACATGGCATTTTTTGCCTTATCTTCTATTAAGCAGGCCCTGTTTTCCATTTCCCTGGCTGCCTTGTTGGTAAAAGTTACCGCAAGTATCGAAAATGGATCGATTCCCTGCTCCTTTATTAACCATGCTATCTTGGTGGTTATTACCCTTGTTTTTCCGGAGCCTGCTCCGGCCAAAATTAATAAGGGATTCCCCCTATGCAGAACAGCCTTCTTCTGTTCTGGATTTAGAATATCAAGATAGGAGGAGAGATTTTGGCTCATATTTAAATAATAAAGACTATTTTACTAATTAGGAAGAGGTAATGACCCCTTGAAGGATGGTAAATATTGACAACAGGTATTTTAGAGATTAAAATGAAAATAATCGGGGAAATTTCTTTCTCTGGTTTTTTATTTAAATAAAGCGTTAGAGGTAAAAAAATGAAGATTCGTGCGAAACTTTTTTCCGGCTTTTTTATTGTTGTTGCCATCGGTGTTTTTCTGGGTATTTTGGGACTAGTCAGCAGTGAAAGCCTTGTATCACTTTCAGATGATGTAATGGAATCTGCTGTAACAAGATCGAGCATTTCTTCCATTTTAAATTCCCACTATGTATGGAGGCATGGTTTATCGGAAACCGTTCATTCCGGAGCCGTCTTTACAGGTTCTTTGGATTCATCGGCCTGCTCCCTTGGCAGATGGCTGGTAAGTGACGAAGCAAGAGCAATTACCGATCCTGAAATTCTAAATATGATGGCTCTGATAGTAGAACCTCATCGCCAAATTCATACCAGGGCAGGAGAGATAATTAATCTTCTTGGCAGGGGAGAGCAGGAAGAAGCAACAAGAATTTTCACAAATGAAGTATTGCCTGTAACCCTGAGTGTAATTACCGATTTGGAAGTTATGCAGGAGCGTTATGGGGTACTGCTTAACGATAAAATTTCAGAAATTTACAGTACAGGGACAACATATGAGTATCTAATCATAGTCCTGATCGCTGCATCTGTCATTGTTAGTATATTCCTGACCCTTTTCATTACATCCAAAATTTCCAAGCCCATCGTCAAGGCAGCAGATATTATAAAGATAGCTGCTAATGGTGATCTTACCCAGAGCATTGACATTAATACAAAGGATGAGGTTGGGGATCTTTCCAGAGATTTTAATTTTACCATAGATAAAATTAAGAACCTTGTTTTGGGAATCAAGAATGAAGCCAGTTCGCTTTCCGAAATTGGTTCCAGTCTTTCCAATGACATGACCGAAACAGCTGCGGCTATGAACGAAATTTCCGCCAATATCCAAAGCATTAAAACTAGAATGGTCAGCCAGAGTGCCAGTGTAACGGAAACAAATGCCACAATGGAGCAGATTGCAGGAAATATTGATATGTTGAACGGTCACGTGGAAAGACAGACAACAAATGTTTCACAGTCATCTTCGGCAATAGAGCAGATGCTTGCCAATATTCA
>Ga0099364_10011009_pt1 | contig 12397 bp, 12 predicted proteins | sample TergutTh196P3_FD_73070 | JGI IMG/M metagenome (GOLD analysis project Ga0099364, IMG submission 73070) | Microcerotermes parvus P3 segment gut microbial communities from Pointe-Noire, Republic of the Congo - Th196 P3 | ecosystem: Host-associated > Arthropoda: Insects > Digestive system > Gut ... | reverse complement strand
AGCAGGCCTTGGCTCGCTAAAAGGCTATAAACACGGCGGCGCCAATATAAAAGTAACGGAAATGATGGAAAATATCAAAAAAAATGTAAAACAATGGGACAGCGAAGGAGAAGTAGCCGATTATCTGGAGTGCATACTAAATAAAAAAGCCTGTGACAGATCCGGCCTTATTTATGGTCAAGGTCATGCAGTATATACCATAAGCGATCCAAGAACCCTATTGCTTCGGAATAAAGCAGCCCTTTTGGCAGAAGAAAAAGGCTTAAGCGATGAATACAGGCTGTATCGTTTAATAGAAAGGCTGGCGCCGGAAGTTTTTATTAAAGTAAAAAAGTCCGACAAAACAATCTGCACCAATGTAGATTTTTATTCGGGATTTGTGTATAGAATGCTGGGAATACCCATGGAACTTTATACTGCTCTTTTTGCCATAAGCCGTATATCCGGATGGTGCGCCCACCTTTTGGAAGAAACTATCGCCGGCGGCAGAATTATTCGGCCTGCCTATAAATGTGTTCAGGAACGGCAAAAATATGTTCCGATTTCTGGAAGGGGATAGGATTAATCGGGCAACCCGGATTTGAACCGGGGACCCCAAGTCCCCCAGACTTGTACGCTAACCAACTGCGCTATTGCCCGAATAGTGAAATGATTCTTGTTTTTTTATACTGCAAATCCCTTTTTTTTTCAAGATTACTCCGGCGGCTGTGATTATCCCGGCGGCCAGCGAAGCTTTCGGCCTCCCAGTGCATGTATGTGAATATGGTACACTGTTTGAAGCCCATGTGATTTACAGTTAATTACAAAACGTCCGCCCTTTTCGGCGCAGCCCTGTTCTGCCAGCAGTTCCTGTGCTTTATGGAGCATTTTTCCCAATAAAGCGGCATCTTCCGGTTCAACATCCATAATACTGGGAATATGCTTTTTGGGAATGACCAAAAAATGTACCGGCGCCTGGGGCGAAATATCATGGAAAGCCAGCACTTCATCATCTTCATATATTATTTTACTGGGAATTTCTTTGGAAATAATACGGCAAAAAAGACAATCGCTCATGGGTAAAATTATACCCGTGCTGAGCATGACACACAATACCCTTTTACCGTCGCGCTAATACCATTAAAAGAGCTATATCTCCTTGGCGTATTCCCGGTATACGGGCTGCCTGTCCAATGGTTAGGGGGCGTATGGCAGAAAATTTTTCTTTGGCTTCCATAGACAGGCTTTTTATTGCATGATAATCCATATCCGGATTAAGTTTTACTTGTTCCATTTTGGTATTTCTGGCTATGATGCGTTTTTCTTTTTCGATATAACCGGAATATTTTTGATCTAACAGGACTCTCTGTACCCATTCTGCGGGAAATACATCAAGATTGTCATGCGGCGCTGTTTCCAAGTGGTTTGTTTCTGTTTTTTTTACAAGTTCCTGAATGGTTTGCAGGGCGGTTACTTTTTTCTGGAAGAGTTCCCAGCGCCGATCGTCAATAATGCCTATTGCCCTGCCTTTGGGTGTTAAACGAGTATCTGCCGTATCATGCCGAAGAACAAGACGGTGTTCTGCCCTGCTGGTAAACATTCGGTATGGTTCACTTATACCCAGGGTTGTTAAGTCATCTATAAGTACACCAATATATGCTTCATCACGGCCTAAAACAAGCGCTTTTTCTCCGCAAAGTTTTGCTGCTGCGTTAATTCCAGCCATAATCCCCTGAGCTGCCGCTTCTTCATACCCGGAACTGCCATTTGTCTGACCGGCCGAGAAAAAACCAAAAAGCCGCTTGCTTTCCAAAGATGGATACAGCTCCAGCGGATCCAAATAATCGTATTCTACGGCATAACCAGGTCGGACAAGCTGAGCTTTTTCCAATCCGGGAACACTTTGAATAAATTGTTCCTGTATATGTTCGGGAAGAGAGCTGGAAAGGCCGTTAAGATACATTTCGCTGGTATGTAAGCCTTCGGGTTCAATAAAAACATGATGTCTGTTTTTATCGGGAAAACGCATTATTTTATCTTCCACAGACGGACAATAACGAGCGCCTATTCCTTTTATTTTTCCGCCATATAACGGAGAGCGGTGAATATTTTCCCGAATAATCCTATGTGTTTCTTCTGTTGTATAACTTATCCAGCATGGACGGTATTCCTGCTGATAAAACCTGGGATCAAATGAAAAATGTGCAAATTCTTCGCCGTCCTGCTGTTCCATTTTGCTAAAATTTATACTTTTTTCTGCAATGCGGGCGGGTGTTCCTGTTTTTAGCCGTCCCATACAAAATCCCTGATTACGCAGAAATAAACCCAATCCTGCAGCATTTTTTTCTCCCAGCCGTCCTTCCGGAGCATCATATTCGCCGATAAATATTTTACCTTCCAGAAATGTTCCTGCACACAAAATTACTGTTTTTGTACTGATCTGGTGTCCCCGTATAGTTCGTATACCGGCTACGCTGCCCAATAGTGCTGATCTTTCACTGTTATTTGCAGATTTTTTTTCGATAATGAGTTCTGTTACAGTATCCATCATTACCGAAAGATGCGATTGATTTTCAATTAATTGCCGGGCTGCTCTTTGATAAACCTGTTTATCTGCCTGGGCACGCGGCGCCTGTACTGCCGGACCGCGGGAACGGTTTAACACCCGGTATTGGATCATTGATTGATCGATTAAATGAGCCATTACACCGCCCAATGCATCTATTTCGCGGACAAGATTTCCTTTGGAAAGCCCGCCTATGGCCGGGTTGCATGATAAAATTCCGATTCGATCCGGATTTTGAGTGATAAGCAGTGTATTCATTCCAAGTTTTGATACAACAAGAGATGCTTCTATGCCGGCGTGACCTCCGCCAATAACAATGCAATCAAAATCCATAAATTATTAATCCACTATATAAGAAATAAAAAAAAATTAATAGAAACACTTGCTTTTTTTTATAAATAATGTATAATGATTATAACTTTTTTCAAAGGAGTTTTTATGCCTGATGCAAAGAAACCTGCGGTTAAAAAACCTGTAGCGAAAAAACCCGCAGCGAAGAAACCAGCAGCAAAAAAACCAGCAGTTAAAAAAACTGTAGCTGCCAAAAAACCAGCGGCTAAAAAACCAGCGGCCAAAAAGCCTGCTGCCAAAAAGCCTGCTGCCAAAAAACCGGCGGCAAAAAAACCGGCTGCCAAAAAGCCAGCGGCTAAAAAACCTGCGGCTAAAAAACCGGCAGCAAAAAAACCGGGGGCTAAAAAGCCTGCTGCAAAAAAACCAGCGGCCAAAAAGCCTGCTGCAAAAAAACCGGCAGCTAAAAAGCCTGCTGCCAAAAAGCCTGCTGCCAAAAAACCAGCGGCCAAAAAACCAGCAGCAAAAAAACCTGCTGTAAAAAAAGCTTTGGTTAAAAAGCCGGCGGAAAAACCTGCAGAATCACCTTATGGTTCCAGTTTTCCGTTCTTTTAGGTTTCTATTGACTTCAGAGCAATAACAATAAGACGTTGTTGCCATTATGGAACCGCTAATTACATAAGAATTAATCAGCGGTTCCATAAGATCCCCATGGATCAAAGTCAAGAAAAGTTTTCGCATAATAAGCCTTGCTGCTTAGGAGGGGAGGGGTTATTTTCCCAGGCAAAAACGGCTGAACATTAAGTCAAGAATATCAGCAGACGAGACTTCGCCGGTAATTTCTCCAAGGGTGTTTAGTGCTTCCCGGAGGAAAGGCGCAATAATGTCTAACGGCTCTTTTTGATCTGCCAATAATAGCGCTTCTTCAAGCAGTAAGGCCGCTTTTTCTGTAAGGTCTTTCTGGCGTTCTGTCCCCAATCCAGCCCTAACTTCGCCTAAATCACTGTCTTTAGCGGTATTCTCGATGATCAACGATGCAATGGAACTGCACAGTTCCCAAATCCCTATTCCGGTTTTACAGCTTACGGGAATAAAACTAAAAAACTCGCTTTTTTCCGGCAGACAGGGTATTGATTCTGGCAGTGTATCCTCTAAATCAACCTTATTCCATACCAATACCAAAAGCCGGTCTCTAGATTGTGTATATTCTTTTAAAAATGTTTGATCTTCAATATTTAATCCTTCACAGGCATCTACAGTATAAAGAATGATATTTGCCTGTTCTATTAAATCTCTGCTTCGCTGTATTCCCTGGATTTCTGCTTCATCCATAACGGATGTTTGTGATTCACAGGGCAATAAAACAGAACGAATCCCCGCTGTATCCGCCAGGCGTACAGGAATTCCCTCAATTGTTAATGCTGCTTCGATCCAATCCCGGGTAGTCCCCGGCTTTTCTGTTACAATGGAACGATCTTCGCTTAATAAAACATTAAATAGACTCGATTTTCCTGCATTGGGTCTTCCGGCAATTACCGCCAATACTCCTTCCTGGTAGAGTCTCTCTCTCCGATAAGAAACTGCAAGGGATTGCAGCTTCCGTAAAATATCTTCTGCTTCTTCCCGCTGAGGCATATGTTCCTGTTTTCTGTCATGTTCATCGATTTCTTCGATCTCTTCTTCGGGATAATCAAGGTATAGTTCCAGAGCGCTTAATATTTCCAGCAGTTTATCCCGGATAACATGTATTTCCCTTTCCAATGTGCCGGAAAGCCGTTTTACTGCATGCTCCAGTCCATGTTTGCTTTTTGCAGATACCAATTCCATAACCGATTCACTTTGAGTAAGATCCATTTTACCATTAATAAAAGAACGAAAAGTAAATTCTCCCGGAAGAGCATCCTGGAATCCTGCTTTTCGCAGGGCTTCCAATACTGCCTTTACTGCTGCACTTCCCCCATGGCAGGAAATATCTGCTCCGTCTTCTCCGGTATATGAACGGGGGGCTCTATATACCGATATAAGCACCTGATCTATCAATGCCGGGGGAGATATATGGGGAGATGAAGAAAAATCTCTTATCCATCCATAAACAACGGTATTTCCTGCTGCATTTAATAAGGCCTGGGGCCGTGAAAAGATCTGTGCAAGCGATTCAAGAGAGCCCTGTCCGCATATTCGAATGAGTGCAATTGAGCCTTGTGCAGCCTGTATTGCAATAGGACAGGTGTCGCCGTAAGTTCTCATTTAAAAACGCTCAAAAAAGTTCTCTCGAACCTGTCCAAAAGCCGCATTTTGTTCTCTTGTCGCCTCCCTATAGGCACTGGAAGCCCTGGAAATAAGCTCGACTATCTGAATTTCAAGGGTTTCCTGCGGGACAGCCAATAAAATAAATCCCCAATACATTGGTATATTGATATCTTCTGTTTCCATAGTTTCGTTCTGTCCGGCTGTTAATGCAAATATCCAGGTCTCGGCAAGTCTGCGGCTTCCCCAGAATCTGGTTTCATAGGCTGCTTTGACAACCCTTGCATAGTTTGGACCGTATACCATTTCGGGGGGAATACCGGATATTTCCAAATGCAGCCGGTTTTGGATACGTCCGGCAACAAGTCTGGAAAAATTATGTTCATGTGAATAGTTTTCGATCCATTGATTTATTACCGGCAGTCTGCTGCTGCGCATGGAAGCTATAAATAAATAATTTCCCTGATATACATTCATAGATTCCGGTCCAACGATACCGTTTTGCAGATAACTATAAAGCCAGGGCGTTATACCTGTCCCTAAATACTGGTTTTGAAACTCCAGTATCTGAAATACCGGAGTTTCCCTTTCCGGCGGCAGGGTAAAACGGATATTTTCCGGCATTCCATTGTCAACAGTGCCGGGAGCAGTACAGGAAGAAATAAATACTAACAGCGGAATAAAACCCAGGCAAAGCTTCATTTCCTATACCATATCATATATAAGTATTACATTGTAAGAACTTTGGTTTTTTGCTATAGTTTTGTTAGAGAGGAACGCTTCATGAAGAGAAAACTTTGGGCTTGCATAGACAATGACGAAGATGATCAAGATGATGAAGACAGCGGTGAAGAAAAGAAATCTGCTGATTCTTTAATTATTAAAATGCTGGAAACCCGGACTGTATTGCTTTCCGGGCAGGTAAATAAAGACCTGGCAGAACGGACTATACGCCAGTTATTGCTGATGGATCAGCAAAATAATAAACCAATACGGGTTTTTATAGATTCTCCCGGTGGAGATGTTGATGCGGGATTTGCAATTTTTGATATGATTCGCTATGTAAAATCACCGGTTTGGACCATTGGAATGGGTCTTGTGGCAAGCGCAGCCGCTATCATTCAACTGGCCTCTCCCAAAGAAAAAAGGGTTGGGCTTCCCAACAGCCATTACCTTATACACCAGCCTCTGTCGGGGATACGCGGGGTAGCGACAGAAATTGAAATACATGCGCGGGAACTGGAAAAACTCCGGGAAAAGATCAACCGCCTCATTGCCGGCGAAACCGGCACAGCCCTGGAGCAGGTGGAAAAAGATACGGATAGGGATTTTTGGATGAATGCCGAAGAAGCAGTTGCTTACGGTCTTATCTCTAAAACAATCCATCGATCAAGTGATTTAGGGGAGGAATAAGAATGAATTATCGAAAACCTTTGTTTTTTTTAGTATTAATCTATCTGGCAATTCCCCTTATTGCCGCAGACTTTACCAGGCCGGAGATGATTTCCGTAAGGGGCGGTACTTTTTTTATGGGGAGCAACGAAAACCGTATTGCCGAAAGGCCTTTTGAAGTAACAGTTCGTTCATTTTTAATTTCCAGAACTCCAATAACACAAGGTTTATACACAGCAGTAATGAATGAAAACCCCTCATTCTTTAAAAATACAGATAATCCTGTAGAAATGGTAGATTGGTATGATGCAGTGCGTTTTTGCAATGCGCTTAGCACACGCATTGGACTGCCTCCTGCTTACAGAATCGACGGGGATAATATTACCTGGATTCGGGAATCCAGAGGTTTCCGTCTTCCTACCGAAGCGGAATGGGAATTTGCTGCACGCGGAGGTATTTTTGGCAGCCGGGGCCCCCTGGATAGAGCTTTTTTTGCAGGGGGAGAAGGAATTGATAATCCTTCGGCATTGGATTATAGCTGGTTCTCTCTTAATGCCCGTAATCCTGTAGGCACAAGACCTGTTGGAGGAAAGCTTCCCAACCAGTTGGGCATTTTTGATATGAGCGGAAATGTGTGGGAGTGGTGCTGGGATTGGTTTGCCGAATATCCTTCAGATACTGTAAGTGACTATTTTGGTCCAGTTATGGGAAGAAACCGTGTCTATCGGGGCGGTTCTTATATGAACAACATGAATCTAATACGTACTACATCGCGGGATTCGGCTGTACCTACGCTTAAAGCAAGAACTGTGGGATTTAGGATAGTACAGAACGGCTAATGTCTCGCATCTCCAGCGCCAAAGCAGTTCTTGCCAGCGCTATTGTTCTTTCCTTTATTGTTCTTGGAGCCGGAGTTTCTTTTGGAAGCGCCGGCATTACCATTATCGAAGCCTTTGTGGTATTTGCAATAAAAGTTTTTCGTATTCCCATAGAAACAGATCCGCAGATAACTGCAATTATCTGGGAACTGCGGCTGCCGCGGACCATACTTGCATTTATTGTAGGCGGTTCTCTTGCCATAAGCGGGGCTGTGTTTCAATCTGTATTAAAAAATCAGCTTGCTTCCCCATATATACTGGGAGTTTCTTCCGGGGCTTCTTTGGGAGCAGCGCTGGTGATGATTGCCAGGCCCTTTATTCTTAGCGGAATTTTGGGGATGAGTATTTTATTGTTTATCCAGCCTTTTATTTTACCGTTTATTGGTTTTATCTTTGGTCTTGGAACAGTATTTATAGTGCTTATTTTGGGTAATAAGCTGGATAAAAACCTTTCCAACAATACAATCATCCTTTTGGGAATGGTTTTTTCTTTGTTTATTAATGCAGTTCTAACTACCATGCTTTCCATGTACCGCGAAGAACTAAGAAATCTTCTGGTCTGGCAGTTGGGAAGTTTTGCTTTTCGCAGTTGGAACCATGTATTCTTAATGCTTCCGTTTCTAATACTTGGACTTTTGGGTATTATAAGATACACAGGGGAAATGGATATACTTTCTTTTGGAGAAGATCAGGGACGATCCATGGGGGTACATGCCCGGATAGTGCGCAAACGCTTATTTATTTTTTCTGCCATGCTGACAGGAGCGGGTGTGGCTCTCTGCGGTGCAATTGGTTTTGTAGATCTAATTGCTCCGCATATTTCCCGGCGTATCATTGGCTCCAGGCACAGCCGTGTAATTCCCTTAAGTTTTTGTATTGGAGGAATTCTTATGGTAACAGCAGATATTATTGCCCGGACGGCTGTAAGCCTGTCTGAACTTCCTGTGGGCGCTGTTACTGCTTTAATAGGCGCACCATTTTTTGCCTGGGTATATTTTGGCAGGCAGAAACCGCAGGGAAATAGTAAAAAATGACGAATATGCTGGAATTGCGGGATCTGTACTGCGGCTACGGCGCCGAAGATGTACTGGAGGGAATTACACTAAACGCAGGGGCAGGAGACTTCCTGTGCATAATCGGCCCAAATGGCTGCGGAAAAAGCACCTTGCTTAAGGCAATTGCCGGATTGCTACCATTCAGGGGAAATATTACCATAAAGGGAAAGGAAATTGCGGCATTTTCCCAAAAGGAATTGGCCCGGAATATTGCACTTTTAGGGCAGCTTTCTCCGCTGTACTTTCCCTACACCGTATACGAAACTGTTGCCATGGGCAGATACCCTTATCGTAAAGGCTGGTTCGGCGGCCTTGACAGTACAGACAAAACCATCATTGAACATACCCTTGCAATTCTGGAATTGGATACATTATGTGAAACTTTGATAGATCAACTGTCCGGCGGTCAGCTTCAACGGGTTTTTCTTGCCAGAACTTTAGTGCAGAATCCCCGGATTATTTTACTGGACGAACCGACCAATCACCTGGATTTGAAACATCAGACTGTTCTATTGGATCACCTTGCAGCCTGGGTACAGGATGATGAACGGGTTATTGTCGCTGTTTTTCACGATCTTACTCTTGCCCGCCGTTATGGCACTGTTGCAGCCCTTATGACAGAAGGAACAATAAATATTCAGGGTCCTGTGTCAGATGTTTTTTCCGGTTCGCATATTTCGCAGGCATACGGCATAGATATTCACAATATAAATCTATGACAAAATGCAAAAAGACAGTATAGTAATAATGGTGAAACCCTTATTACCGGCCATTATTGCATTAGTGCTGTTTTCTGCCTGTATTGCTCCGTCAGTTCAGAATGAATGGTTTTCTGCAGAGGATCAGGATACAGAAGAATTATTAAAAAGAAAAATTGCACAAATGCTCCTATTGGGATTTCGCGGTACAGAATTTAATATTAATTCTTCCATTTATCTGGCTGTAAAAGAAATGGGTATAGGCGGGGTTTTATTATTTGACTACGATGTTCCAACCCGAAGCCGGCCGCGGAATATTGTATCGCAAGAGCAGCTTAGCCGCCTTACCGGGGATTTGCAAGATGCAGCCCCTGTTAAACTGTTTATTGCCATTGATCAGGAAGGGGGCAGGGTAAACCGGCTTCGCAGTGAATATGGATTTCCGCCGAACTTAAGCGCCAGGGACATGGCTGCTGCCGGTACAGCTCTTACCAGAGCCCAGGCAGGACAAACAGCGACTCTACTTGCCGAAATGGGGATTAACCTTAATTTTGCACCCTGCGTTGATCTTGATATAAATCCCGATAATCCCATAATCGGTGCTTTTGGACGCAGCTTTTCTGCAAATCCGCAAATCGTTATTCAACATGCAACAATCTGGATCGAAGAGCACAGGCAAAAGGGAATACTTTCCTCTATTAAACATTTTCCCGGTCATGGCAGTTCCCTTGCCGATACACATCTTGGCCTGGTAGATGTTACCAATCAATGGCAGGAAATTGAATTGCTTCCCTATCAAAGGCTTATTGCTGCCCAAAATAGATTGGGCCCCATTATGGTTATGACAAGCCATGTGTTTAATGCAAACTTGGACCCGCAAGATCCTGCTACCTTATCGCCGGCAATCCTTACCGGAATATTGCGAAACAGACTGCGTTTTAACGGAGTAATAGTTTCCGACGACATGGACATGGGAGCAATTACCGGCCATTATGGTTTTACAGAAGCCCTGGAAAAAGCCATACTTGCCGGAGTAGACATTTTATGCCTTTCCAATAACGGCAGTCATTATGATCCGTCCCTGGCTCAAAGAGCTCTGAATGCGATTTATTCACTTGTCCGTGAAGGAAAAATTACAGCGGAACGAATCGAAGAAAGCTGGAACCGGATTATGACATTGAAGCAGGTGATATATTAAGAATTTCCCTTGTATTTTTAGTTATATCTTTTTATTTTAGGGAACTTATATAATATATTTCCGAAAAATGCTCTGAATCTGATATTGCATCCAGCGGGATTATGTCTTTTTTTAATTCCCTGACATAAGCTGTTTGTAATTCCAGTTCCGGTTTTATGCGCTGTAACAGTACATATAATAATTCGGTACAATATAGTTTTGAATTGTCATACATATCAAACTGCCAGTCAAAGGGAATACCCACATATTCAAGCGCTATATTTGATAATTCGCTTCCGTCTATATCGTTAATTCTGTAAATTCCTATTGTTCTGGCTATTTTAATAAAATCTAAAAGCGGGACTTCGTTTACAAAATCCCGTCCATGGCCGGTATCCCCTTCTGCATGTATTACAGTAATAACGCCGTCCGCTATACGTATTATTCCTATATGCGAAAACCTTTTGTCTTGCGGAGATACATCCTTAAAATATACAGACCAAAACCTGTCGCCAAGACGGCAGATGATGTCGCCGTCCTGTACGATTGAAGAAAGTATTTCTGTGTCCGGCAGCGGAACAGGACGGCCCCGCGGTGTTATTATATAAATAAACAGGGCCAATACCACTGTTGTTAATATAATAACACCCCCCAATACATAATACTTTCGATTATGTGGTTTGATCATTTAGCCAGGGTAACTTTCCATTTTCCGTCTATTCTTACCAGTTTAAGGTCCTCTGTTGATTCATCCCTAAAGGTAAGTTTAACTGTTGCAGAGTCGCCGTCAATGGTTTCTTCTGCATTTACTATGCCGCCTTTTTGTTTTATGGTATCTCCCATGCCCCCTTCTTCACCCGCGGCTCCTTCCATTTTTTCTGCAAGAGCATTCATTAATTCTGCAGATTCCGGCTCCATTAAATCGGTCATTCCCTTAAAGTTTTCTCTTTCGGCAGCAGCATAAAATTGCCTGGCAACAGCCGATGGACTGTTTCCGCCGCCACCGCAGCCAATAACTGCCAGCCCAATAACCAGTATTATGCTGATTAATCCGATTGTAAAAATGCTTTTCATGTTTGCCCTCCTTGGGCATTATAGTATATTCGGACAGTTTTTCACAGAGGCATAGGCGCAGAGACGCAGAGACGCAGAGAAGATCAACGAATGTCACGAATAAAAATAATTCGTTCATTTTCGCGTAATTCGTTGACGTCGCTAGCTGCCGTTGCCAACTTGTTGGCAACGGCAGCATTTAATTCCTTCCATACGACGCACCGACCAAAGGGAGGTATCCTTTTCTATCCGTGACCTCTGTGGTAAAATTCTTCTACTCTTTTCCTTACTGAATGCTTGCTGTTAAGCCCACACTTTCCCACCATTTTCGTTTGAGGCGGTAAACATTACTACCATAATCTGAAACTATACCGGCTAAATCCATGCTGATATTAAGCGTGGCTGAGCTTGCAGAGGATGGAATAAGAACAGGGTCGAAAGGGACAACCAATTGATAGGGTTTAGTATAAGGACTAGCTCCGGGATAAGGAGGATTTGGAATAGTATTACCCGGAATAAATAGGGTTCCTTCATGTAATTTTAATTCGGAACCATAAAAGGTTATTCCGTCAATATAATCAGAATCATAAGCAAACAGATCAAATGGAGTAGTTTCACTACCTCCTACCAATTGTATTTTATGATCAGGATTAAAACCGAATGCAAAGTGAAATGCCGAAACAGTAATACCCGGCTCAATATTTCCTACATTAACGGCAAGGTTTCTAGTAAAATCAAACTCACCCCATTGCAAGGTATAATGATCCCCATTACTCAGAAATGCAGTAATGATACAATATAGGGGAAAAGTAATTGGATCACGTTGGGTAGCAGTACCAAGATTTGTTAAATAAGTATCGTATGCAGTCAAATTGATATCGGCAGATAATGGCATCATCCCCATGCCTGATCGAGTATTAAGAGCCGCTGAGCGTCCCCGCCCTTGGCTGTTGTCGTATGCCCTTACCCTTACAGGGATATCGCTGCCACTGCCATCGCCGCAAGCCGACATCAATAATCCGGTTATCACAACAACAGCAACAACCCCAATGAATTTAACCATG
>Ga0099364_10011008_pt1 | contig 12397 bp, 12 predicted proteins | sample TergutTh196P3_FD_73070 | JGI IMG/M metagenome (GOLD analysis project Ga0099364, IMG submission 73070) | Microcerotermes parvus P3 segment gut microbial communities from Pointe-Noire, Republic of the Congo - Th196 P3 | ecosystem: Host-associated > Arthropoda: Insects > Digestive system > Gut ... | reverse complement strand
TCGCTTTCCTGTGCCTGTTTTTAGTTTGAAAAAAATTTTTAATTATTTTTCAAAAAGGGGTTGACTTTTATTGGCGGGTTTCATAATAAACGTTCCAAATGGTGGGATTCCCCCGATTCGTACGAATCGGGGGGTGTTTGAATCAATCTTTCACGGTGACTAGTTCGGCGTTTTTGATTACATCGAACGCAAGGTCACGGAGGTATTCGTATTCGACGTTTTGGTTTGGTGTATATACCCTGAGTATAGTATCGTCGAACAGTAGATAAATATCGTTGTTGTCTTGATTATACAGTATATTCTCGTCGGTTAAATACATCTGCCCATTTTGTTGACCACTTTCAGTCCACTCTTTTAGGATTTTCTCAGCTTCAAAGGCATCCGGCGACCCTTCCGGGCGGAGAATTTGTATTACTACATCGGAATCTTTGTAATCCAACTTCGTATTCTTTTCAAGCTTTTCGGGTAAGCCGTAACAGTAACTAATGGCATATTTGTCTATTTCAACGCTGAACAATCTATAACCCCCGCTCTCTGCGTTCAAAGAATAAAAATACCTCATTTCCGAGAATCTAAACGGGTCCTTGAAATCTTTTTGTTGGACATCTAAAACCAAATCAAGGATTTCTTGTTCATAATCTTTTGATTCTAAGACGTTAAACGTCACCGGCGCATAATCCGCATGAATTCCGTCATCTTCGTTGTCATGCGTGTTTGAGCCTTCGTTTGACGCTGTCTCACTTTCTGCCGTAATGGTTTTTTCACCATCAAGCGACGAGACCGCCGGGGTGATTTCAGGTCCTTTTTGTGCGTTTTGTTCGGTACACGCCGATAAAGAAATCGCCAGAATGATTGTGCAAATTATTGCTGCTTTAGTTTTCATAAGAATTTCCTCCAAATATTTTTAATTTTATTTTTAATTTTAGCGGTTACGGATACCTACCCAGATATCGTTTGTGCAAGCGTCACACCAATTATTAAGATCGGAACTCATAATACACGGCTGTTGTGGTTTTGCCGCATGATCCTTTGCGCCCAAACTATGCGAGAGTTCATGCTGAATAAGGATTGCTAAATTAGTATTACTTCCGTCCATCCTTTTCATGGTAACGAGAACATGTTTTCTATTCAGACCTGTTGAACCCAAAAGATCAAAAACAAGCGGTTTTTCATGTACAGAATCCCTGCAAATGCGATGTGCAACTATACCAAGGACATAATCGTTGCTGTTCAGCGAAATCAGATTACTATGCAACACACTACTGCTTTTATGATGAACAAAACCACATTGACTCAATGGCGAACCACAAGCGGTATTACAAGGGTTATACCGAGAAGTAAAAGGACAAGAATTCCCATTCAAAATTGTGGTGTTTAATGTTGGCGAACTTGCAACAAAATTAACCCCAAAATTCGTGCGAAAACCTTGGGTTGCTAAAACGAACGCCGTGTTTAGTGTTACTGCAGGAAACGGAGATTCGCTTGCCGCCGTTGAATCATAAATAATCTGTGTAGCGTACATATTATCCGGAACAACATAAACCTGGATTGATTCAATCGGTCGATTTTGCCCGGTAGTACCTGCCATCTCATCGTTCTTCACAAACGGACCCCAACCTAACCCCCTCATGTAAACGCGGTAATACACACTCCACCCCGAAGCATTGACAAGTCGAATCCTTACTGCTTCGGTATGTTTCCCTTGATTCGGCAACCCCGAATAGTTACCGTTCCTCACATACCCATGCCACCCGTCGTTGCTAACGTGCGAACTGTATTCGAGGGTTAATTGCCCTGAATCGATATTAATCGATTCCAACGCATTGTTTGCGTGAGAGTTGGGCGTTCCTGCCATGTTCGGCTCGCTCACGGTCATCCACGCCTTATCTCGTGGTTTGACTTGATAAGTTGCTGTTCTCCCTCCGTATGCCTCGACTTGCTGTTGATACTCGCTCTGTATCCCGGTCATGCTGAACATGCTAAACATCAGCGCGAAAAGACAGAGCATTGACACTAAACGTTTGATTCTTCACATAGATTGACTTCCTTTCTGTTATTATTTTATTGGCCTTTTCTCTATTATATTCCATAGAAAAGATTTTGTCAAGGGGTTTTGAAAAAATTTTCCATGTCTCCGAATCCGCCTACTCTACCCGGAAATGAGCATATCCTTCAAGCAAGACAGCTTTACCGATTTCTGAACGTTGTACACCATTTCGCATACAGTTTCTTTACTTCCGACCAGAATCAGTAAATCCCTGGCGCGGGTAACACCCGTATAAAGCAGACTCCTGTACAACAATCGTTTCGAAGCGGAGGGGAGCGGCATAATCACTGCTTTATACTCGCTTCCTTGGCTCTTGTGTACGGTAATTGCGTACGCATGTTCGATTTTATTGAACGACTGCGGTTCAATCACGGCAACCCTCCCATCGAAGTTGACAGTCATTCCGCCGGAAGTGGAAGAGTACCCGTCAATCCCCGTGATAATGCCGATATCCCCGTTAAATACGCCCATTCCGCTTTCTCCGGCTTTTTTCCATTCGATATTGTAGTCATTGACGGTCTGCATAATTTTATCGCCTACGCGGAACACTATGTCACCAAATTTCACTTCTTTTTTCTTGAGTGAAGGTGGGTTCAACGCCGATTGAAGAACTTTGTTAAGTTCACGCGTACCTGCTGGGCCCAGTTTCGTCGGGGTAAGCACCTGGATATCGTCAATCGGGTCGAATCCGTATGCCGCAGGAAGCCGAGTCTTGACGAGTCCCGTAACAATCCGCGCAATTTGCCCACCCGAGTTATAGCTATCGCCGCCGCTCATAAAAAAGAAGTCGCTGTCTTTATCTTTGCCTTCAAGTTCGGGGATTTCACCCGAAACGATTTTGTGTGCGTTAGTCACGATTAAACTGGTTGAAGCCTGCCGAAATATTTCGGTCAGTCTCACCCCTTCGATTTGCTTACAATCAATTAAATCGGCGAGGACGTTTCCTGCGCCAACCGATGGAAGTTGGTCGGAGTCACCCACCATAATCAGCTTAGTATCAGGCTTGACGGCGCGCAATAACGATTCAAAAAGCAAAACATCAACCATCGACATTTCGTCAATTACAATCACATCTGCGTTGAGGGGATTGTCTTCGTTTTTCTTAAATATTGTAGGCCCGCTCTTAAAATCCGACTCCTTGGCGGAATCCACCTCAAGCAATCGGTGAATCGTACAAGCGGGTTCACCCGTAAGCTCGGACATTCGCTTCGCCGCACGACCGGTGGGAGCTGCCAGCGACAAGGTCTTGCGTTCTTGTTTCAATAGGCGAATAATCGCATTGAGGGTGGTGGTCTTTCCTGTGCCGGGCCCGCCGGTAAGAATGAACAGATTATTCTCCAAACAGCCTTGAATTGCCGACTTCTGCAGTGCCTCATACGTAATCGACTCCTCCGATTCCACCTTTGCAATGTCACGTGAAAAATCTCGATTAGCCCCGGAATTCATCTTCAGCATTTGGTTGATTTTTCGGCTTATGTAGGTCTCAGCTTTATAGTACATAGAAAGATACACCCATTCCTGCTTTTGGGAAGGGTGTACGTTTAATATTTTTTCGGAAATCGCCGCGTTTAATGCCGCAACAAAAACATCCTGCGAAACCTGCAGGAACTCACAAACCCGGTCGTTCAACGTCTCTAACGGCAGACAGGTATGCCCGATTTTCGCATTCTCACTTAAGGAATAGACTATCCCCGCCTTCACCCGCTCAAGGTTTCCTTGCTCAATTCCGAACTCCCATGCCATTTTATCCGCTGTATCGAAATCAAGCTCCAGTCCTTGTTCGCACAACAAGAACGGATTCTTCTTGATTAGCGCGATTGACGAGCTGTCATAGCGATTCCACACCGCAACCGATGTAGCGGGGCTAACCCCGAACCCCGACAGAAACTCAAGCAGGTTGTTCACCCCACACATTCTGCGGAGTGCCGCACCCGCTTCAATCGCTGTTTTCATAGAAAACCCTTTGATTTCGCGAAGGCGTTCGGGATTGTTTTGAATGATTTCCAGCGTATCTTCGCCGAACCTCTCGACGATTCTCGCGGCGGTTTTACCCCCGATTCCCGGTATTATTCCCGAACCGAGATATTTCGCGATTTCCTCCGGTGTTTCCGGGGCGATGCGTTCGCAGGTAACAGCTTTGAACTGTTCGCCATATTTGGGTGACTTTATAAACCCGCCCGACAGCGACAGTTTTTCTCCAACGGTTACTTCGCCCAGGTTTCCGATAACCATGTTGGGAAAACCATCGCAATCAAGCGAAAACACGATATACCCATTACTCGAATTCTTGAATACAACGTTTTCTACTATCCCTGTGAGTTTTTTCAAATCGTCCATACATTCACTGACTTCCTTTTCCAAAATTTAATCACCCGGATTTCAACCAGATTTTAACGTCATCCTCGTCCCTTCGATGAACAACGTTGTTGATTTTCCGCACCATAAAGGTGTACAACAAGCTGAGCGTTTTCACCGCGCCGAATATGCCGAAAAATAAAAATAAAAACAGAAAAAGTTCGTTCATGACACACCTCCTAAAATCTACTTTCTCCATAATATGAATCAAATGATTTTTCTGTGACAGATAAGCGCAAACCAACCCTCACTCTCACGCTTTTCGGAAAGGGTGAACAACGGCACTGTTTCAATGATTGCGGCAATGACTTCCGGCAGACGATGTTCGATAATTCCGGAAAGAATAAGCCGCCCGCCTTCTTTCATGAAACCGGTGAACAGTTCCGCCATTGCGACGATTACATCCGCCGTGATGTTCGCAACGACTATGTCATGACTGTCCCCGATTTGTTTGCACAGCCCCGGATTATCGAGAATGTTTCCGCAAAAGACCTCCGCTTCTTCTACGTTGTTGATTCTCAACGTATCCCGTGTGATGTCGGCGGCGTTCTGCGAAATATCAACCGCACGGATTCGTCCCGCCCCCAACAATCCCGCCGCCGCCGAAAGAATTCCGCTGCCGCAACCTATATCGGCAACCGAATCACCTACACGCAGATGCTTTTCGAGGAGTTCGAGACATAATCGTGTCGTGACGTGCTGACCGGTACCGAACGCACTTGCCGGGTCGATTTCAAGTACTGTCCTTCCGGAACGATTCTCGTATTCCGAAACCCACGACGGCTTGATTAGCAAACGCTCCCCCACCTCCAGCGGAAGAAAGTACTGCTTCCAGTTGTTTTCCCAGTCCTCTTCGTTGACTGTTTCGGTAGAATACTCCAGGTTTTCGCCGTGCAGAAAAGCCGCTATGTTCGCACAGAATTCTTCCCCTTGCTCATTTTCGGGAATGTATACCGTAACGCTCGCTCCAATCGCTTGTTTAGACTTTTCGAGTAGCTCTTCATCTATAAGCTCCAAAAGTTCGGAGGGTATTTCAGATAACTCGAATCCGCCGCCGATTTCGAACCCTTCCGCTCCTAAATCGGTAAGCTCGCAAAAAAGCAGTTCCTGCCTGTCTTCGCCCAGATTTTCCGTGTTAATTGCAATTTTTGTAAATCTCATATATAATAGTATATCATAAAATCACCGACACGTCAATTTGTTGATTTTGACGAAAATATCGTTAAAATCCTAAAAAATTTTGTGCAAAATTCACTATTGACAAGAGCCTGCGAAATCTGTATAATAGAATAGTTGTTTGAAACATTCGCTTTAATGGTCAAGCTTCACGGGAGATTAGCTCAGCTGGGAGAGCATCCGCCTTACAAGCGGGAGGTCATAGGTTCGAGCCCTATATCTCCCATAAAACGAAATTTTATCGTTTTATGGCCCGTTAGTTCAGTTGGTTAGAACGCTAGCCTGTCACGCTAGAGGTCGAGGGTTCGAGTCCCTTACGGGTCGCGTTGTTGATTTTCTCTGTTATTATTTTATTGATTTTTTTAAATTTTCTTCAGAGTTTATTCAACGGCATTTGTTTTTTCATGATGACCCCGAAGTCGATTTTTACAGTCGATTTCGGGGGCCCTTCTTTTTTCGGCAAATTTTTTTCAAAAAGCACTTGACTTTTCGGAAAAAAGCGGTTATAATCAAGAGCGTTGTTTGAACTGTAAATCGATAAAGGTTGACCCGTCTGTTTGAGTCAGGGCGAATTGGAGGCGTAAATGCAGAAGAATCTGGGTGTGAATATTTTGCTCGATGTGTACGGAACGCTTCTTACCGACCGTCAGCGGGTAACGCTTGAGCTTTATTACGGGGAGGACTTGTCACTCGGCGAAATCTCCGACGAAACGGAGATTACACGTCAAGGGGTTCTCAACTGTATTCATAAAGCCGAAAAAAAGCTGTTTGAGCTTGAGCGGAAAATGGGGCTTATTCGAAAGTTTAGGGAGCTTACCGAAGACATAGACAGACTGGAAGGTCTGATTCTTCAGTCAGACATGAAAAACAAAGAGATTCTCGCACAAATAGACGAGTTAATGGTAGAAATCAAGGGAAAGATTTAGCAAGGGGAAATTTTAATGGCTTTTGAGGGATTATCCGATAAACTGGGCAGGGTTTTTAAAGCTTTGAAGAGCAGAGGAAAACTCGGCGAAAAAGAAGTCAAAGAGGCAATGCGTGAAGTCAAGACCGCATTGTTGGAAGCCGACGTAAACTTCAAAATCACAAAAGACTTTGTGGCAACAGTTACCGAACGCAGTATAGGGGCGAAGGTCATGGAAAGCCTTACGCCGGGACAACAGGTAATCGACATTGTGCATGAAGAGTTGATTAAACTCCTCGGCGGCGGTGAATCATCGGTGCGGGATAAGTTAATCGATTTTCAATCGAAACCGCCTACCGTGATTATGATGTGCGGACTCCAGGGGGCGGGTAAGACCACCCACTGCGCGAAGTTGGCGAAATTCCTCAAGGGAATGAGCCGAAGACCGCTGTTGGTCGCGTGTGACGTGTATCGACCCGCTGCAATCGACCAGCTTAAAATTGTCGGAGAAAAATCCGGTGCGGCGGTTTTCGAGATGGGGCAAGGCGACCCGGTGAAAATCGCAGAGGCGGGGATTCGTCATGCCAAAGATAACGGATATGACGTTGTTATAATCGATACGGCAGGACGATTACACATAGATGATGCACTTATGGAAGAGCTTTCGCGAATAAAAGCATTGACGAATCCGCATGAGATTTTCCTTGTAATAGATGCGATGATAGGTCAAGATGCAGTTAATACAGCGAAAACGTTTAACGAGAAAATTGAGATTTCGGGGGTTATACTCACGAAACTCGATGGTGACACCCGCGGGGGTGCGGCGTTATCGGTTCTCGGTGTTACGGGGAAGAAAATCAAGTTTGCCGGCGTGGGCGAAAAAATCGATGATTTAGAACAGTTCCGTCCGGAAGGTATGGCATCGAGAATCCTCGGGATGGGGGACCTGCTCGGACTGATTGATAAAGCAAAAGTCGCTTATGACGAGAAAGAGCAGGATAAACTTCTGCAGAAATTCCAAAAAAATCAGTTCGATTTGAACGATATGTACAGTCAGTATAAACAAATCGAAAAGATGGGGAGTATTTCCGGGCTGTTGAAACTAATGCCGGGAATCGGCGGAAAAGTCAAAGAAGAAGACATAGACGACAAGGTTTTAGTCCGTGCGAAAGCTATTATTGAGTCCATGACTATAGCCGAACGCGAACGACCCGGATTAATCGATGCTAAACGGAAACGGCGGATTGCGGCGGGTAGCGGAACAAAAGTCGAAGATGTGAACGTGCTTATGCGCCAGTTTGAACAAATGCAGAAGATGATGAAAGGCTTCAAAAAGTTCGGGAAAGGGAAAGGCAAGCGGCTTCCGCGTCTCCCGCACGGAATGAGCATGAAGGATTTAGAGGGATTCAGTCCCGGAGATTTAGGGGATTTCAGTTAGGTGGTATATTATATTACTCCCTTACTTCCAAATGACTATATTGATGAGAACGGAAGGGTCACGACTCTTACGTACTGATAAAAAAACATTATAAATTTTTTAAGGAGGAAAACATGGCAGTAAAAATCAGATTAAGGCGAATGGGTGCAAAAAAAGCCCCCTTTTACAGAATAGTGGTGGCAGATTCACGTTTCCCGCGGGACGGAAGATTCATTGAGGAGTTGGGGTACTATGACCCGAGCAAGAATCCGGTGGTTGTAAGCGTCAGCGAAGAAAAAGTCAAGACCTGGATTGCAAACGGTGCGCAACCTACCGATACCGTCAAGCGGCTCTTGAAAAACAAAGGCGTACTCTAAAAAAACAGAAAGGAGATTCCATGCTTAAGGAACTGTTAGTCTCAATCGTAGAGGGTCTGGTGGAAGATAAATCCGCAGTCAAGGTCACGGTTGACGAAGTGAACGCCGCGGGGGTAATAATCTATCGGCTGAACGTTGCACCCGAAGACATGGGGCGGGTCATCGGTAAGCAGGGGCGCATCGCGAAGGCAATCCGTATTATTATGCGTGCCGGTGCAGTCAAAACGAACGAAAAAATCATGGTTGAAATTGATTAGACGATTTTGAAGTCAAATTTTTGTACAGTTTCACCAAAAATTCAAGTTTTTTTGGCAAAAAGTTTTTATTGCATATTCGGAAGAAGTGTGATATAATGTTAATCGTGAGAGAGATGCCGAGGTTATTTAACTTCTGATTAAGATTTAAAGAAACCGCGGCATGACTCCCGAACAATAAACCTTATTAAAAGAAAAAGAAATTCAATGGAGGAAAAATTATGAAATTCAAAAAGGCATTCTCATGTGTTACCGCTGCCGCAGTAGGACTCGGCATGGCAGCTGTAATGGCAACCGTTGTAGGCGCATCCGATTATTCGGCACCTACATACGATTCGAAAACCGGCGGATGGGTAGTAAACGACTTCAGACGTGTTGTAAACGATTTCGAAAACAATGTAGGGATTCTCCCTGCTGAAGTTAAAGAAAATCCTGAAACCGATGCAATGGTACCCCTGTTCCTTCCGGAAGGAAAAACGCTCCAGGACATCAAATTTGTTAAAGTTGAGTTTGATTTCCCGGAAGACACCGAACTGGAAGAAATTCCTGTAGTAAATGTCTGTATCAACAGCTCGGCACAAGCTTGGCAACAGCACGCGATTCACATTGACCCGGAAATTTCCGCGATAGAGCGTTGTAACGCTGCGGGAAACCGTACCTGCGGCAGACTCTGCAAATGGGAAGAAGGCACAGATAAACCCACGATAATCGCACCGGTTGACCTGGTTGACCCTTATTATGAAGAAGGCGACGCGGAATACGCAATGTTCATGCTCACTCTTGACTGGGCGATAGAAGACCAAAAAACTCCCGGTACGGCTAACATCACTCTGCTTGACGAAAACAGAAATCTGCTTGCTTTGAGCAGCACTACAGAATCCTACAATCCGGGCGGCAACGAAGAAATAACAACCACTACCGACGGCACCGGCAATGGCGGCACTCAAGCTACCACCGTTGCGGGAACCACCGCTGCAGCTACCACCACCGCTTCCGGCGATACCCCTAAAGGCGGCGTTGTGCTTGCAATAATCCCGACCATCATGGCTACGGGCGCGGTTATCGCACTTTCCAAAAAGAGAAAGTAATGCGACCGAAAAAATGTTCGACCTTTGCGGCGGCTGTTGTTACAATAGCCGCCGTTGCGGTTTTGATGACGGTTCTTGCCTTTGCCCGGGAAGAAGAAAACGATTGCGTTGACTGTCCGGTCAGCTGTGATTACTTCATATGTCGATGCAACTGTCACGATGGTGACATTGCCGACGTTACGCAGATTCCCGGAACAGAAATTACGGGAATCCGCGGCGATGCGAATCTCGATGGACTGGTAACAATTGCCGATGCACTGGAAATACTCAAACATCTGGCGGGAATGGACAGTGCTATTCAAAATAGTCAAAACAGCCAAAACAGCGACAAATCTTGGCGGAATTCCATTATAACCGGAGGAGAAGAACCTTCGATTGCAGACGTTCTTGAGATTCTCAAGGCACTCGCCAAAATGGAAAGTTTAGTTGAAATCTATTAAAAATAAGGCGGGAATAAATTCCTGCCTTATTTTTTTGCGTGACGAAAAATTTTTGCATTTCTGTAAAAAACCCTTGACATTAAGCGAGAAACATGATAAATTATTATTTGGCACTCAACGTAAGAGAGTGCTAAATTAGAATTTATGGAGGTAAGAAATGGCAAAGAAACAGTTCAAAGCCGAATCGAAGCGGCTGTTGGAGTTGATGATTAACTCCATTTACACCCACAAGGAAATCTTTTTGAGGGAGCTTATATCTAACGCTTCCGACGCAATGGACAAGCTCTACTACAAGTCCATGACCGAAAATCTCGGATTGGTTCGCGGCGGTTTCGAGATTAATATCGCGGTTGACAAGGATTCGCGAACGCTGACAATCACCGATAACGGAATCGGCATGGGTAAAGATGAACTCGAAAAGAACCTCGGCGTTATTGCCAAATCCGGCTCACTCGACTTCAAGGCAACGCAAGAGTCGATGGAGGATGTATCGGTTATCGGGCAATTCGGGGTGGGATTCTACTCGGCGTTTATGGTTGCCGACAAAGTCATGGTGAAATCACGTGCGTGGGGGAGTGATGAAACCTTTGTATGGACTTCCGAAGGTGCCGATGGCTACACTATTGAATCGTGCGAACCGTGCGAATCATGTGAAGAAATTCCGCACGGAACAGAAATTACACTGTTCATTAAAGCGAACACCGACGATAACTCGGGAGAAGAACGCTTCGATGAGTTCCTGGAGCAGTATCGAATCAAGAATATCGTTGCAAAGTATTCCGACTATATACGCTATCCTATTAAGATGGAGATGAAATCAAGCCGATTGAAGGAAGAAACGGCAGATTCCGATAATCCTGAGTATGAAGACACCGTTGAAGTCAAGACGTTAAATTCAATGGTTCCGATTTGGAAGAAAAACAAGTCCGAGCTGAAAGACGAGGATTACCACACCTTCTACAAAGACAAGTTCATGGATTTCACCCCGCCGCAGTCATTCATTCACGAAAAGACCGAAGGCAACGCAACCTATTCCGCTTTGATGTTTATCCCCGCGAAAGCCCCGTTCGATTATTATACCAAAGAATACGAGAAGGGATTGCAGTTGTACTCCTCCGGCGTGATGATTATGGAGAAGTGCGGCGACTTACTCCCCGACCATTTCTCGTTCGTTAAGGGGTTGGTTGACAGCGAAGACCTGTCTCTGAACATCTCACGCGAAATGCTCCAACACGACCGCCAACTGAAAATCATAGCGAAGAGTATTGATAAGTCCATTCGCTCGGAATTGAAAAAACTCCTGACTAATAATCGTGAAAAATATATCGAGTTTTTCAAGTCATTCGGTGCCCAGATTAAGTTTGGGATTTATAACGGATTCGGTACGAATTCCGATGCGTTGAAGGATTTACTGGTGTTCCATTCCTCCGATTCACAAGACGATTTAGTCACATTGGCAGAGTACACATCGCGGATGAAGGAGGAGCAGGAGGCGATTTACTACGCTGCCGGGGATTCGGTTCAGCGGATTGACTCACTACCGCAGGTCGAAACCCTCAAAGATAAAGGCTACGAGGTTCTGTATCTTATCGAGAACGTGGATGAGTTCTGTTTACAGATGTTAACACAATACAACGACAAGCCGTTCAAATCAGTACAGAGTGCAGATGTAGATATCTCAGATGAGTCTGAAAAAGATGAAATCAGGCAAATCAACGAAGATTCAAAAGATTTGCTGACCATCATGAAGGAGGCTTTAAACAAAAATGGAGAAAAAGTATCAGATGTTCGTATCTCAAAGCGACTTAAATCTCACCCTGTATGTCTGACAAGTAGCGGAATTTTAACCACCCAAATGGAGAAGGTTTTAGCCGCTATGCCGGACAATAATAAGGCGAAAGCCGACAAAGTTCTTGAGATAAATTCAAGCCACGCTATATTCGATAAACTGCAGTTTCTTCACGATAATGACAAAGAAAAGCTGGCGGTTTATGCAGAAATCTTGTACAATCAAGCGTTGCTGATTGAGGGGATTTCAGTGGAGAATCCCGCTGAATTTGTTTCAAAAATGTGCGGATTAATGGTGTAATCGGTATAAGCGGATTCCCTGTGAAATTATCACGAGGAATCCGCTTTTTGTTAATGAGGAAAAAAATTTTTCAAAACCCCTTGACAAAATCTTTTTTTGGAATATAATAGAGAAAATCAAAATAAAATAACAGAAAGGAAGTCAATCTATGGGAAGAATCAAACGTTTAGTGTCAATGCTCTGTCTTTTCGCGCTGATGTTTAGCATGTTCAGCATGACCGGGATACAGAGCGAGTATCAACAGCAAGTC
>Ga0099364_10011007_pt1 | contig 12398 bp, 10 predicted proteins | sample TergutTh196P3_FD_73070 | JGI IMG/M metagenome (GOLD analysis project Ga0099364, IMG submission 73070) | Microcerotermes parvus P3 segment gut microbial communities from Pointe-Noire, Republic of the Congo - Th196 P3 | ecosystem: Host-associated > Arthropoda: Insects > Digestive system > Gut ... | reverse complement strand
GCGAGAAACGGGCGGAAAGGTATCATTCTTGCGTTTTACACCCGCCGCGACCAGCGGCAGATTCAAGGATGAATCCTATGACCATCCCAAACAAGTGTACCCAGTTTTATACCAGTTGTACAGTCAACGAACTCGAAGGCAGTTTCCATATCACCGGCTCCTTCGATAAGAAAGCGTTCTGTCGGGTAAATTCTGTAAATTTTTTAGAAAAATTCTCCCGCCAAGGCTCTAATCTTGAGCGTAATCCTTTCGACGGCAAGGATGATGACTCGACTCCTGATTATATTTGGCAAATGATTGCGGCTTATTGCAGAACGTATGGATTGAAAACGTCCATAGGGTTCGCCGATGAACGTCTGGAAAACATTTATTTTAAGGACGACGATACGCGGCGGCTTGGACCGGTTGTGCGATTGAGTCGGGATGAATTGAAAAGGCGTTCAGATTATTTGGCGCGGCGTACTGATGTTTTCGACAGACCGATTTATTTACTACAAGAATTGGTCAACTATTCGGACAAGGAAAACGACGCTGTATCGCCTCGCAAAAGCGGTTAAATGGAAAGAGCAAGAGACCGTGATTGGCAAAGGCGAATGACAGGGAATGTATCGGTATCATCGGATTAAAAAGATACCGAAAGAATTGGGCAATGCGATTGAGAAGTTACGGCAAGCGGTGGAAAAGACGGCGTTGGAATTGTGCTTCTAAGTATGTCCACGAAAGACACGAAACGACCGTTTGCTACCCGTTTCCAGTATGTCCGCACCGTAACTACCCGTTGCCTATCGGCTACCCTACACTTTCTAAAAGCCGCTTCATTTCGGCGACGGCTTCCTTCATGCCGACCATGACCGCACGGGAAACTATCGAATGACCGATGTTCAGTTCACGCATGTGAGAAAGGGAGGCAATCGGCAAGACATTGTGATAGGTCAAACCATGTCCGCCATGAAGCCGAATGCCCGCTTCGTGAATCATCTTCGCAGTGCTTTGAAGCCGCAGCAATTCGGCGTTCCGCTCCTTTTCCGTTTCGGCACCGGCGTAACAGCCGGTATGAAGTTCTATCGCCTCACAACCCGTCTGGATTCCCGACTCGATCTGCCGGGTATCGGGATCAAGGAATAGACTCACAAAGATTCCCCGGCCTTGCAGCCGTTTCACCGCTGTTTTGATCGTTTCCGTTTGGCTGACTACGTCGAGTCCCCCTTCGGTGGTGATTTCTTCGCGGCGTTCGGGCACGAGCGTTATCTGATCGGGGCGGATTTTACAAGCAATGTTGATGATTTCTTCGGCACATGCCATTTCGAGATTGAGTTTGCACCGGACGGTTTCACGGAGCAGGTTTACATCCCGATCCTGAATGTGCCGACGGTCTTCCCGAAGATGGATGGTAATACAATCCGCACCGCCGAGTTCGGCCAGCGCAGCCGCCCAGACGGGATCGGGTTCAACCGTTCTCCGTGCCTGCCGAATGGTGGCAATGTGGTCAATGTTCACTCCGAGTTCTAGCATGGCCGTGAGGAAACTGGGGACGATTTCGCCCTTTGCGGTTAAAAAAGACCTAACCGCAAGGGGTGCAAAGAATGCAATGTACAATTCTAAGCCCGTTGTCTGTATATGTTGTAAAACGCCAATGATTGCACTTTTTTTCTTTGCGTTCCTTGCGTCCTTTGCGGTTAAATCTTTTCAACCACAAAGGGCACAAAGAACACAAAGAAAAAGGCCCGATTGGACACCGTTTGCAGTATAAGGCTTTCGCTCGCAGTTTTACACCCGTTTCCGTCATTCCACTTCGTTGCATTCCGGCTTTTGTCCGATATGAAACAAAAGCCGGAATGGAACGCTGTGCAATGACGGTACTACCGTTTTTATGGGTATATCATTTTCCAGCGAAAGTATAATGCAAGTAGGGCACACCCGTTCTCAAAAGTCCCGAATACCCGGACGCACTACGGGAGACATCGCCTCCGCCGCCGCCTTGACCGCCGAAATGATCGTCTGAATTGCCTTGCCGGTAACACGGTAGGCAATATCCATTCGGACATCCTTAACTTCGGCATCAATCACAATGACCGCATCGTCGCCCGCCGCCGCAAGCACGGCAAAGACCTTTTTGGCCTGTTCAAATGCGTACTCCCCAAATTCGTCGGGCTGTTCCGCAAAACCTTGTGCCGCGACCGGTTGAACCGTCTGCTGTAAAAATTTACCTAACCCCTGTATGGAAACCAATCCCATCGGCTTTTGCATCGGCACTGCCGTTCTGGTCTGTTCCAGTGCCGACTTGAAGGCTTGTTCCGTTTTGGCGGCATCGATTCCCGCCGCAACGGCAATCGCTTGCTTTTCTCCTGCTTTCGTTGCCCAAAATCCGTTCAATGTCAACGCTTTCATCACTGCCGGCATCTCGTCGGGAGCGGGGCCGAGCACCGTTTCAAGAACTGCAACAATGGGAATCTTAAAACTTGAAACACTGAAACCCTCAACGGTCGTGTAGGCAAGATTGGTTTCCAACAACGCCGCAGCATCGCTGGGTATTCTTTGCTGGGCAAAGTTCACTGCCGACGCAGCAAGTTTTTGAATATCCGCCAGCGAGACGGTGTCGAACGCAAACAACAATGTGCCCTCGGTGTTGAAGGAAAGAGCAGTATCAGCCCCGCCTTTGCCCGCTTCGGCAAGATAGACTTTTTTGACCGTATCGATGACCTCTCTGGCAATTTTACCAGCTTCGCCCGTTTCGTCATCCATTTCGATCTGTTCGATAATGCCCTCGATGAGCGTCTCGTACTGTTTCATGTAGGCAGCCATCATGGCATTGTTTTCCAGGTCAATCTTCTCCAACGAGTAGGAATCGCCGAACGAAAAGACGGTATTTTGCGGTGTTCCCCGGAAGCCGCCGAAAATCGTCGGCTGCGGCTGGTAACCCGCTATTGTTTTTGCCATATCGGAACCTTTACGCAGAGCAATCGAATAGGAAAGTTCCGTATCCGCCGTCTGCGGATTGAACGAAACGCCGTAGGATATCATCGCAAACTCTTCGTAGAGTTCACGATAGAATTCGATTGCGTTTTCCAGTTGCTCCCCTACGTCGGCATCAGCCATCATTGCCATAAAGAGCATGGGGCCGAAGAGATTCGCTTCGAGTGTTTCAAACTCAACCTTTTCGAGGTCAAGTTTTACGCCGATAGTATATTTATCGAGGTCGGCAAAAAATGTTCTTGCATTGGCCGGCACCATATCGGCAATGTCTTCGGGAACGATGACTAGATAGCCCTGTCTTTGCAGGGCGGTGTACGTTCCTGCCGGGGAGTTGATGTCGGTTCTGTCGGGGCCTCTTCTTGAAAGGAAGGGGCGGATCGAATCGAATATTTCGGGGCTGGCGGGAATTTCCGCTCCCCAAAGATCGGTGATGGGGAGCACCAGCATCATATTGAGGGAGCCGTCGCTTGTAACAACAGCGGCAAAACCGAAATCGCCGTTGAGGTCGAAGCCCCTGATGTCTCGGACAGTGTTGAGGGCTTCCCGAAATTCGGGCTCATTGGAAAAGTCTCCCAACGTAGCTATTTTTTCAGCAACGCCGATGAGCGTATTGATACTGGAAACCTTTACGGTGAAAAAGGGTTCCAATTCGGCGGCACGGACGGCAGTCGGCAACAGAAGGACAGCGGACAATAAAAGTCCTGAGACGAAGGCAGTTATCGCTTTCATAATTGTTTTAGAGGGGTAATGAAGCAGAACAGAGTTCACGGGCAACATTCTATCATAAGGGATGTGCGGATGCAATAGGGTTGTGTCCTAAAATGGTGGGTGCGGGTGTGTAAAAAATTAGCGGGAGATTTTTCTTTTCTTTGCGCCCTTTGCGCAACCCTTTGCGAACTTTGCGGTAAAAAAAAGAGCCGGGGACGGAGGTACTCCGTAGTCCCCGGTTTTAGTGCGTGTTGATAATCTACCGGGGACTGCGCGGAGTACCGCTCCGTCCTCGGCTCTTTGTCTTTTCTTTTTTTCTTTGTGCCCCTTGTGCCCTTTGTGGTTAAATCTTTTCAACCACAAAGTACACAAGGGACACAAAGGAGATGCCCATGTCATTCTATTTAGTATAACCACCTGTTCTAAAAAAAGTTGAAAATTGAACTCGGAAAACTGAAAAACACAATAAGGGGTTTTAGAGTAAGGTGCTCAGCATTCGTCGTTCTCACTCTGGGTAACGTTCCGTGAACGTAAGTCCACGGCTGGAATGCGTATTCGGTGGGAGACGGGACCGACACCGTTGGGCAGTTGAAAGGGGGCCGTAACCTTCGCCGTTTTTAATAAAGTGGTGATCAGCGAGTAAACGACGATAACACTTCTACCACTATTCGCTGTCGAAAGTTTCTTTCACACGGTAGTTCTCCGTGTGTGCCTTCCAGCTTCCAAGTTTCAATTTTCAAAGGGCAGTCTAACATACGGTACGTCGAAAAGCGTCAGTAATTTCCCTGACGAGTGTTAAGGCAGTTTTATTCTTTGCGCCCTTTGCGTAACCCTTTGCGGTTAAAAAAGAATTAACCGCAAAGTACGCAAAGGGTTGCGCAAGGGACGCAAAGAATAAAAACGCCCCGAAAAACACGGGCATACTTCCTCCATTGACAAAACATGTCCGCATCATCGCATTTTCCGTGCCGTCCGCTATAATACCGGACAATGAGGGAATGGGTGACTCCATTGTGGGAACCTCTAAGATCGCACGTCGCAATTTAGGTAATCTAGGCAAGAAATATTTGGCAATATGAGTTATATAGCGGCATAAAAACACCACAAAGTCCCGTTCAAAGCCAGAAAAACAGGGGATGGTGCAGTTGTGGCCCCTTTATCCGTCCATTTTGTTGAATTTTTTGCCAAAAAAATTGCCCAAATTGCGTCGCACCCTCTAAAAAAACAAATTCCCTTGCGTACTTTGCGGTTAGTTCTTTTTAATCGCAAAGTTCGCAAAGAGTTGCGCAAGGGACGCAAAGAGTCTATCGTTGCGTTTTCGGCACACAATAATATAAAAAATTGATTTTTAGAGGTTCCATTGTATAAATGGATTGACGGCAATGGCAGACGAACAAAATAATCTCGACGAACAAAACAAACCCGACGAACACGATAGTTCCGGCAATAATTCCGATACATATTCTATCGGTGAACTCTTCACGTCGGCAGAGTCTGCTCTTGCGCCGGCAGAGAACCCTGACATCTTTGCCGTCAAAAAAGAGAATGTCGGCAGACTCGGCTCGATTATCGGGATGGCATTGAGCGAAGGCGTGTTTTTGTGCAATGCGTACCGTCTCGACAAGCGGCTTTCCCGTGATGAAATGGGGGAAACTTGGCAAGCCGCCGATCTTCACAAGAGCCGGAATGTCATCGTCTCTCTTCCGCCGCCGGAAATACGCAAAGATGAAACAGCAATCGAACCCGTGCGGCAAAATGCCAAACATACGGAAGCATTGGAACATCCCCGTATCGTACCGGTCTGGGAATGTTTTACCGATCCCGAACATGGCTTTTTCACCGTACGGAAACTTATCAACGGCAAAAACATCACCCTCCACTGGCAAGACTACGTCAGAGAACACAAAAAGCCTGCTCCGCTCCAAGTGGTCAAAATGTTAGGGGACGTTGCCCACGCCTTGGATTATGTTCACGGAGTTGCTCTTATTCATGGCGATCTTTGTCCGAACAACATTACCGTCGGTCTGGATGGCGAAGTCTATCTTGATAATTTCGCTCTCCTGCCGGTTCACGCGGAGAGTGCCTCGGCCATGCGAAAGCCCTATCTGCCGCCGGAGGTTCTCGAAGGCAATCCGGCAACGGCGGCGGCGGACATTTATGCTCTTGCCGTCATTGCTTACGAATTATTTTCGGGTTCTTTGCCTTTTTCGGCAGAGCATGAGATACCGTTTCCCATTCCGGGCGTACCGGGCAGCGTCGATGCCGTCCTTCGGAAGGCGATGTCCAAAGCCCCCGATGACCGGTACAGTTCTTGCGGCACTTTCGTCAAGGCATTGGAAGCCGGTTTTCGGGAGCCGCCGCCCCTTAGCCTCTCTAAAATCAAAAGCCCCTCTAAAATCAAAAAGCCCTCTCCAATCAAACCATCGGCGGTTTCTGTCTCTCCGAAAAGGGGATCCGCTTCGTCTGCTTCGCTTCGGGCAATAATGTTGTTGCTTGGTCTTTTTTTCGGCGGTGCGGCGGCATGCATCGTTTATGATGTGGGAGATGTCCGCATGCTGATACAGAACTCTCTTGCTCTGCTGACTCCTGACTCCCTGCCGGAACCGTCTGACGAGTCCGTTATGGAGTTAACGAATGGAAATGAAACCGAAGGGGACGGCATGCCGGAACCGCTGCCGATTGATGAGCCCGATTCCGACTCCGTTATGGAAGAACTGCCCACCGAACCGGTAACAATCCCGGCGAACGAAAACGGAGCGGAAGAGATGCCGTGTAACGCTGATGAGTGAATATACTGAAAACGGTATGAAATTGGACTTTGCGCCCCTTGCGCAACCCTTTGCGTACTTTGCGGTTAGTTCTTTTTTCAACCGCAAAGGGCGCAAAGAAAAGGAAAAATACCCACTAAATTTTGATTTTTCCTCTTGCGCCCTTAAAAATAAGGGATTTTTGTCTGTCCAAAAAACGAGTTGTACAGAAGTTGTACAATTTTAATTGGCTCTATTCCGGTTCCGGGTTGGTGGATTATTATTCCACAAGGACGGCACCACAAATTACCTATTTTACCCAAACACCGAAAACAAATCGACTGTTTTGTACATATTCGTGAGTTTTCATCGTAATTTTGCCCTAACTTTGCTTGATTGAGCACCATCACCACCCACCAACCCGGAACGGGAATAGAGCCATTCTTTTTAACCACAAGGGACACAAAGGAGAAAAAGTAAAATTATTGCCGTGACGCAGTATATGATCACTAAAATTTGCGGTATTACATCACCGGGGACGGCAACCGCCTGCTTGGAAGCCGGTGCGGATATGCTCGGACTCGTCTATTATCCGCCAAGTCCCAGGCATGTTGATGTTGCACTGATACATGACATCCTCGATGCCGTGCAGTCCTATAAGGGACGGAGCGTCTTGGTGGTTGTCGATCAACTTCCCGGCGAGGAAGTTGTTTCGCGGTTCACCTGGCTGCAACCCTACGGAACGGTTCAGCACGATGTTTCCATTCCGAAAATGCAGGTGGTGAAACATTACAGCACATTCACGCAACTCCTCGACTTGCCGATTCAAACGGAGAACTACTTCGTCTTGGAAATGTCCACGGGACTGTTGCCCGGCGGCAACGGTGCCGCTTGGGATTGGTCATTAGCCAAGCCGTTTTGTGAAATGTATCCGACACTCATTGCCGGCGGCATTACGCCGGAAAATGCCGCCGATGTTCTCCGGCTTGCCAATCCTTACGGCATTGATGTTTCCAGCGGAGTCGAATCGGCACCGGGAATTAAGGATATAGACAAAGTCAAACGGTTAATAGAGAATGTACGGAAAGCCATGAGTACCCCTTTGAATACCGGTATATAACGATGCGGTGTGATTGATTTGATGGTTCCTCCCGCGAGGGGGCCGCATTGTTGGATGATACGTTCCCCTTATGCCTGTTTCCCTTCACTTCGACATTTTGACGCTTTTCCCCGGCATTTTTGAGGGCTTCCTCTCGGAAAGCGTCTTGAAAAACGCACTCGATGCCGAGAAAATCCGTATTCATCTTCACAATATGCGGGACTGGGCGGATGACAAACATTCCTCTATGGATGACCGCCCCTTCGGCGGCGGTCCCGGAATGGTGCTTAAAGTGGACCGCGTGGTGCCTTGTGTTGAAGAGGTGCAGCGTCGGCAACCTGTGCCGGGAAGACTTATCATGTTGACTCCGCAGGGACAAACGTTCAATCAACAATTTGCCGAATCGCTTGCTGCCGAGAAGCGGCTCCTCCTAATTTGCGGACGCTATGAAGGGTTCGACGAACGCATTATGGATTTGCTCAAACCGGAAGAGATATCCATCGGCGATTACATTTTGAACGGCGGCGAAGTTGCCGCAATGGTCATCATCGAGTCGGTCATGCGTTTGATTCCGGGCATCTTGGGGGATGCCGATTCCAATCGCTATGATTCCTTTTCCAGCGGCAACCGTCTTTTGGATTGTGCGCAATATACCCGGCCAAGAGAGTATCGCGGACTTGCCGTCCCCGAAGTGCTGCTCAATGGCCATCACGCCGAAATTGACCGTTGGCGTGAAAAAAGCGTTCAAGAACGGACTGCCGAAAAACGGCCGGACTTGCTGAGATAAGGGAACCTCTAAAAATCGCTTTTCGCCTCTTGTTTCGGGCGGAAATGGTGTAATTCTTTACTTTGCGCCCTTTGCGCAACCCTTTGCGTACTTTGCGGTTAGTCTTTTTTTACCGCAAAGTACGCAAAGGGTTACGCAAAGAAAGAAAACGTGTTCACAGAGCCCGTAACGTCAATTAGGGACACCAACCGGTTGATTCCCTGGCTTACGCTACGGGCTCTGTGAACGTTGGACTCTGTGTCTCTCGAAAAAAAATTGCCCTTGCACGCCTTCGGGCAAATCGCTACAATCCCCCCGCAGTCGCATAGGATGCCGACTTTTTCCGATAAAGAACGACCGAAAACCCAAATGGATAGCAATGATGTTAAGATAGGCAATCAAGGGGGGGGGGGCAGTCTATATAGTCTAGGAAGCGGCTCGTCGTCTCTGGAAGCAAAACCGAAGGGACTCGCAAAAGTATGGCGGGAAATCAAGCGGCCGTTCAGACGATTATTGACTCAATTATCGCGATTACGTTGGCGCATACAATCGCGGCGGATCGGTCTGACACGGCAAGAATATGAACGGTGTAAGTCTTTGCCCGAACTTTACATCCGTCTTGACGGGCGCGTGAACATCCCCTATTTTGAAATTGATATCGCTCTTGGGTGTAACTTGCGTTGTCAGCATTGCACTCACTTCAGTCCTTATCGCAAAGGATATGTTCCAACCGAACAAATTGTTCATTGGTTCGAAACGTGGAGCAAAAAAATTCGTCCCGTCAGGATGAATCTTTTAGGCGGCGAGCCGTTTTTGCATCCTGACCTTCCCGCGGTATTGCTCGAAACCCGTAGAATCTGGAAAGATTCCACGCTGGGAATAGTCTCTAATGGTTTGCTCATTCCTCAAGCATCACAAAAAGTTTTTGACGCTCTGAAAAGAGCAAACTTTCATGTGGTTATTTCCGACCATTCTGACTCCACCCTCTCCTATGAAAAAGTAGTTGCGGGATGTGTCCGACTGGAAGAGAATGGCATTTCGCATGAATTACGGGCAAGTAATGAGCAGTGGTGGGTTCAGCACCAATGGGACGAGCATGGTGCCTTTGTTCCCTTTCAAAGTGACCCGCGTGATGCATGGTCGATTTGTATCTCGAAGGGCTGTCCTTCACTCGCCAATAATCGGTTCTACAAATGCGCTGTCCTGGCAAGTGTCGTCGAAGGCGTAGGTGAGGGTGCTCTGCCCTCCGAACATTGGAAGGACTTCTTAACATGCAGTTCCTTATCGCCCGACGCGAATGCGTTGACGATTCTGAAATACTTCTGTACACAGGAAGTCCAAGAGTGTTCTCAATGTCCCGATAAAATCATCATTACCGAAGCAAGGCAGATGCCGCCGTTGCCAGCCGGCCAAAAAGCCGCCTAAAATTTCCGGCATTGTTCATTTTGTTTTATACTGTAAACGGTATGAAATTGGACTTTGCGCCTCTTTGCGCATCCTTTGCGTCTAGATTACAGCCCCGGCGGATAAAAAGTTCACAGAGCCTGGAGCGGAAGCTCCGGTGCTACCGCACCGGGCTCTGTTTGTTCTTTGCGAATTTTTCCCTGCCAGCCCTGTAACTCTGTGCGAAGCAACCGGTTTGCCGACGGCGGAAAGCCGGTCAGTCGCAGTGGATTGCACCAGATGGAGAATTGAAAAACACGGCACTGCAAATTCCGGCGCAGCAAGCGTCCGAATCGGCTGGCACGGAGTTACAGGAACATGAAAAAAAGCCTACGTTTGTAGGCTCTGTCGATTCGTTGCCAGACGGTGCAACTGCCCAAAATGCCGAAGAGAGGACTCGCTGTTTCTCTGTAATTCCTTATATTACAAAGACTTTGGAGCAATGCGAAAAATCGGATAGCGCAGAATCCGGCGCAGTTTCTGTAGCCGCTCTTGACTCTCGCTTGCAAGCCATCATTCTTCACTGGCTTGACATCCCTGAAACGCTTCGCAGTTCCGTTTTCCGGCAAGTCTGCGAAACCCTCGTGCTTCAATCATTCAACCCCTAACCTCGAAAGGAGTCCATCATGACACGCACCGATTTATCGCAGAACGCTCTGCCAGCCATGCGGCCAGCACAGGACACGCTGGGGGGAGCGGGGAGCGGGACGGACAGTCCCGCCCCCCCGCCTACCCCGTCGTCCCCTTCTCCCGTACCCACAACACACACAAGGGGGGCTCCAAGTACCGATGCCCCTAAAACAGGGCAAGCTATCTTTCGGGATATGCAAGACAAGCTCTCCGCATATTTTGGGAACGAAATTCATCTCGACGACAAGGAACTGGACATCATCATCGCAATGCTTAATGATGCCGATAGTGGTGCAAAAAGCCCCGATTCAATTCCCGATTCTGTTACCCCCCACTCACTAACAGGGGGGTGTCCAACCTTCGTTCATTATTCCCCGCTCCCCCAATCTGCCCAAACTCACAAAGGCTTTCACTTCGGCGGTTATGACGGAATGACGGCAATCGGAATAGAAGGATACTGGACGCTGGGTCACCTCGAAAAAACCTGTGAGGTGCTTGAACAACTCAAAGTAGAGGCGGGAGAAGAACCTGACGGTAACATTGCTGGCTGTCTAGGCGGCCATGATATTCTCGTCTCTGCCAGTGGTGCTAGAGAGGGGGGGCTTCTTTACCGATACCGAATCGTCGTCGATGGTGTGACGATTCTCCTTCATCACAATCCGCCGAAAGGCCGACAACCCGTCCGAGTACGGTTCAGTGCAGAATCACTAATGGTCAATACCCTGCCGGCCGTCTGGCAACGTGTCGTTGCATTCTTTGACTCTATCGGCTTCGTCGTTATTAAGGCGGTTCCCAGCCGAGTCGATTTGCAAGTCACGACCGATTGCCTCTCGATGTCAGACTATGTCAACCTTCTGGAAGCCAATCACGTTGTTACGAAACTGCGTCATAAAGCAATATATGGCGATATGAAAGGTAACGTGGGAACAGTCAAACATGGTGTTGCCGGTCAGCCTGTACAGATTACTCTCTACGATAAATGGAAAGAGATGCACAGTAAAGGTAACTGTCTCACACAGAAGTACATGCTCAATCTGCAAAAAATGGGGGATGATTGGGTGAATAGCGACCGTTCCGTGACTCGTGTAGAAATCAGCATCAATCGGGACGGCTTACGTGCGATGGGCATAAATACCGTTGACGATTTATTCGGCAACGAATGGGCGGTTATCAATTTGATAACCCATAATTGGTTTCGGATTACTGCCGAACCGAAAAAAGAGGGAAACGAATGGAAACAAAAGATTCATCCTCTCTGGGATAAAATCCGGTCGCTGTTTCGGCGTAGTTTTTCCGATGGCGACGAGAGCGATAGTGCCGAATGGAATAAGCCTAAATCCGTTGCGTGCGACCCAGTGGCATTGGAAAAGCAAGCGTTAGGCTGTCTATCGAAAGCGTTGGCGTTGCGTCATGGAGAGCAATACGAAAAAAAAGCATCTGCGTACTTGGCCAACCAATGGGTTGCCAGTGTAGATAATGACTTGCACCATAAGTTAAACCTAACTGTACTTCGAGTGCAAGTCAAGACTGGTATTCCTTTGGGCAAACGAAAACTAATCGAAGATTATGTAGGCTTCCAAAAACCTGATACTGGACACAACGTTCGACATACGTTGCCGTCTGATAAAGATGATGGTAAAACTCCCGATTGGGTTTTGGATGTGTTTCCTGATAGCAATACACCGAATCCAAAGACATTGCTGGATTTATCTCCTGTTCGGGGCAGTGGCGAGTCGGTCGAATTAACGGGCACAACGGGTCGGGAGCGTTTCAAAGAGTCGATGGACATCATTAATTGCAATGAACGATTTGTCCCACATGATTTAGATGAGTACAAACTGGAATGATACCACTTCCGGGCGATTATACATTTGCTTTTTTGTTCGGAGTCCGGAGTCCTCGATAACGCTGACGTATGGCTATCGTCATCGTTACAGGCCTTATGGTTTTTTGCCCCTTCGTCCTATCGCCGTCGTCCTCATAGGCAGTTCCGGCGACGGCGATAGGGCGAAGGGGCAAAAAAACAAAAACA
>Ga0099364_10011006_pt1 | contig 12399 bp, 7 predicted proteins | sample TergutTh196P3_FD_73070 | JGI IMG/M metagenome (GOLD analysis project Ga0099364, IMG submission 73070) | Microcerotermes parvus P3 segment gut microbial communities from Pointe-Noire, Republic of the Congo - Th196 P3 | ecosystem: Host-associated > Arthropoda: Insects > Digestive system > Gut ... | reverse complement strand
GAGGCTTCAATTATCTGCAATTTGTTGCCGTGCAGGTCGTCCATGTAAAAGAACTGTTTGCCGTCGGGCGCTTGCAGGACGTCGCTTGCTACGCCGCCTTTGCTTTTTATGCTTTTGTGCGCTTCATAAATGTTCTTTGCCTTTATTTTTGCGGCAAAGATGCCCAAGTCGCCAACAGCGATTTCTTCTTTTGCGGCTTGCGGCGTTCGGTCGGCAAACTGCCACACTTCGTAGCAACTGCCGCCTTGCAGATTAGCCGCCAAAATAGCGCGCTTTCTGTGCGGCTCGCCGCCCATGTACCGCGCCATGTACGTGGCTGTGTTATTGTCGTCAAAAACCTTGACGTCAGCGCCAAGCATGTAGGCGTACCAGTAAAATCCGTTTACTGCTTCGCTGGCTCCGACGCCGATTTGCTGTATTCCATAAATTATTTTTTCCATATTGGTTTATACATTACATTATTAATCTTCAATATTTTTTTCAATAACAACTTCGTTTAGGGTAAAAAATTTTTCTGTCCGTACTTCTCTCTGTTTTCTGATGAAAATACAATAGTGATATCGTGAACGAGTCGTTGTACTTCACCCTTTTTATAGTATACGCCGAAGCCTCCCATGTTGAGTATCGCATTCAATGTTGCTTGTTTATACAAATCATCATCATTGTCGCTTCGATAAATTCTTACTGAATCAACAAAACCGTCTTCATTAGCAGAAAAAGTCATTGATATTCTTATTTTTTTGTCGTTGAGTTCAGGTATTTGTTCCCAATCTATTCGATTATAAACATCATCAATAAATGTTTTGTTAAAAGAAGATTTTTTGCTGTTTGAATTATCGTAGTTCCTGATTTCTTGTACGATGCCGTTTTTTATTATATACTCAATTTCTTTATCGTATGAATAAATTTCAAAGTAATCCAAGCAAAGTCCATATTTATCAGATATTGCTAACAAATCCTGCGTTACCCATTCGGCAAACACTTTTCCATTGCGGTATTTTTCGGGGAATAATAGCGACAAATCGGCTCCATCTAAACCTGCTTCTTTCATAGCAAGTTTATGTTCATCCGCACAACAGTCATTACCTATCTTTATCAAAAACAAGCTGTCGTTTTCTATACTCCATGTAGCAACATAACCTCGATAACACCCGGTGCTTACACAAGAATATTCATCGAATAACATATCGTGGGTAAATATGACCGGATATTTATACAGGGGCCAAGCCTGCATAATAAACGTTTCGCCATCAATAACCAATCGTTCGGGAATTTGTGGGGTCGCCGAAACACGATAAACAGATAGAAAACTAAATATCAAGAAAGATATAACAAAACACTTTATATGCATAACGCGAAAGAATATACTGTCAATAATATCAATAATAGACAATTCTTTTTGAATTTCAATCGTTTTCATCTTCAATCTCGTTATTTACTTCCCTGATAATATAATTTACTTCCCTGATAATAAAATACTTTTTCCTTCTGACAATGAAATGAAATGTCATAACAAACAACCATGGCAAATATCCAACTAAAACAAAAAAACTATTTTTGAAAATCAACATAGCCGCAAGAGCAATAATCATGGTAGCGCTAATCAAAATCTGGTGCAGGTTCATTATTCGCAGATTCAGCATTACCTGCAATATCATGTTGTCTTTCGGCTCAAAGGCGTAGACAGACGAACCATCCCAAAAGTATTTCACTTTTAGATTGAACGGCTTGTCATCTGCCACCTGAAATTTATAAGAAAATTTCTGCGCAGCATGTTTTTCGCCGTTGACAAAAACTTTAAACATACTATCCTTGTAATCCGTACAGTTTTGTATTATAATGGTCTTCATATTCAAAAATCAAAAATCAAAAATAATTAATCATCTCTGTTTAAACAATTTCATCATCGGTTTAACATAGTCCTCGTCGGTACGGATAAGCGTGTTATCAATACCGCTGCGGCGAAATAATTCGTCGAGCCTGCGTCGTATTCCGTTCCAATGTTCTTCATATTGGCGGCGTACTTTTGCGTTTGATGTGTCTGCCCAGAGCGTTTGTCCGGTTTCGGCGTCGCGGAACTGCACTAATCCGATGGCGGGCATCGTTGCTTCGTGGGCGTCGTAGATGCGCAAGGCTACCACGTCGTGCTTGCGCGAAGCAATTTTCAGCGCATCTTCGAACGGCGGACTGATAAAGTCGGAAATCACGAAAGCCGTACTCCGTTTCTTGATGGCGTTGGTGAGGTATTGCAGGGCAATGGCTACGTCAGTCTGCGTGTGTTCGGGGTTAAATTCAATCAGTTCGCGTATGACGCGCAGGATATGCTGTCGTCCCTTCTTTGGCGGAATAAATTTCTCTACCTTGTCGGAAAACAGTATAACGCCCACCTTGTCATTGTTTTGCGTTGCCGAAAAAGCCAGCACCGCCGATATTTCAGCCATAAGAGCCTTCTTGAAACGCACCGACGTACCAAATTCGCGCGAGCCGCTTACATCAACTAACAACATCACCGTCAGTTCGCGCTCTTCTTCAAATACTTTTATGTATGGGTGGTTGAAACGCGCCGTTACGTTCCAGTCGATGTTGCGGATATCGTCGCCATATTGATATTCGCGCACTTCGCTAAACGCCATGCCGCGCCCCTTGAACGCGCTGTGGTACTCGCCCGCAAAGATGTGCCGCGACAGTCCCCGCGTCTTGATTTCAATCTTACGTACCCGTTTCAGTAAATCGTTTGTATCCATCTTTTCAATTTTTGATTTTTGATTATTGATTTTTGATTATTTGTCAATCGAAAATCGAAAATCAAAAATGTTATGGAACTTCAACCGCGTTCATTATTTCGGTAATGATATCCACCGACGTCATGTTTTCGGCTTCGGCTTCGTATGACAGCCCGATACGGTGGCGCAACACGTCGTAGCATATAGCGCGCACGTCTTCGGGGACAACGTATCCACGACGCTTGATGAACGCGTAGGTTTTGGCGGCTTTTGCAAGGTTGATGCTTGCGCGCGGCGACGCTCCGTAGGTTATCATCGGCTTGAGTTTGCCGAGTTTGTATTCGTCGGGGTAGCGGGTGGCAAACACAAGGTCGAGGATATAGCGTTCTATTTTTTCGTCCATGTATACTTCCTTGACTATTTCGCGGGCGCTCATGATGTCGGCAGGCTTCAGGATAGTGGTTGCCGTTGGGAACACATGGGCGATGTTTTCGCGGATAATCAACTGTTCTTCGGCTTTAGACGGATAGTCGATCACCACTTTCAGCATGAAACGGTCTACCTGCGCTTCGGGCAGCGGGTACGTTCCTTCCTGCTCGATAGGGTTTTGGGTTGCCATCACTAAAAAGGGCGGAGCAAGCGGATAGGTCTGTCCGCCGATGGTTATCTGCTTTTCCTGCATCGCCTCAAGCAGCGCGCTCTGTACCTTGGCGGGCGAACGGTTGATTTCGTCGGCAAGGATAAAGTTGGCGAAAATAGGTCCCTTCTTCACCAAAAATTGCTCTTCCTTCTGGCTATAAATCATCGTTCCGAGAAGGTCGGCGGGCAACAGGTCGGGAGTGAACTGTATGCGGCTGAACTTGGCGTCGATGGTGGTAGCCAAAGTGTTGATGGCTAACGTTTTTGCCAAACCGGGAAGCCCTTCGAGAAGGATATGCCCGTCAGACAACAGTCCTATTAACAGGCTCTCTATCAAATGCTTCTGCCCGATAATCACCTTGTTCATCTCAATGGCGATAAGGTCTACAAACTCGCTTTCCTGTCGGATACGCTCGTTTAACTCCTTGATATTTACTAATTCATTCATATTCTAACTAATGAATAATTTTTAATTATAAAAACAACCGCAAAGATACGATATTCATATGAAAAACAAAAGTTAATTTATCTTAATATTTATTGTTTTATTGATTTTTTTTACTACTTTTGTCCCAAAATAAATAAACAGATAAAGTAGATTATGTATACAAATTTTTCTTTTTATAACCGCCTAATCGCAATTATATTGATTGTTCTGGGAACAGTTTTTCCCTGCAAAGTTCATGCACAGTTTGGTATTCCGAAGGCGTATATTGAATTGCATGACAATATGCAGATCAAAGACATCGTTAAAGACGAAAAAATATTGGCGAGCATGCGCATCGAAAACGCCAATGGTTCAAATTTTCCGTCTGAAATGCTTTTCGATAACTGGATCAGGATTAAGGGCAGAGGTAATTCTTCATGGAATAGCGTCGAAGCCGAAAAAAAATCATATTCCATTGATTTGGTCAATACTTCCGACAGAAGAGTAGATGTTCCCTTGCTGGGGATGCCGCGCGAATCGAACTTCATACTGTATGCTTCCTTTTTTGACAAGACGCATTTGAGAAATTATTTTTCCTATCATTTGGCTACTGCCATGGGTTATTGGGCGTCGCGAAGCAGGTTTGTAGAACTTTATATTAATGACGAATACAGAGGATTGTATGTGATTGGCGAAAATATCAGAATGGGAAATGACCGCATGGACGTGAAGGATGGCGGTTTTATTCTCGAACAGGACTATCCGCAAAGATTGCAAAGTGAAGGCGCAGATTATATAACTTCTTCGCGAACATATCCGGAAAGATATTATAGAGACGAGCGCGAAACCGATTATCTGTATTTTGGATTTCAATATCCTTCCGATGGCGACCGTACCGAAGCGCAAACCAACTATATAAGAGATTATATTCATGATTTTGAAGCGGCATTGTATGCCGACAACTTTGCAGACCCCGAAGAAGGATATCGCAAATACGTTGACGTCAATACGTTTGTCGACTGGTATATCATTTCTGAATTGGGCGGCGACTATGACCATTGCGAATTTTTGTCAAGTTGTTATATTAGCAAGCCGCAGGGCGAAAAATTGCAATTGATGCCAGTATGGGATTTTGACGTTGGCTATAAAACGCATGTTACTACCGTATATGCGCGGGTTCGTGTACCATGGATCACTCGCATGTGGCAGGATCTAACATTCAGACAATTGGTTTTCGACCGATATGCCGAATTGGCGCCTACGCTTGAAGATGCTATTTTGCATATAGAAGACATGGCAGAACAGTTAAATCATTATGGAGCAATTGATAGAAACTTTGAACGATGGGATATTCTGGGAAAAGAAATATGGACGGAAGAACCCCCCATTCCGGGCACATACGACGGAGAAATACGAAGATTGACGCAGTGGATACGCCAGCGTTTCCTGCATATTGCAACTCACAGTAATAATAGCAGTTATTGCAATGTGTTAAGCCGGATGAAACCTGCAATTCGCATAATCAATCAGGATATTTACGACAACGGAACATTGAATATGCAAGTGGAAACGAGCGCTTTCGCCGGTACCGGCGCAACTGCTACTTATGTGTGGAATGATGTAGCTGGAGAACGGCAATATACAATTAACAGCTACGGAGAATATACACTGACAATAATAATGGGAACCTGCGAAAGCCAGACTGCTGTATTGCATGTAAAACAATTGGCGTCTGTTGCTATTTCAGAAAACAATTTATATGATTACGACGGAAAACCCAAGGATGTTAGCGTATCGACCGATCCTGCGGGGCTTCCGACGCGGGTGACATACAACGGCAAAACAGAACTTCCGGTTACGCCGGGCGTATATCGTGTCGTTGCCGAAATAGATGATACACAATATAAGGGGCAACAAGTTTCGACAATGGAAATCAAACTTGAAGACCCTGATTTACTTGATGCTACACTTAAAGAACTTGCGGCGGACAGCGGCGAACTGTCGCCCGCATTTTCTGCCGAAATAACGGAATATACCGTAAACGTACCGTATACAGTAACTGAAATTACCTTTACCGGCGCTGCAAACAATGATGGCGCAACCGTTGAAGGTTTTGAAACCAACCATCCGCTTAACGTCGGTATTAACGCCATACCTGTCACTGTGACCGCCAAAGACGATTATACCGTAAAAATATATACGATAAAGGTTATTCGCATGGCATATACAGTCACGTCCGTTGCCGTTACACCCCAAGACGTTACCGTTGAAAAAGGCGACACACAGCAGTTTTCAGCCGATTTAACATATACCGGCGATGAAAATGAAATGCGTTATATGAATTTGATACTTAACGAAATCAGCGGCGAACATAAATATGTTGAAATTTTTAATTCCGGCGCCACAGATATTTCCATGGAAGGAGTAAAAATTCAAAGAAATGAAGGACCCGTATTATTTCCTGCAAATGGCAGCGAATGGACAGGTACGGCAGATGATGTAATTCCTGCCGGAGCATATCGTTTAATTCTTTTCAGAGACGCCAATCTCTCGCCACTGAACCTGTTTGATAATCCTGCGTTTGATAATTGGACAGTCACTTCGGGAATATCAGACCAGCAAATTTTGAAAGTCGCTATTGTAGACCCGTCGGGAAATGAAGTTAGCGTATTTGTTCGCGGCGACGAGCCGCTTCCGCCATGGCAATCAAACGACAACGTTGCCCGAAACCGCGTACACAGTTATTCCCGCATGAGCGACGGTTCATGGGCGTATGCCGTTCCAACGCCGGGAGCGGAAAACGGAAATAAGGAAGGCGAAATAATAAATCCGGGATATTTAACCGGTAACCTGCTAATGTGGACGTTAACAGGCAATGCGTCGATATCTACAACCATCAATGCCAACGGTTTGCTGACAGTAGCCTCCGACGAAACCGCTACAACGCTCACCGTCGCCGCAACCTCAATTTTGGATAATACCAAATCAGGCACAGCAACGGTAACAGTAGAGACAGCCAGCAACCCGACAGTAGTAGTAACTGTAACGCCTGAAACGCCCGACATTGAAAAGGGCGAAACTATACAGTTTTCAGCCGAAATAACATATTCCGGCGATGAAACAGATTATCAAGATTTACTGCTTAACGAGGTCAGCGGCGAGCATAAATTTGTTGAAATTTATAATTCAGGCTCCGAGCCTGTATCTCTTACCGGTGTGCGACTTCAAAGAAATAACGGACCAACGGCAGGCGGCAGTGAATGGATTGGCAAGGCAATGGATATAATTCCTGCCGGAGAATATCGTTTGTTTCTTTTCAATTCTTACACATCCGGTTTGGATCAAAATGAGGCATACATAGGATGGAGTGTTCCTTCGGGAATATCGGATCAGGCAATTTTGAAAGTTGCACTTGTTGCGCCGTCAGGCAATCCTATAGATGTATTTATTCGCGGCGACGTACCGCTTCCTCCTTTGGACGATAGAAACAATATTACGCGAAATCAGATACACAGTTATTCCCGCATGAACGACGGCTCATGGGCGTATGCAATACCAACTCCGGGCGAAGAAAACGCGGATAAGGAAGGCGAAATAATAACTCCGGGGTACATAACAGACAAAGTCGTAATATGGACGGTATCGGGCGCTACATCATCATCTACAACCATAGATGCAAATGGTCTGCTTACCGTTGCAGACGGCGAAAACGCAGAAACGCTTACTGTCAGAGCAACGTCGGCGATAGACGGGAGCAAGTGGGGCGAGGCGATAGTAGCGGTTATAAGTGAAGGAGCGGCGCTAAACGTGGAAGACCGCCTGTTCGCAGAACTGAATATATATCCTAATCCGTTTACGGGCGAAGTGCGTATTGTAGGGGCTGAAGTTGTAGCCTCTCTCCTACCCTACCCTACTCTGCAAATAATCAACACAGCAGGTATATTGGTACATACTCAGACTATAACAAATCCTGATGAAACAATCTATTTAGAGCATCTTCCTGCGGGCGTGTATATTTTCCGTTTGGAGAAAGATGGAAAGATTAAGACTATCAGAGTGATTAAAAATCGATGAAATTAACTGCATCATTATTTGAGCAACAACGCAACAATGCCGCTAAAAGTGGTTTCTTGCGGCTGTTTTGGGCTTACTTAAAGGCGCTAAAAAGTGCATAAATAATACTCAATAATATCACGGCAAAGATAGTCATCTTGGCTTAAAAATCGAAAAAATTTGTTGTATTCAAAAAATTTTGTATTTTTGTGTTTTTATATTATCTAAATTATCTAAAAGGGAATAAATAGGCGTATGAGTTTTTACGAAATAGTTTCAACCATAAGTAGTTGGATTTGGGGAATGCCATTTATCGTTTTTTGTTTGGCAACCGGTTTATATTTTTCTTGGCGTATGCAATTTATGCAGGTGCGTTATTTTAAGGAGATGTTTACAATGCTTTTTCAGGGTAAATCGTCTTCATCGGGTATTTCATCATTTCAAGCGTTTACATTGGCTCTTGCCGGTCGCGTAGGCACGGGCAATATTGCCGGAGTTGCTACCGCCATCGCTCTGGGAGGACCCGGAGCCGTCTTTTGGATGTGGGTCATCGCTTTTCTTGGCGCCGGTTCGGCATACATCGAGGCTTCACTCGGGCAAATCTATAAAGAAAATATTGATGGAAATTATCGCGGCGGTCCGGCATTTTATATCCTGAAAGGTCTGAAAAATAAACCTTTTGCTATTGCTTTTGCAATTGTCACCGTTTTTTCGCAGGGAATGTTGATTCCCGGCGTTCAGTCAAATACTATTTGCAACGCTTTTAACAACTCTTTCGGAATAAATCTGCATATTTCAGCGGCAATTGTCGCCTTATTGCTTGGCGTAGTTATTTTCGGAGGCGTTAGGCGCATTGCGAAAGTAGCAGAGATTTTTACGCCTTTTATGACTATTGGTTATATCTTGATAGCCGCTATAATACTGATTGTGAATGTTAAAGAAATTCCCATGGTTTTTTCTTTGATAGTCAAAAGCGCTATGGGTTTTGAATCTGCATTTAGCGGAATGATAGGCGCCGCCATCAGCATGGGCGTTAAGCGCGGAATCTTTTCCAACGAAGCCGGACAGGGAACAGCGCCTCATGCCGCCGCTGCCTGCGAAGTGCCGCATCCCGCAAAACAAGGTTTAGTGCAGGCTTTTTCTGTATATGTCGATACATTGTTGGTTTGTTCGGCTACGGCATTAATCATTTTAATAACAGGAACATATCATGTCTACGATGCCGCAGAGCAAATCATTTTCACCGGTCATGGAATGTCCGAAGCAATTACCGCCTACGGACCCGTTAACACGCAATTAGCGATAGATTCGTTCATACCCGGTTTTGGTTCGAGGTTTGTGGCAATTGCCCTTTTCTTTTTTGCCTTCACTACGCTAATGAACTATTATTTTCAGGCAGAAACAAATGTCTATTTTCTGTTTAGAAGAAGGAAATTAGCGCTTTACATGATAAATATACTTCGCGTAGCAATGCTGATTGTTACTTTTTTTGCAGCCGTCAACGCAATGACTTTAGCGTGGAACATGGCTGATATCGGTATTGGAATGATGGCTTGGCTCAATCTAATCGCTATTTTGCTACTGCGAAAAGTCGCGCTAAAAGTATTCGACGATTTCGAAAAACAGTACAAGGCAGGTATCAAAGACCCGATTTTCAGGTCGGATAACTTGGGAATAGAGAATGCAGAGGAATGGAGCAGATAGAAAAAATGCAGTGCAAACTGACATATCACGCCCCATGACAAACTTTATATTTTTTCCCGCTCCCACAAGGACAGGGGTCGTTTCGTCCTATTTTCTTTTCTGTTTTTACGTAGGTTTGCTGCTTTTGTCTTTCGCGTGTATCCTGCATTCCGGGCTGTCCGTTTCCGCTTCTTGAAAATTCGCTTTTGCTGGCTTGCATGCGGCTCATGTCTAAACGGCGCGGAGATTGTGCGCGTTGAACCTCGTTGGCGTCGCGAAGAAGGATGCTGCTCTTCAGCAAACGCGATACGACGTCGCGATTGACCTTATCTACCATGGTTTCAAACAAGTCAAACGATTCCAACTTGTAAATCAGTAACGGGTCTTTCTGTTCGTAACTTGCGTTTTGCACCGATTGACGCAAGTCGTCCAATTCGCGAAGATGCTCCTTCCATAACTCGTCGTAAGTGGCTAATATAACGCTTTTTTCAAACGAACGTACCATCTCGCGTCCCTGTGTTTCGTATGCCTTGCGAAGATTTGTTATTACAGGAAAATCGCGGCGACCGTCGCTAAAAGGTATGACAATATTTTCAAATTGATCGCCCTGATTTTCAAATACATTTTTGATAAGCGGCATTGCATGAACCGTACAAAGTTCGGTCTTCCGCTGATATGCCTTTTGAGCGCTTTCATACACCGTATGTATCGTATCTTCAACTGAATTTTTGCGAAATTCCTGTTCGCTAACCGGCATTTCCAACGATAATTGACGTATCAGTTCCATGTTCAACCCGTCATAATCCTGATCTTTATGGTAGTTGTCTACGGTATTGTCAATCACATCGGCAATCATATTTGATATTTCGACATTCAGACGTTCGCCGTACAGCGCATTTCGTCGATGTTTATATATTCTTGCGCGTTGCAGGTTCATCACGTCGTCGTAGTCGAGCAGGCGTTTACGTATTCCGAAGTTATTTTCTTCTACTTTTCGTTGCGCGCGTTCTATTGATTTGGTAATCATCGAGTGTTGAATCACTTCGCCTTCTTTCAGTCCGAGGTTGTCCATCCATTTTGCAATTCGGTCGGAGCCGAAAAGTCTCATCAGGTCGTCTTCGAGCGAGACGAAAAATTGCGAACTGCCCGGGTCGCCTTGCCGTCCGGAGCGTCCGCGCAACTGGCGGTCGACGCGCCGCGATTCGTGACGCTCGGTACCTATGATGGCTAAACCGCCCGCCTCTTTTACTTCGGGCGTTAATTTGATGTCGGTTCCGCGTCCAGCCATATTCGTTGCGATGGTTACTGTTCCTCTTTTACCGGCTTCGGCTACAATATCGGCTTCGCGCTGGTGCAACTTGGCGTTCAATACGTTATGCTTAATCTTGCGCATATTGAGCATCTTGCTCAACAGTTCCGATATTTCAACAGAAGTAGTACCTACCAACACCGGGCGTCCTTCGTTAACTAATTTTACAATCTCGTCAATCACGGCATTGTATTTTTCACGTTTTGTCTTGTATACCAAATCTTCATGGTCTTTGCGGACTACTGGTCTGTTGGTAGGAATCACCACCACATCCAATTTGTAGATATTCCAAAACTCGCCGGCTTCTGTTTCGGCTGTACCGGTCATTCCGGCAAGTTTATGATACATGCGGAAATAGTTCTGTAGCGTAATTATGGCGAATGTTTGCGTGGCGGCTTCAACTTTTACGTTTTCCTTCGCTTCGATAGCCTGATGCAAACCGTCTGAATAGCGGCGACCTTCCATGATACGACCTGTTTGCTCGTCTACTATTTTTACCTTGTTGTCGATAACAACGTATTCGTCGTCTTTTTCAAAAAGCGTGTACGCTTTCAATAACTGGTTTACGGTGTGAACGCGTTCGGCTTTGATGGCGTAGTCCTGCAACAGTTCGTCTTTTTTAACGATCTTTTCTTCTACTGTCAGGTTTTGTTTTTCGAGTTCTGAAACGGCGGTACCCATGTCGGGCAAAATAAAAAAGTTTGGGTCTTCGGTTCTGCGCGTCAAAACTTCTATACCCTTATCGGTCAATTCGATACTGTTGTGTTTTTCGTCTATGACAAAGAACAAATCGTCGGTTATGATGTGCATGTTCTTGTTATTGTCCTGCATGTAAAAATTTTCAGTCTTCAACATCAGTTGTTTGACGCCTTGCTCGCTTAAGAGTTTGATAAGCGGTTTATTTTTAGGCAGTCCCTTATGTGCGCGAAACAACAATACGCCGCCTTTTTCCTTTTTTTCAGAATCTTCGCTGTCTACCATATTTTTGGCTTCGGCTAATATTTTCGTTACCAACTTGCGCTGTTCGCCGAAAAGTTGTTCTACGCGCTGTTTGTATTCGTCGTACAGTTGATTGTCGCCTCGCGGTACGGGACCTGCTATTATCAGCGGCGTTCGGGCGTCGTCGATCAACACCGAATCCACCTCGTCGACGATAGAAAAATAGTGTTTGCGCTGAACCAAATCTTCGGGATTTATACCCATATTGTCGCGCAGATAGTCGAAACCGAATTCGTTGTTTGTTCCAAAAGTGATGTGCGCGTTGTATGCCTGTCGTCGTTGCGGAGAGTTGGGCTGGTGCTTGTCGATACAGTCTACTGACAGTCCATGAAATTCGTATAGCGGTCCCATCCATTCCGAGTCGCGTTTTGAGAGGTAATCGTTCACTGTCACAACGTGTACGCCGCGTTCCGACAGGGCGTTCAGGAAAACGGGCAACGTTGCAACTAACGTTTTTCCTTCTCCCGTACCCATTTCTGCAATTTTGCCCTGATGCAGCGCCACGCCGCCAATCAATTGCACGTCGTAATGCACCATGTCCCACTTTATTTCGTTTCCACCGGCTA
>Ga0099364_10011005_pt1 | contig 12399 bp, 11 predicted proteins | sample TergutTh196P3_FD_73070 | JGI IMG/M metagenome (GOLD analysis project Ga0099364, IMG submission 73070) | Microcerotermes parvus P3 segment gut microbial communities from Pointe-Noire, Republic of the Congo - Th196 P3 | ecosystem: Host-associated > Arthropoda: Insects > Digestive system > Gut ... | reverse complement strand
TGTACGGATCTGCCCTGCAAGACCATCCACCGCTTTTGGTTTATCCGCTATAAAAAACAAAGTGTCATTATTTTTAAGCGACATATCTTTCCTTAATACAGCCTGTTTTTCTTCGGAAAGGAATTTGACGATGGGCCCCTTGAGTGTACCATCTTCCTGCACAGAGATATAACCGAGGCCCTTCATGCCAATCTCTGTAGCGAAGGCAAGCATTTTTTCAAAGAAGGACTTGGATTGTAAAGCAGCGCCCGGCGCCACGATTCCCCGCACGGGAATATTCTTAAACGGTGCAAAATCTACGTCTGCGAAAAAACCCGTTAAGTCTTCAATAACAAGCGGGTTGCGCAAATCCGGTTTGTCCGTTCCGTATTTCAACATTGCCTCTGCATAGGGAATACGGCGGAAGGGCGCCGGACTGACCGGTTTATCAGAAAAAGTTGTAAAGGTATCGTACATCGCCTTTTCGGCAACGCAAAGAACATCCTCCTGCTCTGCAAAAGACATTTCAAAGTCAAGCTGATAAAACTCTCCCGGGGAGCGGTCGGCGCGGGCATCTTCATCGCGGAAACATGGCGCTATCTGAAAATAGCGGTCGAACCCCGAAACCATAAGGAGCTGCTTAAAAATTTGCGGGGCCTGGGGGAGCGCATAAAACTTGCCGCGGTGTTTGCGGCTGGGAACAAGATAGTCCCGCGCACCCTCCGGCGAGGACGACGTTAAAATGGGTGTTTGAAATTCTGTAAAGCCAAGTTCATTCATCTTGTTCCGTAAAAAGCCGGTTACCTTTGTGCGAAGCAGAATGTTATTTTTTACCGCAGGATTCCGTAAGTCGAGAAAACGGTGACGGAAGCGGACTTCCTCACGGGTATTTTTGGATTCGCTTATTTCAAACGGCAAGGCACGAACAGCCTTGCTCTGAATAACAAGTTCGGCAGCGTGAACTTCCACCGTTCCTGTTTCGATTTTTGGATTAACAGTTTCCGCATCCCGTTTTTTTACGCTGCCGGAAACGGTAATAACGCTTTCCTTGCTTGCTTTAAATTCACTGTGCAGAACGATTTGGGTAATTCCGTATTGATCTCTGAGGTCAAGGAATGTAACGCCGCCATGATCGCGGATGGTATCCACCCAGCCCGACAGCCGGACGGTTTGGCCGACATGCTCTTCCCGCAGCGCTCCGCAGGTATGTGTCCGGTATTTATTCATGTTTTTCTCCTAAAGTGAGGCTTTACGTAATTATAACAGAAGCGGAAATGTATGCCTATAGAGGAATTTTCCGTTATTAAGCAGGAGACAATCAGTCACGCTGCCCCCCAGCCTCTCCGATAATATAACCATGAAACGCAGCATTTTCTCGCTATCTCTGATTCTGCTTTTAGTCATTCCGGTTATTGTCAGCGCTGAATCCCTATACTCCCCAACATGGAACTTCAAACTGGACCTCCCTGAGGGCTATGAATATATTGATGGAGACGGCAAGGATCGGTTTTCCTTTAGCGGGCCCAGCGGAGCAATGTTTGACCTTGTAGTATACAACAGTGTTTATGGCAGCATAAGAGACCTGGCAAATGATGTAAACGGACGGCTTGGAAACAAGGGCAGTATTGATTTTTTCACTTACCGTAACAAGCAGGCGGCAATTATCGAACTGGACTTTGGCGATTCCTACGGCTGGGGACTTTGTGTTGAACTTTCCGGCGCCGCAGGCCGTCAGCCGCCCATGCTCCTTGCACTTGCATACGGCCCTGCAAATATCAGCAGTTTAAGTTTGTTTCATTTGTCTGCGCTGGATTCAATAGTCCCTTCCGACGCAGAACGGTACTATCCCGGCCCGATAATGGAGTACAGCTACCCGCGGGGAGAGCAGAAACAAGTCAACCTTGCCGCAGACGGTACCGCTATTACCGCTGGCGGTATTACCGCCACGATACGAGAAAACGATGCCGAAGCTGCTCAGATCTTAATAGAGCGTGAATTTAATATACTTGTAAATTACATTGATACTCCAAATTGGAGGGAAGCCTGGATTCGCTATTACAGGTTTATTTACCGTGATTCTTATGATCGGGTGGCGGATGCTGCGGATGCCCTTGTACGGAGTTGGGGCGGAAATCCTGCCGGCAGCGGTGTCGCTGGAAGCGAAGCTGCAAAAAGAGAGTTTGCCCAAAAAGCCCTTTCGTTTGTACAGGGTTTTAACTACGAAAGGGATTTCAGCGGAAGCGACTTCTTAAATCTTGTTGATGCCGTTACCGAAGGCCGGGGCGACTGCGACAGCCGCGCCATGCTTTGGGCGATAATTCTTTCCAAAGCGGAAATCCGTTCCGCAATGATGGTCTCCCGCCAGTACAACCACGCCATGGGTTTGGCGGATATTGCCGGAACCGGCGCCCGCTTTGAAGCTTACGAAACCAGATGGCTGGTAGCTGAAACTACCGGTAAAGTGGACATAGGTTTAATCGCCCAGGACGTAAGCGACCCCGCCCACTGGCTTGGAATAGTTTTTGAGTAAACGTCTTTTAATTTACTTTGTAAGCAAATCGTACACTTCCTGCGGGGTTTGGGCTGCCAGGAGCGAGTCCCGCAGTTCCTTGTTTTTAAGGCGGGCGCTGAACCAGGAAAGGGTTTGCAGATAATAAGCATGCTGATTATGAGCAGCTGCAATCATAAAAACCAGCCTGACCGGCTCGTCATCCAGAGGGTGAAAATCGACAATGTCCGTGCGGCTTATACCAACAGAGACCACCAGGTCGGTTATTGATGAAAGGCGGACATGGGGAATGGCTATACCGCAGCCAATGGCAGTACTCATCAGTTCTTCCCGTTTTAATATTTCTGCGGCTAATTCCTGCCTGTTTTTTATCTGAGGAGTATCTGCAAGATTTTCTGTCATAGCAAGAAGTGTATCCCGCTTGCTTGAGTAATTAAGAAAGAGTATCCGGTGTAAGGAAAGAATAGACTCTGCATGTATTGGGTTATTCTGCGGACTTAATGTACTTGACGATAACCTGTCATTAACCCACTTATCTATTTCTGATTTCTTAAAACGCCAGGACGCTCTTATTTTACCGGCAGGGATTTCCCCCTTTTGAGCGCAATCATAAATTGTACGCTCGGAAACCCGAAGATACTTGGCAACCTCTTCAAGGGTCAATATGTTATCATCAGTCATGATGTGTATTATATCACTATATGGCAACAGATGTCAATATAATCCAGTAAATAGCAACGTTTTCCAGTATAGAAATGTTATTTTTTCAGATCATACAGAGAATCCCAGGGAAGTAAGTCTCCTATTGTGGTATTTACCTGGTTTGGACCGCTGCCGGCAAAGAAAACCGGTGTATCGGGCGGCAAAAACTCGCTTACTACCTGACGGCAGGCGCCGCAGGGGCCGACAGGTTCAACGGAATCTGGGGTTGAGATTGCCAGCGCTTTAAAACAGCTTTTTCCCTTGGCAACTGCCGCAACAACGGCATTCCGCTCGGCACAGATGGTCAGGCCTAAAGATCGGTTTTCGACATTACAACCGGTAACAATGCTTCCGTCTTCACAAAGCAGAGCCGCTCCGACACGGAAATTTGAATAGGGAGCGTAAGCCATGTCGGCGGCTTTTTGGGCCTCCGTAAACAAAGAATCCATTTGATTTTTATCAACCATACTTGCCTCCTTAATAATTATACCATATAATAGGTCTTGCCGCTTAGTTATCAGGGGGGGATGTGGCACAGCAAAAAAAGAAAATAAGAACTATTATCATTCTTCTGCTTTTTGTTGCCTATTTTTTTATTGCTGCCAGACCAATTCCCCGTGAGACAGTTCTTGCTCTAAGATGGTTAAGTTCTCTTAATTTGACCAGAGCTCTTAACACAGACAGTTTGAGCCTGGCGGACAGTCTGCTGGAGCCGGGTGTTTACGCTGAAACCGCCGGACAAAACAAAACGGAAAAATTCTTTCCATTTACCCTTGGAACCCATTTTGGTTATGTTGATACGTCCGGAAATTATGTCATTAATAAAATTAAAACCGGTGATATTTACCTTAGCGAAAATCTATGGGCAGAATATGATGCAGAACCTTCCAGGATAGAAATTAAAAATATTTCCGAAGAAACAGTTATAAATATCGAGAATATAAGGGGTTATCCTGTTTTGCTGGATAACAGAGTTTTTATTCTGGGCAGCGAGCAAAATGCGTTATCTGAAATTAACGCCGATGGCAGAATCCTCTGGACATACGAATTTGGAGCGCCTCTTACATGTATTGATGCCGCGGCAGGTCTTGTTGTAACAGGTTCTATTGACGGTATTATTGAAATTCTTGATTCTGAAGGAAAACGTATTTTTTATTTTGAACCGGGCGGTTCGCAATATTCGGTTATTCTTGGCTGCGCTATTTCCCGTAACGGTTCACGGCTGGGAATAGTAAGCGGTATAAATCAACAGCGTTTCTTACTGCTGGAACGATTTGGCCCCACCAGAGGCGCCGCTGATGACAGCGCTTCCGGCAGCACCTTTGGTAGTACCTTTGGTAGCACCTTCGGTGATTACAAGGTAATCTATCATGAGTTCCTTGATGCGAATTTCAGACGGCCTGTGTATATTTCGTTTATAGATCAGGACAGGCGTATTGTTTTTGAACGTTCCGAAGGGCTTGGCTGTTACAATATAAAATCCAGAAGGGAAATCCGAATACCATTGAGCGGCGAAATAATCGCTATTGATACTTCGGGTGAACAGGGTTTTTTCTTTTTAATTACTTCTCACTCACAGCAGCGGAAAGAGCTTGTCGGTATCAGGTTTCCGCAGGATAACCGGCTGGCAGTTTCAATGTTTGGACGGGATATGCATGACGCGATTTTCATGAAGGCTTCTTTTAAAAGTGATGATGTTTTCCTTGGCAGGTACGGCTCAATGCTGATTACCGGAGGAGGAACAACTTTAATTTCCTTTGATCTGGAGGAAAAATAAAATGAGCGGAAGTAAATTCAGAATAATTACCGCAGTTGTTTTTGCGTTTGTTGTCCTGTGCGTTTTTCTTTCCGATAACCTGGATGCAATGAGCTGGCCGTATGAAACTGCTGTTCTGCTGCGCAATTTTGGTTCCAACGACAGGGGCAGCCCGGTACTGGGCATGGTTTTTTCCGGAGATACGGAGGTGCTTGCTGCAGAAGCAGGAGAAGTGATTTTTTCCCGCGGCAGAAACAATGCCGCATCCCGTCTTCCATCCACCCTTGGCGCATGGACTGCCATTGATCACGGAGACGGGTTAATCAGTATTTACAGCCGTTATGCCGACACAACAAATGATACGGTGCCCGCACAGGTTGAAAAGCAGCAGCCTATCGCTTTTACGGGGACTTCCGGCTGGTCGGTGCAAAACGGATTTTACTTTCAGATTTACGACAGGCGGGAACGCCGCTGGGTTAATCCCGCCATGATTATCACACCTCAGATAGAAACCCGTCCTCCTCAGATTCTTTCTGTAGAGCTCCGCAATGCCCAGGGGCTTCCCGTACAATCACGGAATGTAGGCCAGGGGCGTTATACGGTATTGGTGACTACAACCACCGCTGCTGCGCCCAGAGGATATCTTTTTGCGCCGCAGCGCATTGTGTGTTCGGTAAACGGCGCAGAAACAGGCTTCCTGAACTTTGAAACAATTTCTGCAAGGGACGGAGTTCTGATGGTTTACCGTAACGGCCTTGTTCCTGCCAGCCGGATATATGAAAATTATCCCGCTTTTGAAGCTGCGGATATTTTCCTGAACCGGGGACAGGCCAATCTGGAAATTATTGTGCAGGATATAGCCGGTAATTCCCGCAATGTAATCAACCGCATGATTGTCAATTAAAAGTGAAAACATGGTCAACGCCGGTTTGCGCCGGAAACAGCAGTATAATCCCCTGCGCCTGCTGCAACGGGCTGGTTTTCAGGCGCGCTCTTGAATGTGAAGGGTTTAGCTTTGTCCGCTGTATATCCTGCGGTCTTGTACAGATGAACCCCCAGCCCGTAAAAGACGAAATACTTACACGTTACAGCCGTACTTTTGGAGAGGATTATCTTTCTTACGAGCTGGAAAATGAAGCCGCTTTCCTTAAACTGCAGCAGCTCGCTCTTAAAGACGCAAATTTTGACAAATACGAGAAAACCCTCTTGTTACGCGCTAAAGACACGCCCCCCTCTGTTTTGGATGTAGGCTGTGCCACAGGCGCAATTCTTGACTTCCTGCGCGGTAAGGGATGGCGCGTAACAGGTGTGGAGATTTCTCCCTGCGCCGGATATGCGCAAAAGAAGCGCGGCCTTGATGTACGGAAACTCCCGCTGGAAGAAAACCAGTTTGCGGAAAGCTCATTCGATGCAGTTCTGGCATCACACCTTATTGAACACTTAAATGATCCCCGCTCTTTTTTAACCGAGGCCAGGCGCATACTTAAAAACGATGGACGTATTTTTATAACTACTCCCAATATCAGCGGCCTTCAGGCGCGTCTTTGCCGCAGCCGCTGGCGATCTGCGATTTTTGATCACCTATACCTTTTTTCCGCCCGTACTTTGACAAAGCTGTTAACAAATACGGGTTTTAAAGTTAAAAGTGTCAGTACATGGGGAGGCCTGGCCGCCGGCCTTGCCCCGTCCTGGGTTAAAAGGCCGCTCGATTTCCTTGCCAAGCCTTTAGGTTTCGGCGATGTTATGATAGTGTGCGCTGAAAAGTTTGTTTGAGAATTTCCTTCTGACACCGTTGCAGGTGTTAGGGTTTTAACTACCCCTTTAACAAAACCCACGTAGCGCCTGTACCGCCGTCTGTGGCTTTTTCATGGCCGCTTTCTCCGGCGAAGGGGCATTTTTCGATAAAGCTGCGGACAGTGTTTGCAAGGACGGCTTCTCCCTGGGAGTGATTCCCCTTGCCGTGTATTATCCGCAGTTTTTTACAGCCGTTGTCTCTAGCTCTTGTAAAAAATACATCCAGCGAAACCCAGGCTTTTTCGCTTGTAAGGCCGTGAATGTCAATTACGTCATCCGGCTGGGTACGCAAAAGACGGCGGCGTTGTTCTCCGCGGGCAGAGGCTTTGGGTGTGTCGGCATCTTTGTCGTAAACATCATTGTTACTCAGCCATGTTTCCATCGTATTGTTTTTAACATCACGGGATTTTCCGCGTTCCCATTTATCAAGAATTTCTCCAAAGTTCATGTTTATCCTCTAAAAAAATACTAGTAGAAAATTATCGTTTCAGCCGGTATCCAGCCGGCGTTGTTTTTATCATCGTTTGTCCGTACATACAGCCATGATCCGCTGTTCAGCATTACCATCACCGGCTGACCTTCCCTGAAACTGAATAATTCCCCTCCGTCATAATCCGCCATACGGCGGACAATCGTTTCATTCGTTACCCCAAAACGGCCGTTTTTCCCGCTGATACCCCGTAAATCCACAAGCCGGTAAAGGCATACAAACCCAAGAACAGCAAAAATTACAATACAAGCCAGGGCAGCTTTTCTTCCAATCATCTTATAACAAACCAAGGGGGCAATAATTACAAGAATAAAAAAGATAAGTACCAGCCCCGATAACAGTTTCTGCAGCCCCCTGCTTTCATTCCCGGTATTAAAAATCCCAAGACTTTCTTCCGCTTCCCGCCGGATTGGCTGCAGCAAAGCGCCCGCAGGATGATTCCGCTCCTTATGCCTGAGCTCCGCCAGTGCCTGTGCCCGATTATCATTATACCACAGTTCCTGCGAAATTCTATAAGTTTCTTCACATTGTTTGCGCCATATTTTACCCAAAACCGACTTATCAAATACAGTAAAATCAAAATCAGGAAACTGAGGGTATATCAATGAAGCCTCTTCTGTTTTTCCTTCTCCCTGTGCCTCGCGCCCCATTGGTTCGATTCCCCTTCGTGAAGTGTTTTCAGGATGACCGCTTACACGAATATGCAGGGCGGGTATTTCAAAGACGTTATTCCCATGTTGCAAAACACGCGCAGGCAGAAGGAAGTCTCCTTCCAGCGGAATAAGGGCAAGCCTGATTGCCAGGCCGCCTTCTCTTTCTTCCGCCGAAAGCGGCGACAATGTAAGAATCGCTCCCTGGGGAACTTCCGGCATAAAAAACTCCTGCGGCGGCAACAACGAGGGAGCCAGACCGGTAACACGAAGGGCAAAAACCGCACGTTCTCCGGCTGTTAAAGACTGTCCGGCTGCCTGCCCAGATGCCTCCTCCCAGACAAGCCGTGGAGACACCAGCCTTCTTTCAGCGCCGGAGCCGCGTATATTAAAAACCATCGCACTTGTTTCCGCTTCGCCTACGGGAGTCCTTACCGTAAACGGCTCTATCCGCACCCAGCCCGCTCTGTTAGGAATAAGAGTATACTCAATGGCAGTACGTATCTGCGCCCCAACAATCATCGGCATTTTCACATAACGATCCAGAAAGAGGGCCCCTGCAAACGGCGGCGCCATAACAGTAACTTCATCCGGTATACCGTGGTCAACAACAAGCAAAAGAACCCAAGGCACCCCAACGGTAAGCGTATCAGAAGAAACCTCCACCCCAACCATTGGCGTATTATCCTGAGCGCCAACCGCCAACGGAAACAAGAGCAGGTTAATACATACCGCCAAAGATATACAAACCACTTTTAAGTGTTGCATACATTTCCCCCTTTCCGCATCAGTAGTCCGGCCCCATAAATCTCTCTTCGGGCGCCCACTCGCGGCTCCTCCAGTGCTGCTGCTCCTGCTCCCTGAGATATTCAAAAAGAATCTCTCTTGTTTCATTCTCCTGATTCCTCTCGCTGCGGTTTTCTTCATCGGCCTGCCTCGCAATGGACATAAGGCTTAATTCCAGATTACGTTTTGCGTCTGTTTTTCGCGGGTCTGCCTTAAGAGCTTCCCTAAAAGCTGCCGCCGCCGAGCGAAAATCGCCTTCTTCAAAAAAGATTATCCCGGAATTGTAATTGTTTCTGTAGCGCAGTTCCCGGTGTTCGGCGGCAGACAAAGTTCCCAGCATTTTTTGAGAGCTGTCAAAACGTTTTAATGCCGCATTGCCTTCATCCAGGGTATAAAATGTTAATCCCAGGCCGTATTCGGCATAAGGAGCGGAGTCTTCATGGTTCAGCGCTTTCAGATAGGGAATAAGCGCTTCGTCGTATCTGCCGCGTGAATGTAAATAGTTGGCTTCAACCAGGAGCAGCTTGCCTTCGGAACAGGAAGTAATACTTAAAACAATTACAGCTAACGAAACAAGCGGCAGACGCCTTAAGGCGGAGGGAAAAAGAGGGACAAACTTTGAAGCGCCGTAAGCGATAATTGCAAGTATGATGAACAATGTCCGCCGTTCCCTTGGCTCCGGGCGGCTGTTTCCGGGGCTTGTTTCCTGAGCAAGAGAAAGCAAGTGGTTCGACAGGATTACGGCGGCATCTCCGCGGCTGCCGTCAATGTAGATGCCGCCCGTTCTTTCGGCGATCATGCGCATAACGCCGGCATCCCTTCTGCTGATAACAGCGGGGGTTTGCGGGTTATCAGTATCCGCCGGCACGGGACGGCCAGCATCGCTGCCAAGAGCGAGGGTATTTACAATGATGCCTTCCCTTACACATCTGTTAAGAGCATTTCCCAGGATGCCGGCAAGCGATTCCCCGTCCGAGACAAGGACAATTACCTTTTGAGCGGGAGAAGCGCTCTGAAAAGCATCGGCTGCCGCCTCAAGCAGCGCTTCCAGATTGGTACTCCTGCCTGTCATGGAAGAACCATCCAGGGTTTTAAGGAAGCTCAGGCAGGCTTCATTATCCCATGTCAGCGGAACCGCTATATAACCCCTGCTGCGTCCGACTGCTGCGGCAAAACGCGCACCGGAAGCGGCAGCAGCAGCTTCTGCGGAAATTAAAAGCCCTCGCTCAAGGCGCGACTGTGTACCGCCGGATTGTGCGTCTGTTATATCCATGCTGCGAGAGACATCAATAGCAAAGACTGCGTCCAGGCCGCGCCGGTATTCGGATACCGTGAATCCCGTTCCCCAGCGCGGACCTGCCAGAGCGATAATTGCAAAAGCAAGGAATACACGAAAAAGAAAAGCTGCTGCTTTCAATTTTATCTTAAGTTCTTCCGGCAGAGTATGTTTAATTTTTTTCCCGAAAATATCAAAAAGAATCATGGGTATAAAGATCGCAAATGCACCTAATGCAAGGGGATTGTCGAATGTAAAATGGTTGTAGCTCATACAATCGCCCCCAGTAAACGCCTGGAAAACCTGACCGACAACAGAAGAACCATGGCGGGAATTAAAAAATGAAGGAAACATGAGCGCCTTCGGTTTATAATGCGTGATATCTGTACAGTAATTTCTCCGTCGTCAAGCTGAGCAAAGGCGGCGGCAAAAGTGTCGGCGGAAGGTGCATGAATGAACGTTCCTCCGCCGCTAAGGCTCAGGCGCCGCAGGCTTTCGATATCATAGCGGGAATCGAATATACCGGTACGGCGCACCATTGTGTACGGATCAACATAATCAATAGGCACTTCACCGCCGGAGCCAATCCCTATAACCCAAAGGGAAATACCCATTTCGCGTAACATGGCGGCGGCTGTTTCGGGGTGGACTGCGCCTGCATTGTTTTCTCCGTCTGTAACAATAACCGTTACCCTGCGTTTAGCGTTTGACTTTTCCAGGTGATACGCGGCAACGGCAAGCCCCATTCCCAAAGCAGTGCCGTCTCCCATCTCTCCTATACGCAATTGTTCCATCCTTAAGCTCAGCGCCTCCCTGTCGGCGGTGGGCGGAACAAGAAGAATCGCATCGCTGCCTGTTGCAACAAGGCCGATGTTGTCGGATGGCCGCCGGCCTGCAAATTCTAAAAGCAGGTTTCTGGCGGCGGTAAAGCGGTTTCTGCCGTCCATGTCCAGCGCCGCCATGCTGGGGCTGACATCCAGTACAAAGACGATATCCGCGCCGCGGTTAAGCCAAACTGTTTCCGGGGTATTTATCGTAGGGCCGGCGGCGCTTACAAAGAGCAGGAAAACTCCTATATATTCCAGCGCCTTTAGCAGTTTTACAATGCCGCCCATCTGCGGAGCCTTAAAGGGAATACCTCCCGGCGCACCCAGGGGAATTGCCGCAACAAACGGATTTTTCAGCCGTGAAAAAACAAATGCCGCAATGGGAATAACAAAAAAAGCCGCTACCGCCAGTAAGGGACGGTCAAAACCAAGATTCACTCTGCCCTTCCCTCCCTTGTTTTTGTGTGTATCATTTTTAAAAAGTTACGCAAATCATCCAGCAGTTTAAATGTGTCTTGCGAACTTATATCTTCGCCGGAAAAACGAAGTTCATCACAGCGATGGAAGAAATTCCCCAAAAAAGCGGAAGCATCGAATTCCTTATTAAAAGACGCGGTATCAGGGAAAAGTTCCGGCAGGCTTTCAAACTCACGGGCGGTCATTGCTCGGCAGTTATTCTCCGTAAAGAAAGAAAGAAAATTTCTGAACTGCTCAGAAAGTTTATCCAGAATTTCCCGTTTGTCCGCCCCTTTTGATAACGCCTTGTTCAGACGTTTTTCCGTATTTTTCATGGAAACAAAAAGCCGCCAACGCTTCCATTTTTTAAGCCATCCCCGCATAAACCTGCGGCCTTTAAGGATGAACCAGAGTATTAACAGAAAGAGTAAAACAAAGACGATCATAGTTCCGTAAAGCATAAGGGCTGTTCCCGGCATCGCCAGCGAAGAAGCCGGTCCGGAAAGCTGCGGCGCCGCCCTTGAATCGATAATGGAATTGATTGTTACGTTAAGGCCGCTAAAGCGTTCTCCTCCTATTTCAATGATGGGCAATTCCAAAAGACCGGGAACAAAAGCGGTAAATTCTATTAAGAGCCTGCTTCCGGCAATACGGCGTTCAAGTACAATACGATGAAAATCTATATTGATGTCTGTAGGAAAATTTGGCGATTGTGAAGTAAGGATAATATCGCCTAAATCCTGAGCCGCCGGTGGCAGCGGTATAATCAGCGTTGCAGAATCTCCGACATATACAATCCTGGGAATTAGCCATGCGGTGTTTTGCGTATGGGCAGCAATACAGGTTAATATTAAAAGTAGAAATGTAAAAAGGTATTTCTTTTTTTTCATTTTTATTTCCGGTATTTGTTCTGATTATGTCCGTGGCTAAGACTGTAACTGTAACTGCCGAAGAATTTTAACAGGGATGCAGGCGCATCTTCGGCGGTGGTAAGTTCCAAAAAAGCCGCTCCGCTGCGCCGACATTGATTTGCCCATTGTGCGGAACGTTCCTTGTGCCATTGGGCCCAGGCTCCCTGAAAAGAAGCCATACCCGCCGGCGCTTCTATGCGTATTCCCGTTTCAGGGTCTTCCATGGTTATCAGTCCCGGATAGGGGAGATCCGGCGGGTCGCA
>Ga0099364_10011004_pt1 | contig 12400 bp, 11 predicted proteins | sample TergutTh196P3_FD_73070 | JGI IMG/M metagenome (GOLD analysis project Ga0099364, IMG submission 73070) | Microcerotermes parvus P3 segment gut microbial communities from Pointe-Noire, Republic of the Congo - Th196 P3 | ecosystem: Host-associated > Arthropoda: Insects > Digestive system > Gut ... | reverse complement strand
TACCGACGAAAAAGCCGACATTTACTCCGTCGGCGTCATGCTGTTTGAGATGCTGACGGGCCGCCTGCCATTCGAAGCGGATTCCCCTGTTTCGGTGGCAATCCAGCAGATACAGTCGCAGGCCGTGAGGCCCAGCTCGATAAATCCCGATATTCCGCCGGGGCTTGAGGAAATCACCGTGCGCGCCATGCAAAAGGACGCCGGTAAGCGGTATGCGTCCTCCGCCGAAATGATCGCGGATATCGAAAGCTTTAAGCAAAACCCTTCCATCCACTTTGAATATAAGTATCTGGACAACGAGCACGATAAGGCTAAAGACAAAAAAATCCGCAGGGCTATCAGGGAAACGCGCGAGGAGGAAGACGTGCAAAGACGGCGAAAAACTCCGTACATCCCCATATTGACCGGGGTTACGCTTGCATTTGTGTTGGCGAGCCTTGCGTTTATCGGGCTGATGCTTTACTACAACAACCCGTTCGTACAGGTGGGCGAGGAGGATATGCCAAACCTTGTGGGGCTTAAATTTGAAACGGCCGTCGCCCAAAACGATGATAAGTTTGAGATCATACCTGAAGACCGCGTTTACAGCGATGAGTTCGGCAAGGACGTCATCATTGAGCAAAGGCCGCGCGCGGGGCTTCGCGCAAAGCTTGGCTCGCAGGTTCGGGTGACTGTCAGCCTAGGCCAGTTTATCGTGGAAATGCCCAACTTTGCCGGCAGGGATGTGCGACAGGCGGTCGCATGGCTTCGTGAGCACGGGCTTGAAAGCCGTGAAGAAAAGCTCTACAGCGAGGAAGTCCCGGCGGGCTGCGTGATATACACCGATCCATCGCGGGATTCAAGCGTAACGGCAGGCACCGTCGTGACGGTTTACGTCAGCATGGGGCCTGAAAGGCTGCCGTTCCAGATTGAAAGCGTCGTTGGCCTGACTTTGGACGAAGCGCGGGAAATCCTTGAAAGGCGGCTGCTTGTCATCGGCAGCGTCGTAAGGCGTCAGGCGAGCGACGAAATTCCGGACGGCACCATACTCGCGCAGGATCCGCTTCCAGGAACGCTTGTAAACGAGGGCACCGACGTGACGCTTATCGTAGCGGATTCCACGGCGCCGCCTGAAGCCGGCCCGGACGCCCCGGAAGATGACTACGGCGAGGATCGGCCCGGATCAAGCCACCGCGTCAGGATTAGCGTAGAGCTTCCGGATGTGGACGAGGAGCTGCTGGTAAGGGCGAGGATTAACGACCGCGTAGTGGCTGAGACTACCGTAAATCCGCGCGAGGAGGGCACAAGGTTCTGGCGTCCGACTTTCTCGACGTCGGAGACCGGCTCGGTTCTTGTAAGGATTTATATCAACAGAAGATTGTACCAGGACATCACGGTAGATATCGAATGACGGAGCATGGCGGTAAGAACGGCACGATTATAAAATCAAGCGGGGGCTTTTACACGGTCTTGACCACCGCCGGGCCTATAGAATGCAGGGCGAGGGGCATCTTTAGAAAAGACGGGCAAAAGCCGTGCGTCGGGGACCGCGTCAATATCAGTGTTAACGACGACGGCTCCGGCTCGGTGGATTGCATTCAAAAACGCAGGAACTTCCTTATCCGGCCGCCTCTTGCGAACCTTGACGTGATGGTCGTCGTGCTGTCGGTATCCGACCCTGCGCCGAACCTCTTTGTAGCGGATAAATTTATCGCGGTGCTTGAGTATGCGCATATCGAGCCGTATATCGCCGTGACGAAATCAGATTTGCATGACGCGGGGGCCCTTGCCTCGGTGTATAGGCAGGCAGGGTTTTCGGTGTTCCAGATAAGCTCTGAAACCGGCGAGGGCGTACAGGCGCTGAAGGATAGCCTAAGCGGCAAGCTTTCGGCGTTTTCAGGCAACTCCGGCGTCGGGAAAACAAGCCTCTTAAACGCAATCGACCCGCGGCTCGGGCTAGAGGTCGGCGAAATCAGCAAAAAGCTCGGGCGCGGACGGCACACCACGCGCACGACGCAGATATTCACGCTGGATAACGGCGGCAGGGTGGCTGATACGCCGGGGTTTTCGTCCATTGACATTGTCCGGGTAAGCGGCATCGGCAAGGAGGATATGCAGCATTTGTTCCGCGAATTTGAGCCATACATAAAGGATTGCAGGTTTCAAGACTGCACGCATACCGCCGAAACCGGCTGCGGCGTTATCAAGGCGGCGGAAGACGGAAAAATCGCTGAAACACGGTATCTAAGCTACAAACAGATATTTTTACAGATTAGGGATATAAAAGAATGGGAACGAAAAATCTGACCTTTCGCGGATGCCTGATTCTGGGCGGCGGGGAAATCGTAAGCTACGCGGCCGTCAGGGCGCAGATAAAGCAAAATGATTTCATCCTGTGCGCCGACAGCGGCTATCTTCATTGCGAAAAGCTTAAGATAAAGCCGGATTTATTGCTTGGCGATTTTGATTCGATTGAAAGGATTCCCGACGGGGTAGAGCGTATTGAGTATCCTCCCGATAAAAACTACACGGACTCATGGCTTGCCGTGCGCGAAGCCGTAAAGCGCGGGTATACGCGGATTTTGATGGCGGGTATGCTCGGGCGGCGCTTAGACCATACATGGGGGAACCTTCAAAACCTTGCGTGGTGCGCTAAAAACGGCATCGACGCGAAAATTACCGACGGCGATACCGAGGTTTTTGCCGTAAAGGATGGCGGGATTGCCATACCGGCGCGGAAAAACGCATATCTATCAGTATTTTCACTTGAGGGAACAAGCCGTGGCGTCACGATATTAAACGGAAAATACCCGCTAAAGGATTATGACCTAAGCTTTGACGACCCGCGCGCCGTGAGCAACGAGTTTCAGGGAAAGGACATATGGGTTTCGGTGAAAAACGGCGTTGTTGCAGTAATAACTGTAAATGATAGAAAAAACCGCTGAAAAAACGAAAACCGCTTCTTCAGCGGTTTTATGAGAGTGTTGACTTTGTCAACACTCTTTTGAGGGGGTACCCAGTACCCCCTCAATACTCCCCCCGTTCCGCGCTGTTGGCGCGGGTTAAGGTGCCCTTCGGTGAAATAAATTCGCCTGCGGGGAATTACGGATATGATTTTTGATAGCTTTATGTGAACAGGCCCTGGTTTATAGGCACTGAACACCGGTTCTTAATCCTCAAACAGCGCGGTGGAAAGATACCGCTCGCCTGTATCCGGCAGGATGACAACGATCGTCTTTCCGGCGTTTTCGCTACGTTTCGCCACCTGTGTCGCCGCCCATATAGCCGCGCCGGATGAAATACCTACAAGCAAGCCCTCTGACTTCGCGATGTCGCGGCCGGCCTGAAACGCGTCCTCGTTTTTCACCTTGATGATCTCGTCATAAACGCCGGTATTCAGCGTATCCGGAACGAAACCCGCGCCGATTCCCTGTATCTTGTGCGGCCCCGCCTTGCTTTCGGACAGCATGGGGGAATCGAAAGGTTCAACTGCGACAACCTTGACGCCGGGATTCTGCGACTTTAAATATTCACCGGCCCCGGTAATCGTTCCGCCTGTTCCCACACCGGAAACAAATACGTCAACCTTACCGCCGGTATCTTCCCAGATTTCGGGTCCGGTGGTTTCTCTGTGCACCTGAGGGTTCGCGGGATTTACAAACTGCCCGGGAATAAACGCGCCCGGTATCTCCTTCGCAAGCTCCTCCGCTTTCGCGATAGCACCTTTCATTCCCTTTGCGCCCTCGGTCAGCACTAGCTCCGCACCGTATGCTTTTAGCAGCTTGCGGCGCTCGACGCTCATAGTCTCAGGCATCGTCAAAATGACGCGGTAGCCGCGCGACGCCGCGACAGCCGCAAGCCCGATACCCGTATTGCCGCTGGTCGGCTCGATGATAACAGAGCCGGGTGCAAGCTTGCCGCTCTGCTCGGCTTCGTCTATCATGGCCTTGGCGATGCGGTCTTTCACGCTGCCCGCGGGATTGAAATACTCAAGCTTTGCGACTAACGCCGCGGATAAGCCCTGCTTTTCCGCGTAACCGCACAGCTCCAGCAAAGGCGTTTTCCCGATTAGGCCGGATAAGCTTTTCGCAATGTTTGACATGGTATGGCCTCCTTTATTATCATACTAATCATATATGTAATGATAGCATAAAAAATACCACCTGTCAAGACTTATCATATTTATTTTATATGATAGATATGATTGACATTTTCCGTTTGTTGCGATATTCTAATTATAATAACGTGAACCGCAAGGGGGATTTATGAAAATTTCTGTAAAGGGGCGGTATGCTTTAGCGGCTGTGGTGGATATCGCGCGCAATTCCGGCAGCGGCGGGAATGTTTCGGTAATTAACATCTCCAAGACGCTCGGAATCTCTAAAATCTATCTGGAACAGGTTTTTGCACAGCTTAAAAAGGCAAACATCCTGCTGTCGTCAAAGGGGTCGAAGGGCGGATATCTGCTTTCCCGCCCGCCTGTAAAGATCACGGCGTGGGATGTGCTGGCATCACTCGAGGCAACGCTTGCGGAGCATGCTGAAAACACGGTGGAGGAAAACGCCCCCGAAATAGAATCCGCCATGAAAACGCTGGTGTTTAGGCCGCTTGATGACGCCGTCATGAATTTTTTGTCGGGGATTACGGTTCAGGATTTGCTTGACTTCTCCGATAAGCAAAAATCCGGGCAGGCGTTTATGCTAAATATGTGAACAGACCCTAACCTTGATAATCCCCGCGTGACATATCCGGTATAAACCCGTGGCTTCTGATGCGCCGCTCAATGCAAAGCCTGCATTGGGCGGCTTCGTCGCCTGTGCAGATTTTGTTGTCGTATAAAGCGTATTTTTGCCGCACATCTATCGGGGAAAGGTTCGGCATGACAACGTTTGCCCCTGCTAAAAGCGCCTTTTCGCGGCCATTTGGCGAGATGGTTCCGAGCGCCGTCGTCGCCGGGATTAAAGCTTTAGGCAGGATAAGGCGGGACAGCGCAACCATCTTGAGCGTCAGCGTCAGCGGCCCTTGCGGATATTCTCCAAACGGCGTGTCGGCTTGCGGTATAAACGGGCCTATCCCCGCCATATGAGGCTCAAGCTCCCGCAAGAAACGCAAATCCTCAAGCAATGTCTCAGATGTTTGAAAAGGCGAGCCTACCATAAACCCCGAGCCCACCTGATAACCGATGTCTTTTAAATCATACAGGCATTGCTTTCTTGCAGAAAGGCTCATCGCGCCGGGATGCAAGCGCCGGTAATGATCGCCGCACGCCGTTTCATGGCGCAGCAGATACCGGTTTGCCCCCGCCTTAAAAAGCGCTTCAAGGCTTTCCCTGCTCCTCTCGCCGATTGAAAGAGTGATGGCATGGGCGGGATATTCTTCGCGGATTGCGCTTACAATCTCAAGCATCCGCCCGTCGGTAAACCAAGGGTCTTCCCCGCCTTGAAGCACAAAGGTTTTAAACCCGAGCGCATCTCCTGTCCGGCAGCAATCCAGTATTTGTTTGCGCGTTAACCGGTATCGTTCAAGGTTTTGGTTTCCCTTTCGTATACCGCAATAATAGCAGTCGTTTTTGCAGTAATTTGTAAACTCAATGAGCCCGCGGAAATACACCGCGTTTCGATAGTGCCGAAAGCACATCTCACGCGCCGCTTCAAACAACCCCTCTATTTCATGAGTATCTTCGGTATTGATAAAATATAAAAGCTGCCTGTCGTCTTTCGTATCTATGCTTATTTTTTGGCTCACGTTTTTCCCTCCGTGTTAAAAATCTCGCAGCAACGCGCAAGGATTCCGTTTAGCCACGCAAGCGCAATCCCGTAATTTGTGACAGGAAGCCCCTTGTCCGCAAGCGTTTCAAGCCGTGACATAATCTCACGGTTATTGAGCATACAGCCGCCGCACTGGATTGCCATATGGTACGCGTCAAAACTTTCGGGAAAATCGTAGCCGCTGTAATGGTCGAACCGCAACCGCTTCCCCGTTTTCTTTTTGAGGAGGGCGGGGATTTTAACCCTGCCGATATCCTCGTGGGTGTGGTTGTGGGTACAGCCCTCCAGCATCAGGATGTTCGCGTTTTCCGGCAATTGCGGCAATGCGTTCGCCCCTTCCAAAAGCTGATGGAAATCCCCTTTCTGACGGGCGAGCAGCATGGAAAATGACGTAAGCGGAATATCCCGCGGCAATACCCGGTTCACATAGCCGAACACCTGGCTGTCGGTAACCACGAGGTTTACTGGCGAAAGGCCGCACAGCGCGCTTTCAAGCTCGCTTTCCCTTGTGACAAAGCACTTAATCCCGTGGTCAAGGCAATCGCGCAGGAGCTGAACCTGCGGCAGAATCAGCCGGCCTTTAGGCGCTGCCGAATCCACCGGGACTACCATGACGACGTTGCTTTCGGGCGGCAGTAAATCCCCCAGCAAGGTCTCGCTCTCATGACGCAGGGACTGCAAAAGATTCGCAAGCCTTTCCCGAAGCGGAGCGGCGTCGCCGTCAAAGAAAACAGCCATGTCAAATTCACGCGCCAAAGAAGCGGCGGCGTCTCCCGCCATACCGCATTTCGTGAACACAAGGATATGCGGGAGTTTTTCAAGCTTAAAACGGCGGTAAGCCTCGCGGTCAAAGCCGGTAATATCGGCGACGTATAAGGCGGCGTCGGCACGGCGGCGCATCTCATGCGTCTTTTTCATGCGCTGACCGCCCAGCTCGCTTTCGTCGCCAAGCCCCGCCGTATCCACCAGCACAACCGGCCCGTATGGATTAAGCTCCATCGCGGCGCTGACAGGATCGGTGGTGGTTCCGGGGCGGGGAGACACAATGGCCCTGTCCTGTCCGGTCAGGGCGTTAAAAAGCGTTGATTTCCCCGCGTTCGCGTCGCCTAGAAGCACGACGTGCCGGCGCAGCGCGTTTGGCGTTTTCTCCATATAATACCAGCCCCCTATATAAAGAAATCGCGTTCGCCGCCACGAATTTTATCAAGGCTTTGCTCTGTTTTTCGGCGGATTTTTTCGTTTGCGATACCCTGTATCTCGCGCCGGATAGCGCCGTCCGCTTTCTGCCGGAAGCTTTCGCTGCCGTAATCCATGGAATATTCGCACAAGGTCATCAAGGCGTTGGGCAGGCAGACATTTTTAATCTGACCGCTTTTAGCAAGGCTCATAAAGCGATCGCCCGTGCGTCCGCTGCGGTAACAGGCGGTGCAGAAGCTCGGGATATACCCGTCATCCATCAGCCCCGAAATGACTGATAGAGCGTCGCGGTCGTCATTCACCATAAATTGCGGGTTGGAGCCGCCGGGCTTCCCCATTTGAGAATATCCGCCCACCTCCGCGCACGAACCGGCGGAAAGCTGTGATATACCGGCTTTCAGAAGCTTTCCGCGCATCTCGCGGGTTTCCCTTGTGGAGAGAATCATGCCTGTAAAGGGAACGGCCAGCCGTATAACCGCGACAATCTTTTCAAATGTTTCGTCGTCCACGAGGCTTGTAAAATCCGCGATGTCTATACCGGCGGCCGGACGAAGCCTTGGAACCGAGATTGTATGGAAGCCCACGCCAAACTCCTTTTCGAGATGCTCGTTGTGCAGCATAAGCCCGAGAGCCTCGAAATACGGGTCGGCAAGCCCGAATAGCACGCCGCCGCCAACGTCGTCAATCCCGGCTTTCATGGCGCGGTCGAAAGCGGTAAGATGGTACTCATAATTGCTTTTGGGGCCTAAAATATGAAGCCGCTCATATGCCTTGCGGTGATACGTTTCCTGAAACAGGATATACGTGCCGATGCGCGCAGCTTTCAGCTTTTTGTAATTTTCTTCCGTCGTCGCGGCGATGTTGACATTGACCCGCCGGATTTCGCCGTTTTCAAGCTTCATACTGTAAATGGTATCGATACACTCAAGGATGTACTCAATCGGGCACATGGCGTCGTGCTCGCCCGCCTCCAGGGCAAGGCGCTTGTGGCCCATGCGCTCAAGCTCCAGAACCTCCTTGCGGAGCTCGTCCATCGTCAGCCTGCGCCGGGCAAACGCATGGCTTTTGTTATAACTGCAATAAACACATCGGTTGACGCAGTAGTCGCTCACGTAAACCGGCGCGAACATCACAACGCGGCTGCCGTATATCCGGCGCTTGATTTCACCCGCGATTAAAAAGATGCGCCGCAGGTTGTCAGGATTACCGCTCACAAGCAGGGCGGCGGCCTCCGGAGGGCTAAGGCCCTCCATGCGCTCTGCCTTATCCAAAATTTTACTTATATCCGCTTCAGGGGTGTTTTTCGCGTCATGAAGCAGCCCCTCGATGTATTCCTGATTGATAAACAAGCTTATATATCCTCCTCTTCGCCTGTGAGCTTACCTGATACGGCGGTTTTAACGGTTACGCCGGGAAGCTTTCCGAGCCTTCCGGTAAGGGTGTTGATCACATCCAGCTCACCTGTGACAGTAAGGGATATAACCGACGTATCCTCCTCGTCAAAGGGGATTCCCATGCGGCCTTTTACAATCCCCTTGAACGCGGAGACGATGTCGTTAAAATCCTTTTGGTTTGCCTGCGGGTGCTCTAAAACGGCACCGATTACAGCGATTCTTTTCATGGCGTATTCTCCTTTCGGCTGTGCGGACGCGTGAAAACCGCCCGGGTATAGCCCGGGCGGCGAAGAAGCATACGGCAAAGCCATGCGGTAAATCATCCGCCCTCGAAAGCCAGAACCCGTCTTGGCCCGCAAGGAACAATCGTTTTATCCCTCAACTCGCGCAAGGGCGTCCTCGCGCAAGATGGATTTGTTACATATTACACTGATATTGCGAAAAAGTCAAACGGGCCAATATCTATTGGCCCGTTTACGTGGGAACAGGTTCTAAAACCCGCGTGCTTCTTTTACAATTTTAACGGCGTTGGCGCATGTCGCGGTTATGGATTCAAAATCGCCGGCGTTTACGGCCTTGCGCTCACAGAGGAAGCCGCCGCCGACGGCGAAGACTTCCTTTGTCACGAATTCAGCCAGGTTCAGGATACCGGCGCCGCCGGTAGGTACAAACTTTACTTGCGGGAACGGCCCCGCAAGCGCCTTAATCGCGGACAATCCACCATATATATTCGCGGGGAAAAACTTGAGCACTGAAAGCCCCGCTTTCAACGCGGCGGTGATTTCAGTTGGCGTGACGCATCCCGGCAAAACATCTACATTGTTTTTGAGGCAATGTTCCACAATTTCAAGGTCAAGCCCCGGCGCTACAATAAATTTTGCACCGTGCGCGATTGCTTCCTTGCATTGCTCAAGCGTCAGCACGGTTCCCGCGCCCACGACTATTTCAGGGCAGTTTTTCGCCACGGCCTCAATCGAAGCGAGCCCCGCCCCGGTGCGCAATGTGATTTCCATGATATCGACCCCGCCCTTTTGCAAGGCTTTTGCGGCGTCCACGGCTTTCGCGGAGTCATCCATCACAACAACAGGCACGAGATATGTGGCAGCTATTCTTTCCATAACCGTCATCATAAATTCCTTCTTCCCCGGGGTCTGTTACATAAAGCTAACAGCCCGTATTTTTGGTTATTTTTGTGCATTCCATTTATGTCAGCAGCCCCTAAATCATTCAGCCATACCGCAGGCTACAGAATCTGATTAAACTCCACGCGTTCGCGGTTTGGCCCTTCAATTATAAAATAGCTGCATCCCTTTTCAAAAAAATCAAGTGTGATAATTTCTTTGTCAAGCAGCTTGTACCCGCCCTCTTTTACCAGCTCGAACACCGCGCCTATGTCAGTGACGTCAATTGTAATATGGTCGATTGCGCCCGTTCTTTCAAGCACCTCGCCCTTGTACGTCTCGATGACAAACGAGCCGAGACGCATGAACGCAACGTCGAATTTGTCGTCTTGCTTGCGGTAGTAGGTCTCAAGCCCGAGCGACTCGTAAAACCGCACGGTTTTTTCAACGTCATTTGTCGGGATTCCGATGTGTTGCAAACCCTTTGCATATTTTTTCAGCACAATTAAGTCCCTCCTAAAATTATTCTATTACTTAATAGTGGACTATATTTTCCTCTTTGTCAACCCTTAAAATTGCAACGGTGTATTTTTGACGCCGCCACCTGATAACGTTAATACAGCCTTATTTAAAAGGATTCGGAGAGCCGCCGCAAAATAGAATTTAATTATTTGTATGAAAAGTATTGACAATGTAAATCTTAATGATATAATGTTAGTAATAACTTAATGGTATTATGTCATTACATATTAAAAGGAGGACAACTCTCACATGAAACGTAGACAAATATTAGCATGCATTATGGTAATGGTACTATGCATTGCTGTCGCAGGCTGCGGCGGCAGCGCCCCTGCGGCCCCCGCTCCGGCGGCTCCCGCTGAAAGCGCACCGGCGGCTCCCGCCGAAAGCGCCCCCGCCGATGACTCCGCGGCTCCTGCTCCGGCAGGCGCAAGCATTACCACAGACTTCACAATCGACCCGTCCCAAATCCCGCAGGAGAAAAAAGATACAACACTTTACATGGCTATTTCTGTACGCGGGCTCGAAAACCCTTACATTGCCACCAAAATGATTGGTATGGAAATGTTCGGTGCATACCTTGAGAGCATCGGCCAGAAATATGAAATGCAGGTTCTTGATTCCGGCGGTTCAAACGACGCCGAAGTGAACAACATGCGCCAATTTGCCGCAAGGGCTGACGGTAACGCGATTGCATATTCCGACCCGAATGAAAACGCGATTGCATACTCGCTTGCCGAAGCGATGGCGGAATCCGGCGGATTCATCGGAACCGCATGGAATAAGCCGGACGACGTGGGCCCGAAGGATTTGACGCCCAACTGGGTGATTCATACATCCCCCGACAACGTAAAGGGCGGATATGAAACCGCAAAGGCTTTATTTGAATCCATGGGCGGCAGCGGCAAAATTTTTGTCACTGAAGGCATGATGGGCAACACGGCGGCGATTGCACGCGCAACCGGCCTTGACCAGGCGCTCGCCGAGTATCCTGACATTGAAGTTGCCGGCCGTGACACCGGTAACTGGGCGACCTCCGAAGCGCTTACGCTTGTAGAAACATGGCTCAACCAGCACCCCGATGTAGGCGGAATCTGGGCCGCTAACGACAATATGGCCACAGGCGCGCTTCAGGCGCTGGATCAGGCCGGTCTTAAAGGCAGCGTAAAGCTTGTCGGATTTGACGCCAACACCGATATCGTAGAAGCAATCCGCGACGGTTATGCCGTTGCCACAATATCCTCCAACGGGTATCTCCAGAGCAGCTACACGCTCGCAATCTGCTACGCCGCATGGACAGGTATGATTGACGTAGCCGCGCTGCCGGATTCTTTCCGCGAATTTGCAACGCCTTCCCTTTTGATCACGCAGGATAATGCCGAAGAATTCCTTACAAGCGTACCCACGTTTGATTTCAACAGACCTTTCTTCGCAAAAGCGGACTAATACTCAAATAACAGCCGGAGGGGCAGGGCGCTTTTTGCTCCCTGCCCCTGATGTGGTTTTCGGGAGCCTGTAGCTATCAGTTTTTAGATTGGAGCTTTGATATGGCGTTAAAAATGCAAGCCGCCGCCTCGATTACAGAGGAGTTTGCGGCGAAAATAAAGCGTGACAACCAAAGAGATAGAATCATACAGTATGCGCCGATTTTTGTGTTGATTGCAATGATACTGGTGTTTACAGCCGTTTGCGGCACAGACTTCGCGTCTGCGGCGAATGTAAGAGCCATTCTCAACCAGCTTGCTATTCCGCTGCTGGTCGCGATCGGGCTCACATTCGTTATTATGATCGGCAGCATTGACCTTTCAATCAATGGTACAGTCGGCATGGCAGGGTCAATCCTGGGTGTTTTGGCGCTCAACAGCCAAACCTCGCTGAACCTTGGGTTTCTCGGGATTGTTCTTGCGGTTTTAAGCAGCGTTACCGTAGGCTTGCTGATTGGCTTAATCCATGTTTACCTGAAAATACCTTCTTTCATGGTTTCGTTTTCTTTCATGTTCATATGCAGAGGCTTCGGGCTTTTATCTTATGCGGGACAGCCGCCCAGCCTGCTTGACCCTGTGCTTGTTGAAATACCGCGGATGGCTTTTCTCGGCATCCCCGTTATTACATGGATTGCGCTCGCGGTGCTTGTTTTGTGCATATTTATTCAAAACTTTACCGCGTTCGGACGTTATATTTACGCCGTGGGAACAGACGAGACGATTCTTAAATCCGTCGGCGTCAGCGTAAACCGCGTTAAGGTCATGGTCTTCACGCTTGCCGGGTTCTGTTTCGGCGTTGCGGGTGTGATTGGCTGCATACGGCTCGGGCAGGGGCAGGTAATGGTCGGTGACGGCCTGATGTTCCCGGCGCAGGCGGCTGTCGTCGTCGGGGGCAATGCGCTTTCGGGCGGTAAGGGCGGCGTCACCAATACCATCGT
>Ga0099364_10011003_pt1 | contig 12400 bp, 13 predicted proteins | sample TergutTh196P3_FD_73070 | JGI IMG/M metagenome (GOLD analysis project Ga0099364, IMG submission 73070) | Microcerotermes parvus P3 segment gut microbial communities from Pointe-Noire, Republic of the Congo - Th196 P3 | ecosystem: Host-associated > Arthropoda: Insects > Digestive system > Gut ... | reverse complement strand
AAACCGTGACATAAACCTTGTGATATACCGAGTATCGTTCAACGCCCTACTATTCCAATCTTCTTTCGGTCGAGTTTTTGCAAGCAGCCGCTGCTTTTTGGCATATGGAATCTTCGGATTGCTATTTACCAACACCTCAAACTTCGCCCACCTATCCTCGTCATTCCCCCACGCTTCATACGGCATCATATTACGCTTGTTTTGGTTACACTCATTATGCACCAAAACCTTGTTCCCCCTGCTGTCATTTCCACAGTATGAAAACGGAATGATATGGTCGATCTCTCCATAGTGCTCATCCGAAAAGAGCTGAGCCAAAGCCATCGGCTTTCCGCAGTACAAACATTTCCCATCTTGGTCGTTATATAACTTAAACTTACTAATCTGCAAACCAGTCGGATCTACGACATTAAATTCACTCTTCAATCTTCCCACTATTTTCTCGTTCCGTTCTGCATTCTCATCCTGCGCCTTTTTAATATCGCTTCTATCCTTAAAATTCTTCGCTAATTCATTCGCACATTCGATGCTAACCCTAGTCGGCGCACCATATTTCCTAATAACCGCATTCACAACCTTGATAGTCTGCGAAACCGCCCTTTTCACCACCGGATTCGTGAGCTGATGAGCCTCATCCTCGTTCAGCGGCGGCAATTTATTTTTCTCTCCGGACAATTTCTGCCCAAACGAATATCCAGCCATCTCTATCGCCTTGTCGTAAGTGTTGCCCCGCAATACAAACGGCGTAATTTTCCTTAGTGCTCTTACCGACAAATGCCCAAACCCAGAAAAAGATTCTTTCATTGAGACCAACGCACCTACAGCCCCGTCCGACAACCCACCAAACTCCTTCAGCCCGGCCATTATCGCCTCATCGTCTTTATTCGCCGTAAAAACATATCCGATATTATCAAACAAATCCTCGTCCGCCTCGACCCTGCCCCACTCGTCGGGGAACTCCTTCAGCGCCTTCTTCACAGCCTGATAAAATTTTAATCTCGTAAAATCATTATCCTCTTTTGCGAACAAATTCTTTTCTAAATCTTCTTTCTTGGGATCTTTCCCGCGAATATAGTCAAATGTAAAATTCGTGTCATTCTTATATCCCAAGACTTCTCGAATATGTTTGTATTTTACCGTTGCAGTATCCTTGCACCTCTCGACACACTTCTGCACCTCCTCTTCGGTCAACTGCTTACCACTATTGTAAGTCAAATGAGCCAAGTCTTGCGCCAACCGAAACATCTCAAAAGTCAAAGAAGCCTTATGTGCCCGTGGCTGATCTTTCTCAAGAGGACATATCCCGCACATCTTTTCAATAAGCTCCTGCGTCATAAACGGTCTCTGATCAAACAACCCCTTATAATCCGTGTCTTTTCCTCTTCCTAACAAACCTTCGACTCTCTCGTTGGTCAATTCCTCATAGTGTTTTTGCTGCTCTTTTAGAATCGCCTCAATCTCCGCCAAAAAGTTCTCCCGAATAAACGAATTGCTATAATTATCCGCCTTGTTGCGCTTATTCTTGGCAAATTTACCATCTGCATTCAATGCCACAGCAACAGTTTCATACTTAGTCAATAATTTCCTATTTTCAGATGTCGACTCCAACACCTTGCCGGCACCCTTCTTATCCTCTTCCTCCACTGATTTCCGATTCGATTTATATCCGCGCCTCTTGGCAATATGATACAAAGCAACAAACAATTCGTCGTTTTCAAGTTTTTCTTTCAACCCCTTTTCTCGTAATTCATAAGGATTTTTCGCATTTCCACGAGGTGTCAAAATCTCCTCAATTCGTTCCCCAGTCAACAATCCATTCTCCACAAAAAATCGTTTCAAATAATTCAAGCGTTGACGTCGCCTTCGCAATCTCCGCCGAGCGCTCCTTGCCGTCCGCCTCGGCTCTGCCAAAGATCTTCCATCTTTTGGATTTTCTGGCTTCTCAAAAACCCTCACCCCCAGATCCTCGATTCGCTTCCTATCTAAGTTTATGACTGCCCACCCAATGGACGCCACGCCTATATCTAATCCCAAACTATATTTCATACCACATATTATACACCAGATGGCTTCATCTGTCAATATTATCCCCAAACAAGATGCCGCCCCTTTCTGGGCGACTGTGTCAGTTGCAAGATGACAAGCTTTGCTAGATTATTTAGATAATCTATTATTATAGAAACCTAACAATCTAAAGTTATGATATAATCCTTGTTCAAGGGATTATATCATATATTATAACCCTACAATCATATTTTGTCAATAGATAGAGCCTCTTCCAACTCTTATGTTATATAACGTCTGACAGAGTATAAAACCACCCCACGAAAACCGCGGGCTCCACTAGCTTCTCCGTTCCGGCTGCCAATAGACTCGATGCCTGTGCCAGAACCTGCTAGAGAATAGTCACCCCTACCAGACCATGCAAGATCGACGTCAACCGACACATCATACCCTCCCGACCACCCAGAGGATAGAGAAGATGAATTGTAATAGAGCTAGTTCACTCCTGTACTTTTTCACCCCAATATGTTATAATGTACCCATATGTCAATCTTCAATCTTGTCAGCAAATACGCCCCGACTGGCGACCAGCCCACAGCCATCGCCAAGCTCGCCCAAGGACTGAAATCCGGTGCCAAGGAGCAGACTCTCCTCGGCGTTACCGGCTCCGGCAAGACTTTCACCATGGCTAATCTTATCCAGTCTCACTCCGCCCCAACCCTGGTTCTCGCACACAACAAAACCCTCGCCGCCCAACTCTACAGTGAATTTAAGGAATTTTTTCCCGACGCCGCCGTGCATTATTTTGTCTCATACTTTGACTACTACCAACCCGAAGCCTACATCGCATCAAGCGACACCTATATCGAAAAGGATTCGCAGATCAATGACGAAATCGACCGCCTCCGCCACGCCGCCACCGACGACCTCCTCCAACGTCGCGATTGTATTATTGTCGCCAGTGTTTCATGTATCTACGGCATCGGCTCTCCCGAAGCCTACACCGACATGTCCATCACCATCGAAGCTGGCAAACCCTTCAAGCAAGACCGCCTCCTCCGCATCTTAACGGAAATGCAATACTCCCGCAACGACATTGATTTCAAGCGCGGAACTTTCACCATCAAGGGCGACACTCTCGACATCTACCCCGCCTCTGGCAATATCGCCTACCGCATCGCTTTCAATTTCGACGAAATCGAAAGCATCAAGATCGTCGACACTCTAACTAAGTCCACTATCAAAACTATGCCTTCTATTAAAATTTTCCCGGCCTCCCACTATGCCACCCCCCGCGAACAAGTCGAGAAAATCATCCCCCTAATCCTTGCCGAGTATGAAGACCGCAAGAAGTGGTTTCTCTCGAAAGGTTTATTGCTCGAAGAACAACGCCTCTCCCAGCGCATCAAGTACGACATCGAAATGCTCAAGGAAACCGGCTTCGTCAAAGGTATCGAAAATTATTCTCGCTTCCTCAGCGGCCGCGACCCGGGCCAAACTCCAGCGACACTATTAGACTATTTCCCGGATGATTCATTATTCATTATCGACGAATCGCACATGACCCTACCCCAAGTCCGCGGCATGTACAATGGCGACCGCGCCCGCAAAGAAACCCTCGTCGAATACGGCTTCCGACTCCCCTCCGCCCTTGATAATCGCCCGCTCACTTTCGAGGAATTTAACCGCCATATTAACCAAGTCATCTATGTCTCAGCCACCCCAAACGAGTATGAACTCGAAAGAAGCGGCAAGCACGTCGCCGAGCAAATCATCCGTCCGACAGGCCTGCTCGATCCCGAAATCGAAATCCGTCCCAGCGAAAACCAAATCGACGACTTCATCGAAGAAATCGACAAGCGCGTTGCCAAGGGCCAACGAGTTCTCGCCACCACCCTCACCAAGAAAATGGCCGAGGACCTCTCTGAATTTCTTACCGATCGTGGCGTCAAAACTGCCTACATCCACAGCGACGTCGACACCATGGAACGCACCGACATTCTCCGCGATCTCCGCATGGGCGTTTATGATGTTTTGGTTGGCATCAATCTCCTCCGCGAAGGCCTCGATCTTCCCGAAGTTTCTCTGGTTGCCATTTTCGACGCAGACAAAGAAGGCTTCCTCCGTAGCGTCCAAGCCTTAATCCAAACCATCGGCCGCGCCGCTCGCCACGAAGAGGGCAAAGTAATTATGTATGCAGATAATATTACAGGTTCAATGCGAACCGCCATCGACGAAACCAACCGTCGTCGTGCTATCCAAATTAAGTATAACGAAGATAACAACATCACACCTCGCTCTGTCGGCAGTGAAATCAAGCTCGGCCTCCGCGCCATCATCCCCGAAAAAGAAGAAGCTCCGAAACTCAATCTCTCCAAAGTTCCCAAGTCCGAATTCCCCGAGCTCATGCGCGAACTCCACTCCCAAATGCTCCTCGCCAGCGCCAACCTCGACTTCGAGCAAGCCGCCCTTCTTCGCGATCAAATCTCCGAAATTAAAGCTAAGCTAGAAAGATAATCTCAGCCTCCTGCGAGCTTTTTTTGTCAAGACGCACATATAGCGGATTTCCCCACCAGTTCAATATCTCATACATCAGATATGCTAAAATCCTTCTCGAAAAGGCCAAAAATGCTTGAAAATAAATCTGTCTTATGCTATAATATAAATAGTGGTCTTACTTTAGTAATAATCGCAAACTTTAGCAACGCATTACTTCAACCAATGCGAGCCTGCCGATAAAAACGGCATCGCATACAAATCGGCAGGCGCCGGTTTGCGTACGGAAGTAAGACACCACACATATGCGGTGTCGTTTTTATTCCTAGAACGGCTCCATTGATAAACAATACAAAGAGGAGGAGCAATGGTAAAGCAAGCAACCACAGCCGGAGACACTGAAAAGAGTCGAGCAAAAATCGCTCACTTCAAAAAAACATACGAAGTCTACCAAGAAGAACCGGGCTTCATGGGCGGCAACAATCCGGAATCAAAAATCATTGAAATCAAAAGCTTCGTCATAGAACAGCCCGAGGATCTTTGCCGTAAATGTGGCAACCCCGAAGTTGTAATTGAAGGCGCCGAGAGACTTTCCGTTTTATGTGATATACAATTAATCTGCAAACAAATTGGTGAAAAATCCATTCCTGTTATAGACGAAATAGCCAAGAAACACCTTCGCTTCAGTGCAGGTACTAGTGAATATCTAGCCTATCTCAGAAACTCTGTACGAGAGTAGCTTATTGTCATTACAATCGTTTTTATGTATACTAATTAGTATAGATTGAAAAATCTTGTCATTTTAGCGATAGGGATTGACCTAATAAGTAATCCTGGCGGCCTGTCTGCCTCAACGACAGTCTTGATGAAAATGTTCTCAGCCACCTCTGGGTGGTCGGGGGCGAACGCCAATTCTGTCGAAACTATCAACCCATGGTTCATCCGTGGCGGCCAGTCGGGCAATACCACTAATGCTGGAGTCGAGTCCCTGAATCGCAATACTGGCGGCACTAATACGACGAACGGTTTTCGTGGGGTGGTCGTCATTCGCCCGTAGCCTCGCGTTTTCTATCCCAGGAAGCACATGATTTCGCAAGTTTTGGCATCCGCCGACCATGGGCTACGCCCATGCAGTAATCGGCTTCAACGTTGTGATGCCAAAATGAGATCGTGGTCATCGCTATTTTATGACGTCTTGCAGGTCTTATGCCTGCAATGACAAGGATTATTAACAATAACTATCCTACTAAGAGGCTTTCGCGGCTATTAGCCTCTTGGTAGGATAGTTATTGTTATACTCGTAACCTACGACAACACATCATCCAACCAAAGCCTAAGATTCTCTAGCACAAACGCCTCCCTCTTCTGCTTCTTCTCATCCGCCTCGTCCGCATTATCCGTCATAGCAGACATCAAATCCTTATCGAACCCAGGCTTCATAATCTCAATCCTAGGCCTCCGCCAAGCATCATATTCATCCTGCGCCTTCTGCGGCAACTTCGCATAGAAATTCCTCGCCAAATATCTCGGCAAAATCTCATTCAACCTCGAATCAAGAAACCTCGGCGCACTCTCTGTATCTCCAGCCCATTTCGCCGCCAAAGCCTTGTCCGCCATTTGTGTAATCTCCGAATTGATCCTGTCGTTATTATCCCCAAAAGCTTCATAAAGCTTCTCTTCTGCAATCTCAGGCAACCGAACAGCTTCTTCTCCACTATTATCTTTATACTCCGGCCGATCCGCGAAAATCTTCAATATTCTTTTTATAAAAACACCATTCTCTTTCAATATCTTTTCATTCGCCGCTACAGTTTCTTTAGTGAGTCCAATCTTCTCCCATCCATCTTCCTTCTCCAAGACCCCAAGCGGCGCAATCGCCGGACACTTGTTGAACTTCAAGGCCTTCACCGGCACCTTCTGTATTTCACCCTTCTTGTATTTCTCATACACCCCTTCGTTGTTCCATGTAAAAATCAAATCACGGAGTTCGTCGTCACTCATCTTCAAAAACTCTTCAGGACTATATCGAAGATCCCAAACAACCGCCTCCCGCGCACTCACGTGAATCGGCAATACCACCGTCGTCTTATCAAACTTCTCGTCATATTTCCCCGACGTATACACAATCGGCTTCATCTCCCCAACCATCTTTTGGATCGTTTTCTTATCCCGCATCGAAAGCAACCACTCAAAAAGCTTCGGCTGTTTTTCCAGCAGTAACTTCGCCACCGCAATCGTCGCGCCCACATCGCTCAGTGCGTCATGCGCTTTCTCGTGCACAACTCCGTTCAGCTCCGCCAACACTACCAGCCGGTTCGTCGCCCTTCCGTCCTCATTGAATCCCCACTCTATCCCATCCGGCCGTAGCGCCCTCACCATCCGCACCAAGTCCAATATATCCCAAGTCTCTCTTCCGTCTTTCCAGCCCCACTCATATGGATCATAAAAGTTACGGAAAAACATATGCCGCAAAAACTCATTGTCAAATCGTACATTGTTAAACCCGACCGCAATCGTATCTTGCGTAAACACATCGCTCATCAAATACTGGCATGCCTCTTGCTCCGTCAGCCCATCCGGCAAAGTTTCCTGTGGACTTATCCCCGTGATCAAGCACGCCCCAACACTCGGCAACCTCTCCTTGTTCATCTTCACATAAAAATTCACCGGATCGCCAATCGGCTCCATCTCTAGGCTCGTCCTCTGCCCGGCAAACTGCATAATCTGATCCCGCCTCGAATCAATCCCGCTCGTCTCTAAGTCGTAGAAGAAGAAAGTTTTCATTTTTCTAACACCGCCTTCACTCGCCTTACACCCGCGCTACTCGCTTCTTCTTTTTTAATCCTAAACTTCTTGCCACCTTCCCCGAGCACGCCCGTCCGCTCCACATGTGGCCCACCGCAAATTTCACAACTAACCTCTCCAATTACATAAACTTTCACCATGTCCGGATATTTCTCCCAAAAAGCGCCACTCGCTTTCAACACATCTTTCGCATGCGCCTTATCATGCTCAGCAAACTCCACAGCAATATCCGCTTCTATCCACTCGTTGACTAAATCCTCAACTTCCTTCTTCTGCACATCAGTCATTTTCTCATCCCAGCTAAAATCAAACCTCATTCGCTCCGCATTGATATTACTCCCCCGCTGCTCCACACTCTTATCGAGCACTTTTTGTAGTGCCGCTAACGTCAAATGCGCCAACGTATGATACTTGAGCGTCATCTCACCCTGATCTTCCAGCCCGCCCTTGAATTTTCCCTTCGTCGCCGTCCGACTCATTTCTCTCTGCTTCTTCAGTTCCGCATCAAACTCTTCCTGCCATTTTCCCGACAGTTTAATCTCTCTCTTGCCAATTTCTTCCACCGCCAACTCCGCCGGAAATCCATACGTATCCTGCAATTTGAAAACATCTTTACCTTCAATCAAGTCCTTGTACTTGGAAAGTTTCTCCAGCTCCCTTAGCCCGTTATGAAGCGTCTGCCGAAACACTTTCTCTTCCTTCGACAACACTGCTATAATCTCCATACGCCTCGAGACCATCTCCTTATATTGTTCCCTGTAAATACCCAAAACAGCCGGCACCACTTTTTCCGAGAGATCTTCCTCAATCCCCAAATTAAGCGCCTTTAGAATTGCCCGTCGCACCAGTCGCCGCATCACGTAGCCCTGCTCCTTATTGCTCGGCACAAGCCCCTGAGAAGCCAACCACACCGCTCCCTTCAAATGATCCGCGATCACCCGCATACTCTCTACATTATCCTCGTATTTCTTACCTGAAATCTCCTCGAGCTTTTTTATTACCGGCGTGAACAAGCTCGTCCTAAAAACATCCGCCTCATCAATCGCCGCCGCAGCTAGCCGTTCCAGCCCTCCACCATAATCAATCTTACCCTTTTCCATTTTCTCAAAGCTTCCATCGTCCAACCGCCGGTATTCCATGAAAACCTTATTCGCAATCTCCATGAACCGCCCCGAATCGCTCGCCGGATGTGCTTTTCCATAACTCGCATCATGATTTTCCTCACCAAAATCGTAAAATATCTCGCTATCCGGCCCGCACGGATCGCCAATCGGCGTCGTTGCAATTCCACCCGCACGACTCCACCAATTCTCCTTATCATTATAAAAGAAAATCCGCTCGCCCGTCTTTATTCCACGCTTGTCGCCTTCTTCAGCACTGCCAATCTCCGCAATACCAGCATCAATCCCCGCCTCAGCAAAAACCCTCTTCCAAACCTCCGCCGCCTCGTCGTCTCTCGGAATATTATTCTTCTCATCTCCAATAAAGCACGAAACATAAATCTTCTTCGGATCAAGCCCAATTTCGTCTACCAAAAACCGGAAAGTCTTCCGAATTTCCTTTTCCTTATCAAATCCATCCAGACTCCATTCACCAAGCATCTCGAAACACGTCGTATGTCGATTGTCTCCCACGTCATCAATATCCTGCGCGCGAAGACACGGCTGAGAATCCACCAGCTTTTCTCCATCCGGGTGTTTTTCTCCCAACAAATACGGCAAAAGCGGCTGCATCCCGCTTCCCGTGAATAGCGTCGTCGGATCATCATACAAAACCAAAGGCGCTGGCGCAATCTCCGCATGACCCTCTTTTTTCATAAACTCCAAAAACTTTTTCCTTATATCATTAGCATCCATTTTTATAACTCCATTTTATAAACTTGCGTTAGTGTGTACCGCTGTCACGTCGTCTAAATCATCTATAGCATCGAGTAGCCTTTCGGCTTTCGCCTTCGCATCTTCGTCCATCTCAATCATACTCTGCGGCACATATTGGAGCTCCGCATTTTTTACTTCCAATCCTTTTTCAATCAGCTCAGCCCTCGTCTTCATAAGATCCTTACTCTCCGTATAAACGATAGCCAAATTCTCACCCGCATCCTGCACGTCCAAAACGCCCGAAACCTCGCTTGCCGTCATAAATATCTCATCAAAATTCCCTTCAATCTCAATCACGCCTTGTCGCTTGAATTGAAACGCCACACTCCCGCTCTCCGCGATCCGTCCGCCATTTTTCGTGAGCGCCGCTTTCACCTCGGGAAACGTTCGATTCCGATTATCCGTCGCAACCTCAATAATAATTCCAATCCCACTCGGCCCATACGCCTCGTAAGTTTCCTCAATAAGTTCATTGGCATTCTTCTCCGCCGCCCTCGCAATCGCCCGCTTGATATTATCATTCGGCATATTCGCCTGCCTGGCTTTCTCAAGCACCATCGCAAGGCTCGGATTCATAGCAGGATCAGTACCAGCCCTCGCCGCAATCGCAATCATATTCCCTAGCTTAGTGAATACAGCCCCGCGTTTCGCGTCAACAACCGCTTTATGCCTATGGGTCGTCGCCCATTTACTATGTCCAGCCATACCCTAAGTCTATCACAGGTCAATCAATCTGTCAATCAGCTACTTTTTCTTCTTCGCGGGAGGCACAAATCGCCTCCTTTTCAGCAAAGTATGACAAAACAACGAAGCGAGAGAAAAGTGAGCTTGCTTACTTTTCCGAGCGAGGCAGTTTTTGCACACTTTTCAAAGCGTTTCTACGCTTTAACAAAGTGTGATAATTTACTGCAAACCTATGCGCCTCATCCCTCACCCGTTGCAACAATTTCACCACCGGCGAATTTTCCGGCAAAAGTATCGTGATAAACCTATCATTTTCATACATTTTCCCACCCAACCTTTCAACCGAAACCCTATCCACCTTCACCCCCGACTTCTCTCGCTCAATAATTATCTCTTCCTGCCTCTCCGCAATTCCAATATACTTGAGACCTCTCGGACAAAGCACATCCGCCACCGCCTCCACCTGCCCCTTTCCTCCATCAACCAAAATCAAATCCGGCCGACCCCACTCCTCGAGATGCCGCATCCGCCTCACCACAGCCTCCTGCATATTCGCCGTATCGTCATTTTTCTCCTGCCTCATTTTATATTTCCGATAATCCATCCTGCTCGCCACGCCATTTTTGAACACAACCTGACTTGCCACAACATTTTTCCCGCTCTGATGACTAATATCAAACCCCTCAATCCGCTTCAAATCCCCCGCGCCAGGAAGCCCCAAAATATCTGCCAAATCCCGCAAACTCTCGTCGCTCGAAAGATCCGCCCACTCCTTATCCGCAAAAACAATCTGCCCACGAAGCGCCTTTAGCGCAAACACCTGCCGCTTCAACTTCTCCGCCTTTTCAAAATCGAGATCTCTAGCCGCCTTATTCATTTCTTTTTCAAGTACCGGCAACATTCTCGCCCTCTCTCCTCGAAGAATCCGGAGCAACTTTCGCAAATTACTCTTATATTCTTTAGCGTCAACATCATTTTCAATCACCGGCTCCAGTCCCATTTGCTTCATCAATCTCGACGGCTGTCTTTTCGCAAAATACGGAAACCCACGTCGAAGCACTCGCATGGCATTTTTCACAACTCCCCCCGAATAGTAAGGTCCCAAATATTCCGCCCCATCGTCTTGCGGCTCCCGCGTCCACTCCACCATCGGTATCTCGTCTTTGAAATTTATCTTGAGGTACATTACATTCTTATCATCCCGTAGCAAAATATTATACTTCGGCTTATACCTCTTTATCATCTCGCTCTCAAGAAAAAGCGCATCAAGCTCCGTCTCCGTCTCCATCCAATCCACGTCAACAATATCCTCAACCAGCGCCCGCGTTTTCACATCTTTCCGCGCATCCTTATTAAAATAGCTTTTCACCCTTGCTCGAAGATTCGCCGCCTTCCCAACATAAATAATATTCCCGTCTTTATCTCTATGAAAATAAACTCCGGGATTCGCTGGCAATAATTTCAACTTCTCCGCCAATTTTTCGAGCATACACCTCCCCCTTTCCCCCAAATTCGGGGGATTATACCTCCATTATATCACACTTCCCGCAAAAAGTCAAGTTTATTTGGTTTTCTTGGCCTTCTTCGCCGGTTTTTTCTCTCCCTCTTCCCCTTCGTCTCGGTCCAACTGATATTTCAACGACTTGTTCATAACCTGAATAATCGCCCCATTCGGCACGAAAATAATATTATCTTCCTCATCCCGAAGAGTCGTCGTCCGCACGCCAATCTCAATAACCCGCCCCACCGCGGCATTCGGCGGATTCCATTTCAGCTCAACCTTATCCCCAACCCTATATTGGTTTTCCGAAATAATAAACAACCCCGCAAACAAATCCCGAACCAAACTTTGCGCGCCAAATCCCACCGCCAAACCAACCACACCAAACCCGGCCACAATAGCCCCAAGATTGACCTCCGGAAACAGAAGCCGCACAACCAAACTCACCAACACCATAATAGTCGCAATCTTCCAAAATATCCTCGCCAAACCCGCCAATGTATTAGCCCGCTTCTCCGCATCCCGCTTCGGCCAAGTCCGCCGCTTTGAAATATAGATAATTCTAAAGAGTATCCTGTGAAGCAACCACCCGCCAAACTTATATATCAACCACCCAAACACCAATGTCAGCACCACCGGTATCCCAGTATTCAAAAACCATTCCCAAATATCATTCACCGCATACTGCTCAATCTCTAACAAAACTTTATCCATACCTTTATTCTACCATACCTTTTCATAATTGCGAAGCGCCGCAGGCTCAATACCGGGGTCCCCGCGTAGCAGGGGTGGCTTGGTAGCGAAGGAGGATTCATTCCGACTGAGCGGTTGCAGCCTCAAATAAGCACAAGTCCAGCGCATCCCCCACATCATACTCGCCAATCTTCGTCCGCCTAAGCTCAGTCGTATACGCCCCCACCCCCAGCTCCTTACCAACATCCTCCACGAGAGTACGTATATACGTTCCGCTGGAAACATGCGCTCGAATCTTCACGTAAGGATAGTTAAACTCCAAAAGCTCAATAGAAAAAAT
>Ga0099364_10011002_pt1 | contig 12401 bp, 6 predicted proteins | sample TergutTh196P3_FD_73070 | JGI IMG/M metagenome (GOLD analysis project Ga0099364, IMG submission 73070) | Microcerotermes parvus P3 segment gut microbial communities from Pointe-Noire, Republic of the Congo - Th196 P3 | ecosystem: Host-associated > Arthropoda: Insects > Digestive system > Gut ... | reverse complement strand
CGCATGATATCGGCATTTTTGTCTGTTATCCACACAATCGTCACTTCATCTTGTCCCATATTCTGCAAATAAGGCCCATGTATAATCCTGATATCCTGCGCCCATACCGAACCGGCACAACAAAACAGGCAAACTACTAATAATCCAAATACTTTATTTTTCATACATACATTTTTAAAATGATTTCAAATATACAAAATATGGATGATATCATAGATTTAATGACAGCAAAGTTTTCCCTTCGCTGTTCAATACTGTCAGCGTCATTTGATTTTCCTGTTTGCTAAGTATCATCACTGTTGCGCTTTGTGCGTTGTTGCCACCTCCGACAACTACCGGAAAATTGTTTCCATCGGTTCCTTTGGCAATATGATTGAATCTGTGTGTGTGAGCATTGAGGCAAATATCAAACGGCGCATTTGCAAGGATACTCCCCCATTCATCGCGGCATGGGAGAAAAGGCCTTTCACCCATGCCATATACCGGAATATGGTGTATCAACACACGTTTAGACGCCGAAATAAATTCATCAGATGCTGTTTCTTTCTCCAGAAACGCTGCCTGATCTTTGCGAAACCGGGTAAAATCATTCAGTCCATAGTATACCCAGAAATCATCGGGTTTATCTTCGCCGCAATCAAGTATGACAAAACGCGTATCGCCGATACTGAATGCGCCATACGATTTTTCTCCGCCTGTTTTGCCCAGCAGATTCCACAAAAATGGCGAATAAGCGCCACGCGCCTCATGATTTCCACGTATGTAGAAAGATGGAACAAGCTCAGCGCCAATACCACGACTGTAGTACGAAATCGTTCTCACTGCAATTTCCTCCGACTGTACATCGGCAATGCAATCGCCATTAAAGAAGACAAAGTCGTAAGGGATATGTTTTACCTGTTGGAGCAATGTGTCGAAGAGAGAATATCGATCGTGAAGATCGTTGAAAATCAATGCCGTAAAATCAGTCTTTTGATTATCTAAGGTGGTGAAACTTGAAATTTTGCCGACAGCCGTTTCGCCAAATTCTTTTTTGTATGGCTCGTACAACGTGATTTCGCGTGAACAAATGCGGTAATAATAGCGTGTTCCGGGTTTTAAATCGGTCAGGCGGATACGGTTCAACGTATTATTTGCCACCGCTATGCCTTCTTCCCATGATTGCACCTGCTGCATATTGAGACTGTCGATTCCATATTCTACCCAGCTATGGCAGGGTACGTTGGTGAGCCACATCACGGTCATGCCATCGGTGGCAGGATTCTGAAGATAGGCAGGCGTACGGAAAATAATGTGTTCCGCTTGCGGATCGGATAGCGCATACCCTCCGACGAAAAAGACTGTGAAACAGATAAATAAAAATATTTTTTTTGTGATTTGTTGAAAACACATACTACAGTTTATATTAATTATTTGCGATAAATTGCCAGGAAATATCCTCACCCGAAACATGAAACAGTACCATTCCTCTTGTTTCAGGAGGGTTTATAAACCAACTGCCGGATACAGATGAACCTGTAACAAAATATATATCCATGGCATAAAGCACTTCCAGAAAATGTTCATGTCCCTGTAGGACTAATTTGAGTTTATGATGTTTGAATAGGTCAAAAAACTCTTTTGAGTTATCCACAGCCGAAAAATCCGGTGTCCCTGACATGGATCCGAATTCAAATTTCTTGATGGTAGTAATGAGCGCAATATGACAACTCACGGCAATAGGCGTTAATGTATCGGTTTTTGCCAATTCATTTTTTAGCCACTCCATTTGTTCCTCATCAAAATGCCCAACTACCCGCCGTTCGTTTTCCAGAACTTTCAAATCATCAAGAATAAAAAATTTCCAACCTTTGTGTTCAAATGAAGAAAAGCGTTTACCAATCTTCTTTTCAAACATTCCTTTACCATACATGGGATTGTTGGGCATTACGTCTGATGCGGGTCTCAGACCGGTTATTTCATGATTGCCGATTGTACTGTAAACAGGCATATCAAACTTTTGAATCTCACTCAAATACAAATTGAATAATGAGTCGGCATACGTTTCGCGAACATTATTGACGTCACGGACTAAATCCCCTCCTGTAATTACAAAATCGGGTTTTATTTTATTTACGGTATCAATCGCTTGACCGAAATACTTCAAAGCATCCCCCTGATATTCGAGATGAGCGTCAGTCATAAATACAAAACTAAATTCATCCGGAGAAAAAGACACTTGTTCTCCATTTCTTGCGTTGTTATCGCAGGATGACAGACACAAGGCAATGCCTAATGCAAGAGAAAAAAATTTATTCTTATTCATCAATTCTGATATTGTTTAAGTATAAAAAAATACAAAGTTCAAGGTTCAAGGTTGGCTTTTCTCAACTTTGAACCCTGAACTTTGTACTCATAATTATTGATATCCCGGATTCTGCACCAATTGTGCATTTTTATTCATCTCGGCACGCAGGATAGGGAAATAATAATGACTGTCTTTCCATGACCTGCTATTCCATTCTTCATGAACAACTATCGGGGTATCGGATGTTGTATTATCCGCGTTCAACTTATAAACTATATCGGCTCTTGTTGCCGGCACATATACTTGCGGACAGATCATCCATCTGCGAACATCAAAAAACCGGTGGTCTTCAAATGCAAATTCAATCCGTCTTTCATGCCTGTAACTTTCTTTCAAAGCTGCGCCCGTTGCAGTTACACTTGGTAAGCCGGCACGTTTGCGAATCATATTGATATATGTCCTGGCTTCATCGTCTTCTCCCAATTCAATACATGCTTCGGCATAGTTCAATAAAATCTCACTGTAACGTATAAAGCGCCAGGTGACCTCTTGCTTATAATACTGTGCATCGACACTTGTATCAAAGAATTTACGTGTATAGTATCTTGTTTCCGATCCATTCCAATCCTCAATCGGGCTGTTTCGCGTATCAACTCCGTGTACTATTTGAACTGAACTGGTTTCCGGATTCCAAACTTCATACCTTCCGGTTTGAATTATTCCGTGGGGTTCCAATGGCACGACATCAGCAGGACGCGGCATGAAATAAGCTCCGTTATACAATATGGTTGCATAAAAACGCTGTTCCCTGTTTGCATAAGGATTGGCTGCATGAGCCGGATTATTCCAGTCGAACTTTGTCCCATCGCTCATCTCATAATCATCTACCAAATTACCAATCGGGGCATTTGAACCCCATGTATGGAATCCATTCGGGCCGGTATACAATCCATAATTTTGTCCCATGATAGGCACAAAGTATTTCACAAAAATATCTTCTTCCGAATTTTTGGAGATGAAAAATTCCGCTAATGACTGAGCGATTGAATCTGTTGGCGCAGGATCTGCATTAAACAACCTGTAAATTCCCAAATCCATTACTGCTTTTGCGGCATTTTTAGCAGCTTGCCAGCGAGCTGTGCGATCGCCTCCCATAAAACCCAGAAACTCAGGATTTGAGAAACTGGGGAAAAGTTGCGAGGTGGAATGGTATAAATCACTTGCAGCATACAGCAATACACGCGATTTCAGCGCCAAAGCGGCGCCTTTGGTTGCCCTTCCATCATTATTTCCCGTATGCCTGACAGGTAATAATGCAGCAGCTTTATCACATTCAGTTACAATATAATTAATACATTCTTCAAAAGAATTACGGGGAACCTCAAATTCATCGGTCAACCCATAAGACTGCGTTATAATCGGCACGCCGCCAAACATAGTAATCAGGTTAAAGTAATTATAAGCCCTTAAAAAGGTTACTTCACCGATCATCCTGTCTTTTTCAGTTACACCATCAACTAATGATGTACTGAAAGGAACTTCATCTACTTTATCAAAAAATAAATTACAGTACCTGATATTCCTGAACATTTCATCCCATGTCCTGTATCTGCAAGCAGCACCCCACCCCAGATACGTATCAGGTGTCATCAGACAATTATTGAAATCATTTGAGCCTTGATTTCCTCTGTAATGTGCCTCATCGACTAAAACAGCCTTGAGTCTTCCAGCTGACATTGGCTCATCCAACATGAAATAAATATTATTGATAAATGTTTCTACCAATGCTGGATCACTCCAGACCGCTACATCAGAAAATTCTCGCTTTGGAGTAGTGTCCAAATAATCACTGCATGAAGTAAATGATATACCACATGCGAACAGAATTGTTATAAATATATTTCGATTCATAGTCAAATAATTTTTAGAAAGTTAAGTTTACTCCAAGATTTATTACCCTGCTTGTAGGATAAGACGTTGCACTCTCTGATTCGGGATCAAAATTTTGTATTTTCGTTATTGTAAACAGATTTTGTCCGCTTAAATAGATTCTAAGCGATTCTGTACCAAACATTTTGAGTACATTGCTTGGAATATTATATCCAATTTCCATATTCTTCAAACGAATATAGTCATTATCTTCCAGCCAGTATGTATTCCTGTTAGCTCGCCAGTATTCGCCGTATCTGTTCCATGTTCTTGGTTTCGTGGCATTCGGATTATCCGGCGTCCAGCGACCTTCCGTATCTATTTTCAAAAAATTACCCGATTCGCCGTTAAAATCATAATAACGATACCTGATGGCTCCTGCTGCTGCCTGGAAAAAGAAAGTTGCATAGACATTTCTGTATTGGAGGTCAATATTTAATCCGCTTGTAAATGTTGGAATAACATTCTTATTGATTCGCATCCTGTCTAAGCCGTTAATTACTCCGTCATTATTGATGTCTTCAAAGATGACGTCACCGGGTCTGGCTCCTCCCCAATGAGGATACGAATCTACATGAGCCTGATCTTTGAAAACACCGATTGCCTTATAATATAACGCATTCCCTGTACTAATCGAATTGTTAAGATCAATAGGCGCCGGGTAACCGGTTGTTTTTTGGTAATCGGGTACGCCGGGCGTTTCGTCCCAATAGATGATTTTACTTTTCGATGTGCCGCCATTAAGGGAAACGCCATACGAAAAATCATTCACCTTATCGGCATATCCAAGTTGAAACTCAATTCCCTGATTACTGTACTTTCCAATATTCTCTCTCGGCAATGTCAATCCCGTAGATCCTGGAACTGAAGCATTCCGATTCCACAAAATATTGGTACGAAGATTATAAAAGTATTCTAAAGAAAAGAACAGTTTGCCATCTAACATTTGTCCATCGAAACCAAAGTTTGACTGATTACCAACCTCCCATGTAATATCCGGATTCGGGATTCTGCTTTCCTGTAATAACTTATTCTGAACATTCTGATTGAACACATAGGTGTCTGATGTACCGGTTCGAAAAGCATAACTGGAAAGGAATTGATATTCACTGATACGATCATTTCCTGTTTGCCCCCAAGAGGCTCTGAGCTTCAGGTAATTGATAAAAGACAATGAGTTTTTCCAGAAATCTTCTTCTGAAATACGCCAACCGGCTGATATTCCGGGAAAGAATCCAAAACGTTTATCGCTTGGGAAAATATACGAACCATCCACCCTCCAGAGAAACTCCATTAAATACTTTGTCTTGTAGTCATAATTGATACGGCCAAAGAAGTTCATCCTTTTGCTTTCACTTGAATACCCTGTATTGTCTTTTTCCAAATCGCTTCCGGCAAACAACTCGTCTAATGCCGCCGAAACATAATATTTACGGAGCGCTTCTGTTCGCATAAAATCACCTTTTATGCTTTCTGCACCAATCATAAATTTTGTGTTATGATTTATAGCAAAAGTTGTTTCATAATTCAATAACGCATTGATTGTTGTCCGGCTTTCATTGTCTAATCGCATCCATAACTGGGGATTGGCAAGTCCTTTCAATCCTTCAGTTAATGCAGGTTCGCCGTTGCTGTCATACGCGAGACCATCCCAACTATACAGATACCAGGGAGTTTCCCACAATTTACGGTTTTCAAAATTAATATCATACGAATAGTTTGCCGATAAAGACAAGCCTTTAATGCCCGGAATATCAATATCTATACCAGCTTTGGTCTCTAAAATGTAGGTCAGGTATTTATCATATCCTGTTTGATTGGTCGTGACCACAACCGGATTTTGTCCATATTCAATATCGGGGCCGTTTTTCCCGTTTGGCCAGTAGGCGTGCATATTGGGTTTTCCTCTCATTAACATGCCAAAAATACTTCCAGAGCTAACAGTCGGATAATTACGGTTCTGTTGACGGCCGGCAATATCAAATCTTAACTTGATATAATCGTTCACTTTGCCGTCAATATTTCCTCTGAAATTAGCCTGTTGATAAAAAGTGGCGCTGTTTTTATAAATGGCATCCTGATAATTCCCTCCGATTGAGACAAAGTAATTGAAGCGATCATTTCCTCCTCTTAACGAACCATTTATTTTGCGTTGCGAAGCAAATGTTTTAAAAGTCTCGCCAAACCAGTCCGTATTCGGATAAAGCCATGGATCGCCGCCTCTCCGGAAATTTTCGATTTCTTCGGCTGTATACCTTGGCGTAGAGTTGGCGTACATGCTTATTTCATTGAGCATGGTCACATAAGTTGCTGCATCGGCCATTTTAGGAATAATGGTAGGTTGACTCCATGCTTCATTGTATGAAATAGTGACTTTCGCTTTTCCTGAGTTTCCTCTTTTTGTTGTAATAAGGATTACCCCGTTCGCAGCCCGCGATCCGTAAATAGCCGCAGAAGCATCTTTCAGCACACTCATACTTTCAATATCATCGGCATTCAACCGGTTCATATCACGTCCGGGAACTCCGTCAATCACAATTAGAGGCGAGTTGTCTCCTAATGTATTTACACCCCTGATACGCAGGGTCGCATTATCGCTGCCAGGTTCGCCTGTACGGCTTACAGCAACTAATCCGGGTAAACGACCGGCCAATGCCTGCGAATAATTGACTGTTGGGGAAATAGCGAGTTTTTCGCCTTTAATCGCACTTACCGAACCGGTAATAGTCTCTACGCGCTGTACGCCATATCCTACGACAACTATTTCTTCCAAACTTTGGGTGTCTTCCCTCATTTCCACATGAATGGTTCGTTGGTTTCCAACAGTAATTTCCTGAGGTAAATAACCCACATAGCTAAAAACAAGTACTGATTGGTTGCCGGGTACCGAAAGGGCATATTTCCCGTCAATGTCCGTAACCGTACCAATCGTAGTACCTTTCACCTGTACATTAACGCCAATCAACGGCTCATTCATCACATCGGTAATTGTTCCGGTTATCGTAATTGTTTGAGCATATACTGTTGTTATCGTACTTAACAGTAAAATCAAGGCTAATAAGCCTGTAACACATTTTTGCATACAATTTTTATTTTTAATTTGTTTTTAATTAATTAAGTTTTTTTGTCTTTTCTTAACAAGAATCTAAAGTTCACACTCATTGGAATCATCCATCAGCGCAAAAGGGGTTAAACAAAAATCACAATCTTCATAGGCATGACATTTTTATTTGATTCAACATATTAATAATTAGTCGCGAAGGCACTGTCTATAAAAAACGGTGGTTTAAAATAGACAATGGAAACAATGCAAATATAAGAACAAAAAATAACAAAAAAAAATAATTCTTAATATTTTTCAGGTCTTTAGTTCTGAGAAAAAAAATCTTCAATACATCTTTATAACATCTTCCATTGTCTATTTTAAACCACCGTTTTTTGTCAACAACAGCAATTCTATTGTATAATTTATCGACTTTTTCATGCAATCGGTGAAAAAATCCCTGTACATTAATATATATATACTCCATGAGTCTCAAATCGGAATCAATCTTTAAAGAACAGTAAAAAATTCAATAGATCCGGTTGCAAAGCTAACGCTTATTTGTTTCTTTTTTGTTACTGAAAAAATAAGTTTTTTTTACAAATTCTTCTTATATTTGTAGCAGATTTGTATGATAAATTCTTGAGAATGAAAACACGTTTTAAAATTAGCATGACAGGCTTGTCATTGGCAGTGATTGTCGCATTCATATCATGTGCGGAGCGCGGTAAAATTCAACCGGTGCAGTTAACTTGTGAATACATGACGAACCCGTCGGTTGTCGATGTGATGTCGCCGCGTTTGTCGTGGATTAATGAACCCATTTCGGACAAGATTCGTGGTGAGTATCAGCAGGCATATCGTATCTGTGTGGCGTCTTCAAAAGCCAAATTGTTAAAAGGAGAAGCCGATATCTGGGATAGTGGAAAGGTACTGTCCGGGGATTCCTATTTGATTTCCTATGCTGGGAGTAAGTTACAATCGGGAAAAGATTATTGGTGGCGCGTCATGGTATGGGACAGCAACGATATAGCTTCCGGATGGAGTGCGCCTGCCGGTTGGGGCATGGGATTGCTTTCTTCCGACGAATGGCAGGCAAAATGGATTGGCGCCCCGTGGCAAGGTGAAGAACCTCGAAAGGTAATCAGCACATTGTCTGCCCGATTTCTTGCACGGGGTGTCCATGACGGATTCCCGTTTTATCCTGCTCCTTTGCTCCGTAAGTCGTTTCAAGTCAGAGACAATATTGCTTCTGCAAAAGCATTTGTGACAGGTCTTGGCTTCTTCGAATTTTATTTGAACGGGGAAAAGGTGGGCGACGACTGCCTGGTTCCGAATATGACAAATTATACTGTCCGCGAAGATGTTATGCATGATCAGTTACCTATATCCATCGACAACAATTTCAGAGGTTACCGGGTGATGTATTTGGCGTATGACGTCACCAACATGCTCAGAAAAAAGCAAAATGTAGCAGGCGCTATCCTTGGCGATGGCTTTTACGATACTACTTCGCGATGGATGGCATCGTTCGGATCACCGCGATTCCTGTGCCAGATAGAAATTACCTACAAGGATGGGACAAAAGATATTATTTTTTCAGATGAAACATGGAAGGTGAAGGAGTCTCCGATTGTAATGAATGGCGTTTTCGATGGCGAAATATACGATGCCAATCTTGAAACAGACGGATGGGCAACCATCCGATGCGACGATTCGGGATGGAAAAACGCCATTCTCCGCGAAGCGCCAACCGGTGAACTCAATGCACACACCGCACCGACCGATAAGGTGATGGAAATACTCAATCCTGTATCCTTAATCAAAAATAACGATGGTGATTATGAAGTCGATTTCGGCGTAGAGATTTCCGGCTGGATTCGTTTCAAGGATATACAAGGGAAAAAGGGTGATACGTTGAGCGTAAAATACATTTGCGAATCGCCCCTTGGCGTACATATATATATATATAAGGGAGACGGGAAAGAGTCGTATGCTCCGCGATTTACCTGGTATGTTTTCAGTAAAGCAGTGATCAGCGGTATCGACCATCTGACTCCCGATATGGTGACAGCCGAAGCGGTCAATTCGGATGTGACTGTCACTGCCCGGTTTCGTACCGCCAATCCGTTGTTCGACCGGATCAATACAATTTGGCAAAGGAGTCAGATGGACAATATGCACGGTGGCGTAGTGAGCGACTGTCCCCACCGCGAACGCGCCCCCTACACGGGTGATGGACAGGTGGCATGTGTTACTGTCATGCATAATTTTAATGCAGCCGCTTTCTACGAGAAATGGATTCGCGATATACGCGACGCACAGAATATCGAAACGGGTTATGTGCCCAATGGCGCCCCCTGGCAGCCCGGATGTGGCGGTGGAGTCCCCTGGGGTTCAGCCATGAACATTATGCCGTGGGAATTTTACGTTCATTATGGAGACAAAAAAATGCTCGAAGATAATTATTTTGCGATGAAAGAGCATGTCCGTTACATGCTTACCTGGCTCACAAAAGACGGGACTATGTTTTCGCAACGGACAAACGTCAATTCCGACCAACCCAACTATTGGATGAATCTGGGTGATTGGTCTCCGGCATTCGAAATTCCTTCCGAAGAGCTGGTACATACCTTTTATCTGTGGCGTTGCGCAGACTTTACAGCAAGGGCAGCCAAAGTATTAAACCGGCAGGATGATTTTATCCATTATACAACGATAGCCAATGACGTAAAAGCTGCCTTCCATAAAAAGTTTTATGACACAGAAAACAAGACCTATGGCGATTACGGCAGCAATGTTTTTGCGCTGGTGATGGGTGTACCCCATGAGTATTACGACGATGTAATGAAAACCTGGCGTCAGGAAATTGTCGGGAAATATGATGGACATTTGAATACAGGGATATATGCCACACAGTTTTTCTTTGAGACACTTGCTGAACACGGAATGAACGACATAGCTTATGAAGCGATGAACAAACGCGATTTTCCGAGCTACGGGCATTGGATTGAGCAGGGAGCCACCGTGACATGGGAGTTTTGGAATGGGCGAGCTTCGCGGAATCATCCGATGTTTGGAGGCGGACTGAATTGGTTTTATCGCACGCTGGCCGGTGTGAATACCGACGAAAATGAACCCGGATACAAACATATCATTATAAAACCGAATTTGCCTTCATCATTGGATTACGTATTTTATTCGAATATAACACCTTACGGGAAAATTGTTTCTGAAGCCAGAAAGGCTGACGGTCGTTTTGAGATGAATATAATCATTCCTGCTGGTAGTTATGCTACAGTGTATATTCCTGTATCAGCGAATTCTGTAGTTACAGAAAGTGGGTTGCCGATTGACAATGTACAGGGTGTTGAAAGGGTAGGGGTAGAGAATGGTTGCCTTGTTTTGAAGACAATGCAAGGTAGTTATCTATTTGAATCCACGAATTTCCACTAATTTTTTTGTGTAATTCGTGGACAAAAAATATAGATTATGAAAAAAAATGTTATTACTATTTTAGTTTTCAATACATTAATAATTAGCGGATTGGCCTTTGCGCAACATCCCGCTTACCTTCGTTGTGAGCATTTGACCAACCCGCTCGGTATTGATACGCCATCGCCACGGTTGACCTGGCTATTGGACGATGTCCGTTACGGCGCCGTACAAAACGCTTACCGCATCATTGTCGGTACCGATTCGGCGGCAGTAGCACGCGGACAGGGCGCCATCTGGGACACGCAAAAAATGTTGTCCGACAAGATGTTGGTTATATATCAGGGTGCTACACTACAGCCGTTCACCAAATACTACTGGCAGGTGCGGCTGTGGGACAAGGACAACGTCGAACTTCCGTCAGCCGTAGCCTCGTTTGAAACCGGTATGATGCACATAAGCAATTGGCGCGGTGCGTGGATAACCGACAGGAATGACATCCATTATAAACCGGCGCCGTATTTTAGAAAGAAATTTTCGGTAGAAAAAACCATCCAATCTGCCAGGGCGTATATTGCAGTTGCCGGCTTGTATGAACTGTACATCAATGGCGAAAAAACGGGAAATCACCGACTTGACCCGATGTACACCCGTTTCGACCGCAGAAACCTGTATGTCGCCTATGATGTGACTTCCCAACTGCAAAACGGCGACAATGCCATCGGCGTGATATTAGGCAATGGCTGGTATAACCATCAATCGTTGGCAGTATGGGATTTTCATAACGCTCCCTGGCGTAAGCGTCCCACATTTTGCCTCGACCTCAAGATAACTTATACCGACGGCAGCGTTGAAACCATCGCAACCGGATTGGATTGGAGGACGTCTTCCGGTCCCATTATTTCCAATAATATTTACACAGCCGAACATTACGACGCCCGCCTCGAACAGGAAGACTGGGCTAAGGCTTCGTTTGACGATTCGCAATGGGGGCGCGTTATTTTCCGGTCAGTTCCGTCCGCAATGGTGTCGTCGCAACAAATGCACCCTGTCAGGAACGTTGAAACTATTGTTGCCAAAACAGTCAAAAAGTTGGACGCTCATACTTATTTATTCGATTTCGGACGAAATATTTCCGGCGTCACAAAAATAAAAGTTCGCGGCGAAGAAGGAACTGTTGTCGAAATAAAACACGGAGAGCGTTTGTACGAAAACGGAACTGTGGACATGTCCAATATTGATGTGTATTATCGCGGCGATAAGGATGAAGACCCGTTTCAAACTGATATATTGATTTTGAGCGGCAAAAAAGAAGACGAGTTTATGGCAAAATTTAACTATAAAGGTTTTCGTTATGCGGAAGTGACAAGCAGCAAACCGTTGGATTTGGACATCAACAGCCTGACCGCCTATTTTATGCACAGCGATGTGCCGGCAGCAGGCAATATAAAATCATCCAACCCGATGATAGAACGATTATTGTGGGCAACCAACAATTCGTATTTATCCAATTTGATGGGCTTCCCGACTGACTGCCCGCAACGCGAAAAAAACGGCTGGACAGGCGACGGGCATTTTGCTATCGAATCGGCTCTGTATAATTTTGACGGAATAACGATTTATGAAAAATGGTTAGCCGACCATCGCGATGAACAGCAACCCAACGGAGTGTTGCACGACATCATTCCGACCGGTGGCTGGGGATAC
>Ga0099364_10011001_pt1 | contig 12402 bp, 9 predicted proteins | sample TergutTh196P3_FD_73070 | JGI IMG/M metagenome (GOLD analysis project Ga0099364, IMG submission 73070) | Microcerotermes parvus P3 segment gut microbial communities from Pointe-Noire, Republic of the Congo - Th196 P3 | ecosystem: Host-associated > Arthropoda: Insects > Digestive system > Gut ... | reverse complement strand
TCTTTAGCTTGCAGTTATAATCAATTACCTACTTTAGATTTATCTTCTTGTACTGCATTAGAAAGATTAAGTTGTCAAAATAATAAATTATCTGTTTTAGATTTATCCAACTGTTCAATAAATTTTATAAATTGTTTAGAAAATCAACTTCAATTATCTGAATTATATGCATTGCATTTATTAATTAATGGTGAATGGTCAAAATATTTAGGGACACAACGTTTACCAAATACATGGAAAAACATAGATACCGAACTTTTTGCTGAACAATCTGTATTTGAAGGAATTTTTACTCATTATGTTGTAACAATTGGTGGTAAACCAGCACCAAAAAGCGATTATTCCGTAACAGATGGGAAACTTACTTTTCATAAGTTTGGTAAATACACGGTAACTATGACCAATAACGCTATCATTTCAAGTCCTGTTGATCCAGCAGAAGTAATCGTTACAATAGATGCAGTTCCTGTTGGTATTTCAGAAAATGAAAGTTTGAATATTGAGGTGTATCCAAACCCCACAACAGGGAAATTACGAGTTACGAGTTACGAGTTACAAGTTACAGGTGTTGAGGTATTTGATGTTCATGGTAAAAATGTAGGGGCAAACCTGTGTGTTTGTCCTAAAAACGAAATTGATATTACTGATTGTGCATCAGGAGTTTATTTTGTAAAAATTCACACAGAATTAGGAGTAGTAACAAAAAAGGTAATAAAAAAGTAGGAATTAATACAAATAGTTAAGGAGTTAAATTAGTTTATTAAGAGGGCTGTCTTAAAAGCCACTAAGTACACTAATTTACACGAATAGTGGTTTTTTATTTTTTCTATTTCATTGATAACCAAACAAAAATAATTAGTGTTAATCCGTGTAATTCGTGGCAAAATTTTTGAGACAGCCACAAATCGGAAATCGGATAATCGGATAATCGGAAATCGAATGCTTACCTCCTCAATTCAAAATTCTTCCCAAGATAAACGGTTCTCACATACTCGTCCTCTGCTAGTTCTTCGGCGGTGCCGGTTTTGATGATACGCCCTTCAAAGAGCAGGTACGCGCGGTCGGTAATAGACAAAGTTTCGTGCACATTATGGTCGGTAATGAGGATGCCGATGTTTTTTTCTTTTAGTTTCCAAACAATGTTTTGAATATCTTCTACTGCAATGGGGTCAACGCCGGCAAAAGGTTCATCCAACAGAATAAACTTTGGATTTGAGGCAAGACATCGGGCAATTTCGGTGCGCCTGCGCTCGCCTCCGGAAAGGTTTTGTCCTAAATTTTTCCTAACTTTCTGTATGTTAAATTCTTGAATTAAACTCTCCAACTTGTCATTCTGTTCCTCTTTGCTCAATCCCGAAAACTGCAAAATGGCTCGGATATTATCCTCCACCGAAAGTTGCCGAAACACCGATGCCTCCTGCGGAAGATAAGATATTCCCATTTGTGCCCGTTTGAACATAGGTAGTTTCGTAATATCTTCATCATCTAAAAAAATCTTTCCTGAAAACGGCTTAATAATACCAACAATCATATAAAAAGAGGTAGTTTTTCCTGCGCCGTTGGGACCGAGCAGCCCAACTATTTCCCCCTGTTTTACATCAAAAGAGGCTTCGTTTACTACTTTGCGGTGTTTATAAATTTTTACCAAATCTTCGGTGCGAATACTATGTATCATAATTCAATATTTTCGGTGTTGGTTTTAATTTTTTCAGATATGGTTTTCATAAAGTTTTCTAATGGCTTTTGTACTAACGGTCTTAAAAAGATTGGAATCTCAATATCCAAACTTGCTTCCACATCGGTTTCGGTTTCTGAAATCGGTGTGAAATGTAACGAAATAAAAAGAGGAATATTTTTGTCATTTTCAGCCACAAAACGAATATAAGAATGGGGTATTTTTTCTAATATTTTCAAATTAACTGTAGTAATATTTTCGATGGTAAAACTGCAACTCTCTTCTGTAACATTCATATCTTTAACTTGATCTGAATTTATATAATGAGAAAAGTTACGGCAGTTGTTTGTTAATTCAAAGAGTTTTGTAATATTTTGTTTTACAAGAGTTTTGGGGCTGGAGATGAGCATAATTAAATGTTAATAATTGTTTGCTTTTAATAATATTTTTTTAACGTTTTGATAACGAACAATAAAATATTATTATTATTTACTCATTGTTTTTCTTTAAAAATCAATAGAATAAAAAAAAAATCAGGGCAAAAGCCTATCAACATCTTAGAACAACAAAAGTGGTTATTTTTTCTTAAGGTTATGATTTTCTATGTATCTTATTGTTACTAAGGTGTTTTAATGTTTATAAAAGGTAAGAATAAGGTATTGTACCAAACAATAGGCAAAAATCATTTTTAATTTTTTAATGATTTTGCCCTGGCACCATAATGACAACATTACCTTCGTTTGAAAAATAATACTATTTTCGCGGCGGTTGCTTGTAAAAAATGGAACTGGGACGACGACGCATCGCGAAGCCGATGGGCGTTGGGTGCCATTTTGGGAAAGAGCAAACAATGAAAAAAATGTATATGAAATATCTGATTTTTTTAGTGCCCATTATTTTAGTGAGTTGTAAGTTGACAAATACAACCCAAAAAATTCCGGAACCTGAACCGAAACCCCATTTCCGTAATCAAGGAGAACAAGAAGATTATTGGGCAAAGCAAGTTTTCGCAAAAGAATACACAAAATCAGAATATCCCAAATTCGTTGGAGAGATAAAAATAGTAAGCGATTCAAAAATACAATTCAATGAGATTCAATATGCTGAATTATGGAACTCTAAGCCTGAATATAAATTAATTTTTGAAAATGGCTTATTGTACCCTGAAATTTTAGGATTCGATAATTTGCAAATTAGAAGTTTAGAAGAATTAACCTTTTTGTCAAACAGTCCTACAGTAAAAAGATTTAGATTTTTGTTATTTAGCTTGGCTATGAATCCTGATGTTTATCTTTTTGAATTAACTAACGAAACTGCAAACAAAAATACTAATTGGGAATCGTTTATTGAAAATGCTAAGTTGACTTTTATAAAATATGGTTGGACAATGATATGAGGGAAACGTCACATAACGTGCATATAGCCATAATGCGCCTTACCTCACGGTATAAATATTTTTCTATTTTTGCCATATCGTTGCTCGCATTGATAAAGTGTTGCAATGCAGCAATTTTAACAATATGAAACAACGTAGTAATTATTTTTTCTGCTTTCTGCATTCTGCTTTTTGCCGGCACCCGCAAGGGATGCCGCTACTTTTAATTTTAAAATTTTTAATTGAATACAATGGTAAATTTTGGGTTTAATATCAATCAGGGAAGAACGATTAACTTGGATATGGATGATACTCCTGTTAAAAAGTTGGAAACAGCGGTGGGTTCGTTTCGGCGTTGCATTCGGTGCGGCTCTTGCACTGCCACCTGCTCTGCCGGACAGTTCACAAATTTCAATATCCGCAAAATTCACACCCAATTCCGTGCAGGATTGTATCAAGAGTTGGCAGAAAGCATTAAGCCCTGTATGCTTTGCGGAAAATGCTCGTTGGTGTGCCCAAGAGGGGTAAACCTTCGCGCTTTGGTGGTTAACATACATAAAATACTAAAAGAAAACGACCTATAACTTTATGAATTACTTCAATCCCTTTATCATTCCGTTTTGTGCAGGCGTAATTCTGTTGTTTGTTATCTGTTTTATTAAATGGTATAAATGGATTCGACAATTCAACCGCTTGCAGCGGGCACTCATTCGCAAAAACATATTTTCTTGGAGAATTTTCCCTGCTATTTGGGAAATTTTTATGGAAGTACTTTTTCATCGTAAAGTTTTCAAACACAGATTAGTATTGGGATATATGCACACCAGTATCGCGCTGGGCTGGTTTCTGCTCATTGTGGTGGGTGCCGTTGAAGCAAGTGTGGCAATTAATGGAAGTCACCCACTGTGGGTGCCGATTTTCTTTAAATATTTTGGAAAAGAACTTCCTCATTTTAAGGGAGAACTGCTTTTTAACCTCGTTATGGATTTGTTGCTCTGTTTTGTGCTTTCGGGATTATTAATTGCCGCGTGCAAAAGATTCTACTCCAGAATTGTGGGGATGAAAAAAGCAACCAAACACGTTTTTTTTGATAAGTTTACTATGATTTCGCTGTGGCTCATTTTCCCCCTGCGATTGATTGCCGAAAGCGTTACTTCAAACCGATACCACAACGGCGGTTTTCTTACCGGAACTATTGGAGAATTTATCAACTACGCCATTCCCAAAGTCAGCACCGATGCTTTTTGGTACGTTGAAACTACCTGGTGGCTGTTTTACTCTTTGGCACTCGGCGTTTTCTTTGTGTGTATGCCCTTTTCAAGATATATGCACATCTTTACGGAACCATTTTTAATCTTTTTAAGAAAATTGGGGTTGCATGAAGATGAAAAACCTACCGGTTTTACTAAATTTGAGTTAAGTGCCTGCTCCCGCTGCGGCATCTGTATTGACCACTGCCCATTATTTAAAGAACTGAATATTACCGATGTGCAATCCGTATATCTGCTTAGAGAAATAAGATATAAACGATTGAAAGAGGAGATTGCCAATAACTGCCTGATGTGCGACAGATGCGTGGTGGATTGTCCGGTGGGTTTGGAATTGACAAAAATAAGACGGCAAATGAGATACAAAAAAGATTTGGATACACACGGAAACTATAAATATGTAGATGACATTCAGCCGTTTAACGCTATCGGCAGGGTGGTTTACTATTCGGGTTGTATGTCGCACCTAACGCCGGGTATTACCACTGCTATGAAAAACATCTTTGATATTGCCAAGCAAAAATATTGGCATTTGGATGAAGAAAAAACGATTTGCTGCGGACGCCCGCTGTTGCAACAAGGTTTTGAAAAGCAAGCCACTGATTTAAGGCGCAAACTTACCTCACTGATTCGCGAATCGAATGCAACCCTTCTTATTACCTCTTGTCCAATATGTTATCAAACTTTTAAGAAAGATTACACACTCAATATTCCGGTCATGCACCATACGGAATATCTTGAAAAACTGATTAAAAATAAAACCATTACTTTAAAGAAACAGGATATAAGGGTTGCCTACCACGACCCCTGCGAATTGGGCAGAGGTTGCGGCGTTTACAAAGCCCCAAGAAAAGTGTTAAAAAGTGCCGTGCAGTTATTATCGCTGAATAATGAAAAAAAGAACAGTTTATGTTGTGGTTTTAATTTGGGAAATACCGCCCTTGAATCTGATGCTCAAAAGAAAATAAGAGATGCCGCATTACAAAATCTATTAAAAAAGAAACCCGAAATGATTGCAACCGCCTGCCCGATGTGCAAAAAAGCGTTCAACCACGGGGTTGATTTTCAGGTAAAAGATATTGCGGAAATAGTGAACGAAAACTTAAATAATAAATAATATGAAAACTACATTAAAAATCAATGAAAGTAAACCGTTATCCAAGATGACATTACTTGGAAATTTCTCTTTTTTTAACAAAAAGATAATCGTTTTAGCAACATTATGTTTGCTGATTGGAAACACTCTTTTCGCCCAAAGTACCATAAAAGGGGTGGTAAAAGATACGGTTGGTAATCCCATTCCATATCTTCAAGTTCTTCTGAAACAAGATGGTAATGTTGTAAACGGAGCATACACCGATGAGTTGGGAGAGTACCAAATCTTTGGAATTAAATCCGGAACGTATGATATTAGTGTCGGTGGAACTTTTAATTGCCAAAATACTCACACCCAAAAAGGAATCTATATCTCAAGTTCCGAAGTAAAATTTGTGGATTTTACTATTCAATGCAATTCTGGCGAGTTAGATGAAGTTGTGGTGCAATATGTACCTCCGGTTTTTTATAAAGACAATACAACTTCCGGAGCAAAGTTAACAGGTGATGAAGTGCGTGGAAATCGTAAAAATAGCCAACGAACTACTGTTATTGATGGCGTAAGAGTAAGAGGCGGAAACAATACTGTAATGCCATACTCTTACGATTCGGAGACTAATGAAGAATACAATTCTTATGCAGAGAATCGTTTTAAAGATGCAAAATCCGAACCTCTTTCTACTTTTTCGTTAGATGTGGATGTGGCTTCTTACAGCAATGTGCGCCGTATGATTAATCAAGGAATAAAACCTGAAAAGGATGCCATACGGATTGAACAGTTTATCAATTATTTCTCTTACAATTATCCGAATCCAACAGGCGAACATCCGATTAATGTTATCACAGAAACCCAACCTTGCCCTTGGAATGAAAACCATTTGTTGGTTCGCATTGGGGTGAAAGCAAAAGAGATTCTTTCGGAAAAGATTCCTCCATCAAATTTTGTTTTTCTTATTGATGTTTCCGGGTCCATGTGGAGTGCCAATCGTTTACCTTTGGTAAAATCATCTTTAAAATTATTAACCAACAACCTACGCGATGAAGACCAAGTAGCGATTGTGGTGTATGCAAGCGCAACGGGAGAAGTATTACCTTCCACTTCGGGTGCTGACAAACAAAAGATTTTGGAAGCGATTGACGGACTAACCGCAGGCGGCTCCACTGCCGGAGGTGCAGGCATACAATTAGCGTACAAAGTAGCAGAAAAAAACTTTATTAAAGGGGGGAACAATCGTATAATTCTTTGCACAGACGGTGATTTTAACGTGGGCATCTCATCCGTTACGGAATTAGAAAACTTAATAGAAGACAAAAGGAAAACCGGAGTTTTTCTTACGGTTTTGGGCTATGGAATGGGAAATTATAAGGACAGTAAATTACAAACTTTGTCGCAAAAAGGAAATGGAAATCACGCCTATATTGATAATTTGCAAGAAGCAAACCGTGTTTTGGTGCAAGAATTTGGCTCTACTATGTATGCGGTAGCAAAAGATGTGAAGATGCAGATTGAATTTAATCCTGCGTATGTGAATGCTTATCGCTTAATTGGTTATGAAAGTCGTTTATTAAACAAGGAAGATTTTAATGATGATTCCATTGATGCAGGCGAGTTGGGTGCAGGACATACGGTAACTGCCTTTTATGAAATTATTCCGGTTGGTGTAGAAAATAAATATGGCGGCGTAGATGAACTGAAATATCAAAAAACTACACCCGAAACTACAGAATATCCGCAAAACAATGAAATGATGACCGTAAAAATTCGATATAAAAGCTTAGATAGCGAAAGCAGTAAAAAGATGGAAATACCTGTTTTAGTTTCCGAAAAGAATAAAACCGCAACTGAAGATTTTACTTTTGCATCGGCAGTGGTAATGTTCGGACAGTTGCTGCGCCATTCGGATTTTATGGGAACGGCTACTTACGATGATGTTGTTACATTAGCCCGTAAAGGATTAGATAATGATAAAATGGGATACCGACATGAATTTATTCGCTTGGCAGAAACAATGAAACAATTAGACAAATAGCACATTAACACATCTTCACGTCACCTCTCACCTCATTCCGTTACCAATTCAATAAAACAATCCTCAATAGTGGGTTGAATTTGTATCAGTTCGTAGAATTGTTGTTCGTTTTTTTCTAAAAAATCGGTAAAATATTTCCATTCAAATTCCGTATCATAAAACGAAACGTGCATAAACTCTCCATAAGGATAATAATTACACTTCATCGGGCATTTTTGCATACAGTTTAATAAGTCAAAAATGGTATTGGTTTTTAAGGAGTAAAGTTTTCCTCTATAGTTTTCAATAATTTTATCAGGTGTATTTATGGTAATAATTTTTCCTTCTTTCATCAGCGCAATTCTGTCGCAACGGGTGGCTTCATCCATATAAGGAGTAGAAACTAAAACAGCAATACCCTGTTTTTTTATTTCTTTAAGCAGATTCCAAAACTCTTTCCTCGAAACCGGGTCAACGCCGGTAGTGGGTTCGTCAAGAAAAAGAATTTTGGGTTTGTGAATCAATGCGCAACAAAGTGCCAATTTTTGTTTCATACCTCCCGAAAGTTGTCCTGCTAATCGTTTTTTAAAAGGCGCAAGTTGTTTCCAAATGGGAGTTACCAAATGCAGGTTGTCTTTAATATTACCTCCATACATAGTAGCAAAAAAACGCAAGTTTTCATAAACGGATAAATCAGGATACAGAGAAAAAACACCCGGTAGGTATCCAATCTCTTTTCTAATGAACTTGTAATCACGAATCACATCAAGTCCCAGCAAGGTTGCGTTTCCTGCGGTGGGCAGTTGCAAAGTTGCAAGGATGTTAAAGAGTGTGGTTTTGCCCGCGCCATCGGGTCCTATTAGTCCAAACACCTCACCCTCATTCACTTCAAAGTTTATTTCGGATAAAGCATTTACCTTACCATATTTTTTTGAAATATTATCTATTTTAATAGCAGGCATAAGTTACTTCTTAAACTTAACATCTCCCGGCATCCCAATTTTTGCAGAACCATCATTTTGAAAACTTACTTTGACCGCATACACCAAATTTACGCGCTCATTTTTGGTTTGTATCATTTTGGGTGTAAACTCCGCTTTGGCAGAAATCCATGAAACTACACCTTCAATAGTTTTTTCTTCATTATTAGGCGTATCAATATGAATATTTGCACCTTGACCTAATCTAACAGTGGAAAGCATATCTTCCGTTATATAAACTTTAATAAACATATTGGTAAGGTCGGCAATCTTAAAAAGCGGTTTCCCTTGAAACGCCAACTCATTAGGTTCAATATATTTCTTGAGCACTGTGCCTGTAATGGGAGATTTGATATGACATTTCGTAAGTGCATCCTGCAATTGCATTTTTTGAAAACGCATCGCTTCCACTTCTTCCATAATCGCTTTGTTTGTAATGGAAAGATTAGATTCTAACGCAACAATTTGGCTGTTTGTCATATTAATTTCCGCATTGATGTCATCCAATTGTTTGGTAGATGCGGCATTGGCAGCCACCAAAGTTGCAATTCTCTCTTTCTCTTTGTTTAATGTTTCTAATTTATTGTAAAGGGTGCGCACTTGCGAAGGAAGGTCGGGGCGTTTTGCCATTGCCGCTCCGATTGATGCATCTAACTGTTTGATTTGTAAGTAAATTTGAACAGTATCGATACAACCAACTTCTTCACCTGCTTGATAACTGCTCCCTTCTTCTACGATAAATCGAAGTAATTTACCATTGCTTTCAGAGGAAACAGTGATTTCGGTGGCTCCAAACACACCGTAGGCGTCCGCTTCTTCTTTGTTGTTTTTACAACCGATAAAAGAAAAAATAATTAATAAGGCGAAAAAAAATGATAATAATTTATTCATAAACTTCTAATATACTATAGGTTAACTATATTTTTTTGTAGAAAAAAACAAGTTGCAAAATAAGTAAAAATTTATTTCATTAGTTTGTTTCCAAAAAACTTGTTTATTTGCAAACTTTAATAAATAAAAACAACAATTTAATATCAATAATCATTATGAAAGAGACACAATTTAAAAAATTACACGAAGAAAAAGGTGCTAAAATGGTAGAATTTGCCGGTTTTTGTATGCCTGTTCAATTTGAAGGATTAGTAGTAGAACATTTACATGTGAGAAACAAAGTGGGCGTTTTCGATGTTTCACATATGGGTGAATTTACGGTAAAAGGTGCGCAGGCACTTCCCCTTTTACAATATATAACTTCTAATGATGTGGCAGCCCTGCACCCGGGAAAAGTTCAGTATTCCTGTTTTCCAAACGGAAAAGGTGGAATTGTGGATGACCTGTTGGTATATTGTATGGCTGAAAACGATTATCTGTTAGTGCCAAATGCTGCCAATATTGAAAAAGACTGGGCTTGGATAGTGGAACAAAACAAAAAATTCGGTGCAGAAATTGAAAATATTTCAGATGAAATTTCTCAATTAGCCGTGCAAGGTCCGTTGGCACTGAAAGCCATGCAAAAACTTACCGATACGCCTGTGGAAGATATGGAATATTATACGGTAAAAAAAATAACTTTTGCCGGTGTGCCGGATATCATTTTCTCAACAACCGGATACACAGGCTCAGGTGGTTGTGAAATTTATATGAAAAATAAAGATGCCGAAAAAATTTGGAACGCAGTTTTTGAAGCAGGAAAAGAGTTTGATATAAAACCTATTGGATTAGCCGCACGCGACACCCTTCGTTTAGAAATGGGATTTTGCCTGTACGGACACGAAATTGACGACACCATTACCCCCATTGAAGCCGGTTTGGGATGGATTACAAAATTTGTTGATCATAAAGATTTTATTGATAAAGATAGGATGTTGAAAATGAAAGCAGAAGGGCTAAAACGCAAGTTAGTAGGATTTGAAATGATAGACCGCGGTATTCCGCGCCAAGACTACCAAGTGTGTGATGCGCAAGGAAATGAAATAGGAATAGTGCGCTCAGGAACGCAAGGTCCATCTATCAATAAAGCCGTTGGAACCGCATGGATAAAAACAGAATTTGGCAAAATAGATACCGAAATTTTTATTAAAGTTAGAGATAAATTATTGAAAGCCATTATTGTTAAAATGCCGTTTTACAAAGGATAATGACCTCTAAAAAACTTTACTATATCTTTATCCCGCTGTTTTTTATAACTGTTTTGGGAATTATTGTATTTTCTAATGAAAAAGTGATAGAAACCGTGCGCAAACAAACCGCACAAATAATGAAAACAGAATTTATTCCCAATCAAAACAGAGTGTTTGAAAGTTGCTTGGTCTTTACTCAAAAAGATTCTATTTATGATGACTTTAGAAACAACTTTCGCTTTCAATATCAAACTATTGGTGTGGCAACTTTCTCAGATAGCAGCCGACTTATAGTAATTTCCGAACCCCCACCCTATTTTGAAATTGATTCTATAAAATCGATTCTTTCTAAATTTACTCATGGGGTAGAAACCAAAAACCACCCTTACGGATACGATGGTTTTGTTACCGATATTTTAATCTCAATGGTAAATGCTACCGATGAAAATGTGCAAAATATCATCAAAAATTTATCGAAAGAACTTTATTTGTCTGATTATAAACCGGTATGTATGACTTTACCGGTGGAAAATAAACGTGTGTTTTTTTCGGAAGAAAATTTAGATTACCAAATCTCTTTATATGAATTTAATGAATGGTTTTTGAAAGAGTTTGAGCAGTTTATTCAATTACAGGATACGAATACTGTTTATACGGTTTCTTCCATTTTTGAAAACAAGAATTGTGGTGTTTATTTTAGCAAGTTGCCCGGTTTTGTGGCGTGGGCACTTCCCAAAAAAGCAGATATAACAGAACATATTGGCGATATTCGGCAGTTTACTTTGGATGCCGACCTTATTCTGGGTGCATTGGCAGATACCTCTATGTTGGTCATTATTGGACGGGAACGTGAAGCCCCACTGCACGAATTGCCTCCGCTTTATGTAGAAACGATTCTGTTATTAGCCTCCATTACCGAAAAAGAGTTGTCTCAAAGTTTGGATATTAACGATTTTTTGGCAGGAAAGATGAAAAACGGTAGAGATTGGTGCCCAACCTATTTAAGTAAAGAATTGGAACACACAGAGTTTGGAAATTTAATGACCTTAACCGATATTCTTCTCAAAGATTGGTCGGAAAGCGGAACGATACAGGAATACAATTTCAAATACCCACATCCTAACTATTATCCTTTCAAAAAACCTCTTTTTAGAATGCTGGGATTGAATGAGTTGGTTTACAACTGGAATACTGCCAATGCCATGTATGCTATTGATTTGCCGGAAGCCACTATTTATACTTTAAATCGTACAGGCTCCCTTCCGGTTTCTTATTTCAATTCACAAGAACGCGCACAAAGCATAGGAAGACAATATGAAAGACAAGCCTACAACTATTTTGCCAAATTAGGAAACACCGATTTAATTCGCGTGGTGCAATATACCGCTTTATATCAACTGTTTATTGATAATGAAATTACCTATTCGGGAGAACTGTACAACGATTTTCCAAAAAACAAACCCTATCTACTTTTAACTCCTACTAAAAATTTGTTGAATATCTTTAAAGATTTAAAAGATAATGAGATTATGTATGTTTGCGATTCTTCATCGAAACGAATGTTTACTTTATATCAAAAAGATAAAATAATGGAACAGATTAGAGAAAACGAAACAAAATATAAGTATAAGTATGGAGAACAGGAGATTACCAGAATTATGGAGCGTGTTGTAAGAGAAAATAAGGAGAGTTTGTCAAGTGAGTTTAGGAATGTGAAATATATGTTGCAAAATTTGTCGGAAGAGCAATTTAATAATGTGGCAAGGCAGTTGGCATATCCACGAGGGCAGCGTGTTAACAATCAGGCAACTTATCAAATCTATTTAAAAGCAAGGCAGGTAAATAAACTCATGCACAGCCTCGGCAAAAACAATTTAGAT
>Ga0099364_10011000_pt1 | contig 12403 bp, 6 predicted proteins | sample TergutTh196P3_FD_73070 | JGI IMG/M metagenome (GOLD analysis project Ga0099364, IMG submission 73070) | Microcerotermes parvus P3 segment gut microbial communities from Pointe-Noire, Republic of the Congo - Th196 P3 | ecosystem: Host-associated > Arthropoda: Insects > Digestive system > Gut ... | reverse complement strand
ACTGTTGAACAATACAATTTGAGAAACTCCGGCAGGCAACCGTGTTTTATCCGTTTTAAAACTTAACTGCTCTTTCTCCATCCATGCAAAGCAGTAGTTTTGCAGCCTGCCGCCGTTTAAAACAGCCACGCCAAACATTTCGGCGGGAATATCCCCGCTTTTCCGCAAGATGATTCCAATACTGTCGGTATGCGAGAGATTATCTACTTCCATAACAACTCCCTGCGGTAAGCCTGCGGGCAAATCAAACCGGTATCTTCTTCCCAAATATTCCACTTCGGCTATGTCTCTCTGTCTGCCTGTAGCGCCGGCAGGTGTATATGTAAATATTCCACGCCCTTCGTGCAAGGTAGTGATTTGAGATAATTCCTGTCCTGCGGCATTCATAACAACGCCTGTAACATCTATCGGATTGCCGGCTTCGTCTGTTGCTTCAAACGCAATACGCGATTCAATGCTCTGAACCAAATTGCCCCCTTCGGGAAAAAAGCGGAAATTGACCCTGTTTTCACTAACCGGGCTTTCTCTTTTCATTGGACGACCGCCACTGATTCGTGGACCATATCTGCCATAACCAAGCATATTTTTCTCTTCATAGCCGCCTTCCTCTTTGGGTTTGTCAAAAACAGGCAATAATCTGGAAAAAATAACATCCTCGCCAAAGTTTAGCATATATTTCGTATAGGCGCGAACCTCGTAAAAGCCTGAATAAAATCTAAGCTGATTAAGAGAAAAATCGCCGTGGCACTGTCCGTTTTCTATTTTCAATATCCGTTTGTCAACCACTTCACCGCCCGGATTCAAAAGCTCAACATACAGCGTTTTGCTCCATGGGCTTAATTGATGCTGTGCGGAAGTTACATAACATTTGAACCAGATATTGTCGCCCTGATAATAGGAAGTATTGTCAAAATGCAGATAAACTTTTTCCTGCGGAATATTTCTCGAAAAATCACGAAGCGCCTGAATAAAAGGAGCAACCTTGCTGACCTCACTGTCTGTATTCTGTCTCCAAATTTCGTTTTCGTTGGAATTGCGAGTTTCATCTGTCACTATATCATAATATTCTGTAGCCTGACCAAATGAAACAGCATATTCTATAGGCAACATTGCCGATAATCCAATTACCGAATTTTGATGTTCTATCATTTTTAAAATGCCAGAGTAAGTCCCATTCGAATAAATAGTGAATTGTTGCGGCAAAAGTTCCATTATTGGATATGTTCTGTCATTTCTCAAAATATCGCTATAGATATTTTGTGTCATTTTGTCAGTAACAGGCTGAGAAAAACATATCAAAAACAAAGGCTCCTTAATATTTACCAGAATCATACCCTGATCGAATTGTAGAATATCGTTTAAAGGAACAGGTGATGGGTTCCATTTGAGACGTAGGGAATCTTTGTTTACTAAAAAAAAACCATTTTCAAGGGTTTGTCCACGATAAAGCTCCCGTATAAAATGAGTAATCGAAACGGCATAAACTTCTTTTCGTTTGTTTTCCCAATAATATTTTTGAGATCTGTTTTGTGGAGTGAGTTCCTCAAAATAAGACATTCCGTAAAAAGAGGTCTCATTGTTCCGATAATCGTGCTCAAAACTTTGAAGTACATACTGAATGTGATACCCTATCTCGTGATTTACTATTTTGATAGGTTCGCTACATGATACCTTTAATACATTGTCACTGTTTCTGTGAAAGTACACTTTTTCAGGATTGAGCACTTCCAAGCCTCTTCTCGAAGGTCTTACGCCTAACAATTTAAGCCAAAACAAATCAACATCTCTCCGACTGTAATTACTGCGTGCCGTAAATATTACTTCCTGTAGTTCAAGATTTGTTTCCAGAGCAAAATCTATTTGATGTAAAGATTTGGGCGTATCTATTTTATGAAACACAGGCTTGTAACCAACAAAAGACACAGCAATCTCGTAACTTCCTTCTCCCCTGATAGTGAGCGTATAGTCGCCGGAGCCATCGGAGTAAGTTGCCATGCTTGTGTTGGCAATATAAACTGCTGCGCCTGTAATTGGAGTTCCATCAAATGCATCGGTTATTCTACCGGTTACTACCTGTTGAGCCTCTATTACAGGAGATAAAACTGAAAACCAACAAATAAATATCAAATAAAAAAACTTATTCATGTTTTTTTGAACGCTATAGTTTAAATAGCATTGATAGTATTTTTGTCGGGGTGAGAAGACTCGAACTTCCGACCTCTACGTCCCGAACGTAGCGCGCTAGCCAACTGTGCTACACCCCGAAAACAATTTACGATGACAAAGATAATTTATTTTCTCATTATTAATGCGAATAACGGGTTAAAAAGCCCATTTTTTTATAATTTATTTCTAAGTAAGTAGATACAGTTTTATAAAGTAATTCACGAACTCACTTATAAATCCCGACCATTCCCTGTTGTGTAACGGTTTCAGCGCTTATACTGAAATTCCTGCTGTTGCTGTTGTTGTAAAACGTTATGTTTGCCTTGCCGTTTTCGTCTGTTGTTACCGTTGGGTTCCAGTATAAAGTGCGGCGGTAGTCTGGCAGTATGGGTGGCAGTCCCGAATAGTTGGGACTGTAAAATTCACTTACCCCGCTGTATCCTTCCAACCATGTTTTCCGTACTCCTTTTCCGGCTTCAGCAGGTATCTCGCCATCAGGATAGGTTTCAATGAATACAGCGCAACGAAACATTGCTGCTGGTGAACCGTTTGGATGCCATACATATTGAGATATTGCAGAGTAGTTTTCATTGATATATATAGACTTAATGGCGGAAAGGGGGACTGTCTCGTATTTAATTATTTCAATAAAGTTAGCCCAATTGATTCTCTGGTAATTGACAACAATAAGCGCCAGATTATCCCGCCCACCCCCATAAAGTAACCATTCTCTGCCTCCGCCCGAAATAGTATGAAACTTTTCATTCATATTCATCAACAGTTCGTGAATGTTGTTGCCCACAAATTCACCACTATCATAGATATCATCTATTTCGGAAACCACATCATAATAAGCTGTTGATGTAGAACGGCTTTGGAAAATCTCCTGAGCCTGAGTTCTTCTTCTTGCGCTGACGGTTACTTCAGACAATTGATTTACTCTTTCGCTAAAGCCCAATCTGGCTATCGAATCCTGATAAGCGGCAAAAAATGCAGCATAATCGTCTTCAATTTCTTCGGGAGTTTCTTCTTCGGCAATTATGGTTACTATGTTTTTTTCAGTAACGTTTACCTGCAACTCTGCATAATCGTACCTTCTTGGGTTGGGGCTGAAAATCCTGTCCAAAAGTATTCTGTCCGTTCTTCTTGCGTTTTCGCTTATCGATAATATCATGTTCCACTTTCCCTCCGCATCCAGTGCGATTGAGAAGCGTCCTTTGTCATCCGTTGTAAAGATTTCAGCAAAACCGCTGCCTGTATTATCTTCTTCTCCTCTTTGAAGCAGGGCAAGCCCTACTTCCACGTTTGCTTTCGGCATTTGTCTGCCTAATAGCGAAGTGGAGATAACCTCCCCATGAATTTCTATCCCCTGTTCGGGAAGATACTTCAAGTCAAGAGGTTCAACTCCTGCCATCTGATTCCATGAATAACGCCGCCAGCCCTGTACCATCAACAATAAATCCAAATGTAGAGACGTGGCTCGCGTCTCTAACGTATCGTTTTTTTCCTCAAAATAATACGAAGGATTACGCACATAACCCTTGATTTCCGACATCAGCAAAAGGTCGGTCAATATATTATGATTACCCTCAACCTCATTAGCGCCGTCTCTCACTGACAGCGAAAAAGTTGTGTTCACCGGATTAGCTTCCCTGTCGGTTACGGTTATCTCCATTTCCGCCAGTTCATAAGGCATATAAAACGGTTTGTCTGCACTTACCCTGATTTCCAGTCCCTCTTCCATTTCAGTGAATATCAAGCGGTCGCAAAGAATTTCTCCCGCGCTGTTGAACAAAACAATTTGTGATACTCCGGCAGACAGTCGTGTTTTATCCATTTTAAAACTTAACCGATCTTTCTCCATCCATGCAAAGCAGTAGTTTTGAAGCCTGCCGCCGTTTAAAACAGCCACGCCAAACATTTCGGCGGGAATATCCCCGCTTTTCCGCAAGATGATTCCAATACTGTCGGTATGTGAGAGGTTATCTACTTCCATAACAACTCCCTGCGATAAGCCTGCAGGCAAATCAAACCGGTATTTTCTTCCCAAATATTCCACTTCAGCTATGTCTCTCTGTCTGCCTGTAGCGCCGGTAGGTGTATATGTAAATATTCCCCGCCCTTCGTGCAAGGTAGTGATTTGAGATAATTCCTGTCCTGCAGCATTCATAACAACGCCTGTAACATCTATAGGGTTTCCGGCTTCATCGGTAGCCTCAAAAGCAATACGCGATTCAACACCCTGAATAAGATCGCCCCCTTCGGGAAAAAAGCGGAGATTTACTCTATTTTCCCTGACAGGACTTTCCCTTTTCATAGGACGATAACTGCCTCTGTCCCGTGTACCGGCGCTGCTGTAGCTCAACATATTTTTCTCTTCATAGCCGCCTTCCTCTTTTGGCTTGTCGAAAACAGGCAATAATCTGGAAAAAATAACATCCTCGCCAAAGTTCAGCATATATTTTGTATAGGCGCGTACCTCGTAAAAGCCGGAATAAAATGTAAGCTGATTAAGAGAAAAATCGCCGTGGCACTGTCCGTTTTCTATTTTCAATATCCGCTTGTCAACCACTTCACCGCCCGGATTCAAAAGCTCAACATAAAGCGTTTTGCTCCATGGGCTTAATTGATGCTGTGCGGAAGTTACGACATAACATTTGAACCAGATATTGTCGCCCTGATAATAGCTTGTATTGTCGAAATGCAGATACACTTTTTCCTGCGGAATATTTTTTGAAAAATTATTCAACGACTGAAAAAATGGAACAAATCCTCTTATTTCATTGTCTATCTCCTGCCCCCAAGCCTGGAGGCTGAGAAATAAAGAAAAATATATAACGGTCTGCCTGAAACTCATCAAAATTTCCAAAAAAAATATTTTATATATACTACAATAATCGTGCCAAAAATTAAATCACACAAAATCAATATATTGCAATTTTGGGCTATCTTTAAAAATGTGCGTTATCGCACACCGAGTGCATTATCGCACATTTTTTGTAAATTTACATATAATTATTTATGAGGTTCAAGATTAGTTAAGTTTGTTTTTTCTTATTTCGTTAATCAAAAATAGATATAAATTTTATAAAAGGTTGTTAAAAAAAAAAGGGCTGCAATTGCAACCCTCCTTTTAATATTATAAACCTTATAACTTACTGAACTGCTGACTGAAAATCATTGTCAGTAAAATATCTTCCAAATTCCCAATCAGTTCTTGCGTAACTTCTCCATTGCGAATCGGCGGAAATAGCTGCGCGAAGTCCGTTCATCATATATGTTCTGTCTTCAAGACGCGCGCCGGCTACAGCCTTCAAATAGTCTCTCTTACCATTGAATGACTCCTGCAAACCATCGAGCATGGTTCTTGCTCTGCTGTTATCGCCTTTTAATAAAAGCGCAAGAGCATGATTGACACAAGGCGTTGAACCAAAATAGTTGGTAGCTTGATCATATTGTCCTTTTGTTATCGCAATAACTCCCAGTCCCCATCTTGACTCGGCAGTTGCAGACGACATTGATGAAAAATATTCTTCTGCTCTTGCAAATTCGCCTTTGGCAAGCGCTCCCATTCCGAGGTTGTTTTTAACTATATCGTTGTTTTCTATAGCCCTTGCTCTTTCAAATGCCGCAATAGCGTTGTCTGCTTGTCCAACTTCCAAGAATGCGCAACCAACATTATTTTGAGTGCGAATATCTCTGGGGAATGCAGCAACTGCAGTTTGATAAAATCTGAGTTTTTCGTTAGGATCGTTTGTAAGAGTAGCTGAGTAGAGCATCTCTTCAACATCGAGAACGCTTGAAGTGCCTCTCATTGCTGCAAGTATTTGCTCGTCACTGCGACCGATTTTGTCAACATTAACAACCATTCTCGATCTTCTCAGTTGCGGAAGAATGTCTGTTCTAAGGACGTCATAAGCGGCTGCCATGTTTTTAATCTCTCTCTCGCGAACTTCGGGATCGGAATACATTGAAAGTACGCGCAAAATAAGTTCTTTATCGCTAATGTTTGATCTCTCAATTTCAGTTCTGAATCCTTCCCAGTCTTCCGCCGTAATTCTTTCATCAAAGAAGCCCGCAGCTTGAGCGGCTTCAACATTTTGAAACTCATTTCTGATGAACCTGTCAGCTGTTCTGCCTCTGCTTGCCGAAAGTCTTTCGTTTAATGACAATGCTCCGTCCGGTGATGCGTAAGAACTTACAACCGTTGTTTTAAACTGACGATTAGGATCTTCATTAACATCGTTGATGTATTGTCTAAGCGCTAAAATATCATCAGCCCTGAGAGTTCTTGATTGAATCTCTGACCTGTTTATGATATAAGGAATTTCAGCAACTCCCGTTTCGGGAATAATTCTCTGAAACCTGTCGGGCATGATTATTGTCCTGCCATACCTTTCAACAAGAGTTGAGGTTGCAATTACTCCGTCTGCAAGTTCAATCGGGTCAAAATCAAGAGTTCTTGCTCCTCTTTCAGCCGTTACTTGCAACACAAGTTTTGACGATTTCAGATTTTCAGAGTAAGCCACAGTGTTGTTGTAGGTAAAATTACCTCCTGTGTAGCTGATAACTCTGTTATTAGCCTGCACTTTTTCGCCTTGCAAAATCTGAACGCTCGCATAAGAAACCTCGCCGTTTGCATGTCTCAAAACGGGAGTAGCCGTAATAATGGCTTTCTTGTCAAAGTATTTTGCGGGAAAAGTACCGTTAATTGTAACCGGAACCATTCCTGCATGAGTTTCCAATACCGCCGGCGTTACATTATACCTGACATCGCCGGCATTTTTTTTCATTTTATTCAGACCGCTACAGCCTGCCATAAGGGCAGCGGCAAGAATTAGGATCAGTAAGTTTCTAGTTTTTCTCATAATTTAAAGTGTTATTTGTTTAATAAATTCTATAATTTTAAGATTATAACAAGGCAAATATAAAATGTATTATTGATAATTGCAGCATTTTTTTTAAAAAAAATATTATATTTATTTTTTTTGATGATTTTTCAACTTAATCAATGTTTGTAATATTTTCATAATCACTACCATAGCATATAGGCGCTTATAGTTGATTTTTATATCAATTTCTACGCCTGTTGTTGTTTCTACGGTCGTTATTTCTTCTTTCGTTTCTATAACCGTTGTTTTCGCGGCTATCGCGACTTCTATGTTCGCTTTCACCTTCTTCTCTTTCTTCTCTGGGCGGACGGGGAAGCAACGCTTTTCTTGAAAGTTTCAGTTTGCCTGTTTTCTGGTCTATCTCAATCAACTTCACTTCAATTTCCTGACCATCTTGCAATACGTCTTCTACCCTTTCGGTTTTTTTCCAGTCTATTTCAGAGATGTGCAATAATCCGTCTCTATTTGGAAGTATCTCCACAAAAGCTCCGAACTGCAAAATTGATCTTACTATACCTTTATATATCTGTCCAACTTCGGGAACGGTTACAATTTTCTTTACCCACTCTAACGCCGCAGTAATAACGTCAACATTTTCGCCGAATATATTAACATCGCCGCGTCCGTCAATCTCTTCCACTATAATTGTAGCTCCGGTAACTCGCTGTATCTCTTGTATTACCTTTCCGCCGGGACCTATAAGTGCGCCTATCATCTCTTTCGGTATAGAAATCATTTCAATCCTTGGAGCATGAGGTTTCAATTCTGGACGAGGCTCGGAAATTGTTTCATTCAAAATATTGAGTATATGCAATCTTCCGTTTTTAGCCTGATTAAGCGCTTTGGCAAGAATTTCAAACGGTAGTCCGTCAATTTTTATATCCATTTGCGTGGCGGTAATTCCATCGCATGTGCCTGTTACCTTAAAATCCATATCGCCGAGATGATCTTCATCGCCAAGTATATCCGACAGAATTGCGTATTTTCCGGTCTTTTTGTCGGTAATGAGTCCCATTGCAATGCCCGACACCTGTTTCTTAAATTTCACTCCGGCGTCCATCAGTGCCAACGAGCCGGCGCATACGGTTGCCATTGAAGATGAGCCGTTTGACTCAAGTATATCGGACACTACCCTTATCGCATACGGATTTTCATCTTCGTGAGGCATCATGTTTTTCAACGCCCGCAGTGCAAGGTTTCCGTGTCCTATCTCTCTTCGTCCTGTTCCGCGATAGGGTTTTGCTTCGCCGGTCGAAAACGGAGGAAAATTATAATGCAGCGTAAATTTCTCGCTCCCTTGGTTAAGAACATCGTCAATAATTTTTTCATCTAACTTTGTTCCAAGCGTAACCGTTGTTAGCGATTGAGTTTCGCCTCTGGTAAAGAGCGCCGAACCGTGCGTTGCAGGCAGCGGATCAATTTCGCAAACTATGGGGCGAATTTGTTCCGGCGTTCTGCCGTCAAGACGCGTGTTTTCATCAAGAACAAGACGGCGAGCGGCTTCTTTTAAAACATCGTGATAGTATCTTTTTACAAGAGCTTCATTTGCAGGCTCTTCTTCGGTATATTGCGATAAAAATTCCGTAATGATTTCTTCAAACGTGTCGCTGCGCTTATGCTTATCGGCTGTGCATGATTTTGCCGCCTCGTAACATTTATCATAAGTTTCGTCCCAAACTTTTTTCCTCAAATCTTCATCATTCTCCTCGTGGCAGTAGGTTCGCTTAACCGTTGACCCTACCTCTTCGGCAAATTCCATCTGAGCCTTGCACTGTATCTTGATTGCTTCGTGGGCAACTTTCAAAGCGTCAATCATATCTTCCTCAGACACTTCCTTCATTTCTCCCTCAACCATCATGATATTCTCGTAAGTGGCGCCGACCATAAGGTCAATATCCGCCTCTTTCAGCTGACTTGCAGTAGGATTTACGATAAATTCGTTGTTTACTCTTGCCACTCTCGCTTCCGATATCGGACCATTAAAAGGAATGTCGGACACCGCAAGCGCAGCCGAAGCCGCCAATCCTGCAAGAGCATCGGGGATAATCTCAACATCGGCAGATATGAGATTTATATTAACAAACACTTCCGCATGAAAATCATCCGGAAAGAGAGGTCTCAACGCACGGTCAACAAGCCGCGATATAAGTATCTCATAATCAGAAGGTCTTGCTTCTCTTTTCAAGAAACCTCCCGGAAAACGACCCGTTGACGCATATTTTTCTTTATAGTCAACCGACAAGGGCATAAAATCTACGCCTTCTTTTGCCTCTTTAGCTGCAACCACCGTTGCCAGCAACATTGTTTTTCCCATTTTCAACAACACAGAGCCGTTAGCCTGTCTGGCAAGCCGCCCTGTTTCAAGGGTTATTGTTCTCCCGTCACCGAGGTCAATAATTTTTTCTTTTATTTTAAACATTTGCTAAATTTGTTAATAAACATTGAAATTACAGAAGATTTAATAAAACTATTAAAAAAGGCAACTCTGAAAATTGCCTTTTTCTAATCGTCTATTTACGTAATTTCAACGCTTTTATGATTTCACGATACCGTTCGATATCTTTTATTTTCAAATAATCAAGAAGTCTTCTTCTTTTACCAACAAGTTTAATCAGAGCTTGTTGTGTGCTAAAATCTTTTTTGTTTTTCTTAAGATGTTCCGTCAAATGACTGATACGATATGAAAAGAGAGCTATTTGCCCCTCGGCGCTACCCGTATCAAATTCAGACGAGCCGTAAGTTTTAAAGAAGTCTTGTTTTTTTTCTGCTGTCAAATACATGTTTCTAACCAAAATATTATTAATCCAAATATCAATTGAGTCTCCAATTTTGGAGCGCAAAAATAAGGTTTTTTTATGTAAAAAATCAAACAATTGATTATTTTTTTAAAAAATTTCAAAAATCATTAAATTTCAACACTTTTTCAAGCATCGCCTTTATATATAGTAGATGCAAAAAATATGCCAAAAGTTGCGTTGATAAGAAAAATTTCGTCAAAAAAATTAACTTTCTTCTGTTTTTAACCGAAAATAGCTTTTACTCTGCGCAACTTCTATTAATAAAGTGATTTTTTGTAAAAATTTTTCTATAAAAAAATTGTTTTTAACAAAAAGTCTTTACATTGCGTTTTTAATTAATAAACGAATATTTTGTTGCGTATGATATAAATTTTAAAAAAGATGAAATCAAATTTAACAAAACTCACGGCTTTATTGCTGATTTTCTCATGGAGTTCTTTTTCATGTAACAAAGAGAATGATAATCCTGAAAAATTCAGGCTAATAAAAATTACCAATTACTCCAGATCTAACTCCATTAATCCTATTGACGGCGTTGAATACACATACGACGAAGCAGGAAACATGATTGTCGAATCGTTTTACGATTACCTTCCAACTACTAATCTTTGGCAGTATAGAGAATATGAATATTTGGGAGACAAAATAATAAAAATAAAAACGTTTTATGAAGATGAAGATGATTTTAAATTGGATTGGTATGTTGATTACTTTTATGAAGGCAATCAAATTATTAAAAAGGAATACAAAAGACCTAATGGTTCGCTTTCAAATTCAGTAAATTACGAATATGTTAACGACAATTTAGTCAGAGAATATTATTACGTTCCCGATTCCGGAATAAGGAGAGAGATGAGGTATACTTACGATAATCAAAATATGTTGATTATCGAAGAAAACGACACATTTGACGATGATGAATATAAATATACCAAATATACATATGACAGCAACGACAGGATAGCAAAATTAGAGTACTTTAATCATAATTGGGATTTAATTCTAAGTGTAGAAAAAAGTTATAACGGACGGAGCACATTGGCTATAAAAGATTTACATTATGATAAAAACGGCGTACAAATCTCACTACACCAACACAATTATGACAAGTGGGGAAATCTTACGGAAACAATTGTAAACAATGAATGTTCGTTATTCAAGCGAAAATATGATGGCGGATTACTTATCGAAGAGATTCGTTATAAAGACACCGAAGAGGGCTGTACTGAAGACGGAATGACAAGATATGAATATCAGAAGTTATAAGAAACGTTCCAAAAGCAGTTAAAAAGACACTATCCATAATTTTATGTAAATGCTGCCATATCAGACATAAAACGTTAAATACGGCGCAATGATGAACTTTATTTCTTGATTACAAGGTTACGCCAGATACCACTTACAGCGCGAAACGGTTGAGTTTCGCGCTTTTTTTATTGTCAAAATTGAATAGAAACTTTTTAATTTTTTTTAATAACCCTAATAGAACCTCGCGATGTACAGGTAATCGCCTTTTACAATATGGAGAAAATAGTTTTCAAAACCAGCGAAGCCGCCGCCAACCATGGCGGGGCAATGGAGCCAGAGACCATTTCAAAAAACGGGGCGAGTCTGAAAAGCCACACGAGTAGGGGAAACTTTAAATATGTAATGTTAGCAGCATTGCTTTTAGTATTTTCAAGCTGTTCGATTAGAATTATTGACTTTACCATCATTAGTTCAAAAAATCACGGTTTGCAGTTTGACATGACGAAAGGCATACGGGTTGAAGGCAAAAGTCTCGGTTTTTTGGGACTTGGCGTTTCAATCAAAGGGGCAGTGGATAATGCGCTTGAAAATGCAGGAGCAGGTTACGATTTGTTAATTGATGGCGTTGTATCAAAAGAAGATTACTTCTTTGTTGCCGGTTTCAAGGTAACAGGCACCGCAGTTAGTTCTCGGGAATTGAGAGCAACATTGGGCGAAGAAGGTTATTTACAGTGGTGCGAAAAAAATAATATTTTCGACCCAAATGAGGCAATCGTTCAAAAATAGTTTGGCTTAACGTTGAGAATTGAGAACGGCGAAACCCTCGCCGAAGACAATTTAAAGGGCTGTTCAGCAATGGGCAGCCTTTTTTCTTCTCAGACGCTGACAGCGTTCGTAGAGCCTGTCAGCGTCAAGGCTGTTTTTGCCGGCGTCAAATTCCTCATTCCGCCGACTCTGACAGCAGCTTCGCAGACTGTCCTTTAGTTTGCAGAATTTAACTAATCATTATTTTTTTAAATTGTGTAAAGATAAAAAGTGTTATTTTACCAACGTAATTTTTAAACGTCAAATGACCATAAAAGAAAAATACAAAAAAGTAATCGGGTATTTTTTGGAGAATAATCCTGAAGCCGACACCGAGCTTCAATACAAAAATCCTTTTGAACTTTTAACGGCGGTTATCCTGTCAGCCCAATGCACTGATAAGAGGGTAAATATGATAATGCCGCCGCTGATGGCAAAATTTCCCGATGCTGTTTCGATGGCAAACGCGGAAATTGCGGATATATACGATATGAT
>Ga0099364_10010999_pt1 | contig 12403 bp, 8 predicted proteins | sample TergutTh196P3_FD_73070 | JGI IMG/M metagenome (GOLD analysis project Ga0099364, IMG submission 73070) | Microcerotermes parvus P3 segment gut microbial communities from Pointe-Noire, Republic of the Congo - Th196 P3 | ecosystem: Host-associated > Arthropoda: Insects > Digestive system > Gut ... | reverse complement strand
ACGCCTTGAATCATTAGATTGGATAAATAAACTGTTTGATACAAAAAAAAATTATAACGAGAAGATGAAATCATTCGAAAAATCATCGCAAATTTTTATTAATAGATTTAGAAGCTGTTTATCAAATGAACAAATTAGTATTATTTTGAACATTGTATCTAAATATCCTATATTGGCCGCAGTACTTGAATCACCGCCAGCGACACTCATTCATGGAGATTGGACTTTGAGTAATTTAATATTGCGAGAATCTGATGACAAAGTATATTTAGTAGACTGGGCAGGATTATATAAAGGAACTTACTTGTGGGATATGATAAAATTTTTGGAATTTGAACTTAATGAAATAATTTTAGATAATTTTATTAAATATTATTCAGAAAGATTAAATGACGGGGGAGTTTTAGTAGATTTAGATGATCTTTGTAGAAATTTTTATCTAGCTCAAGCATGGTATATATGTGGAACAATCGAATTTATTGCAGGAATTAAAGAAAAATATTTGCATGATCCAGGAACTGAGTGGATGTGGAAGTTTGCAGAAAACAAAGAATTATTTAATCACTTGTCAAAAATATCGTTATAATTAATACTATTCGAAAAATAATTTCTATTGATCCTAAATTAATGAATTACTCTGTAATATGTTAAATCAAAAATATTTTTTGTCAATATGTTTTAAACTGTTAATCACATAGCGATACGGTTGTATACGATTTTAGATTTCTCGGAGAGGGGGGATTTGGGGTTCCAGTCGTTAACGTCCTGTTAGGGCGCACTAAAGCACCTCGACAATTATTGCATTTCCGGCGCCACACCATGTTACATTAAGAGAAAAACGCCCTCAATGTTTCGGGCGCACAAATGGGTGCCCTCCACCCCCGCCTACGTGCTCCCAGCGCGTCCATGCGCCGACTTTTTCGGTCAAGGCTTGCGCCTTAGCATTTCTTCAGGAGCACTTCGTTTCAAATCCCCCGATTTTTTTGCTGTAATTATATTTCCAAAAAGGTTTTATATCATTAACTATTTTAATATTTTTCGGAGAGGGGGGATTTGAACCCCCGACATCCAGCTCCCAAAGCTGGCGGACTAGCCACTATCCAACCCTCCGGTGTAAGTGCTCCCTATTTTATCTATTTTTTGGATGTTGAATCAAGCCTTTTTCATTGAATTATCCTGATTGTAGATATACGGCTTTAGTGCTATCATGAGCCCATGTTTGATAAACTGACAGAAAAAATCTCTGACGCTTTCCGGTTTGTTTCCGGAAAGTCCTCCATAACCGAAAAGAATATTGACGATGCGGTAGAAGCCATAAAAATGGCTCTGCTGGAAGCAGATGTAAACCTCCGGGTGGTTCGACGCTTTGTTAATTCCACAATAGAAGAAGCGAAGGGCGAGAAGGTTCTGCGTTCGGTTGATCCGGGTCAGCAGTTTATAAAAATCGTCCATGATAAGATGGTTTCCTTTTTGGGTGATACCGAAAGGGGACCCACGGGACGTTCCAATCAGGAGCTGCAACTCAAGGGGCCCGATACGATTTCCGTCATTCTTATGCTGGGGCTTCAGGGTTCGGGGAAAACTACCAGCTCTGCAAAGCTGGCTCTGCGGCTTAAGAAGGAGGGGAGGAAGCCCCTGCTGGTTGCCTGCGACCTCATAAGACCCGCTGCCATCGAGCAGCTTTCGATATTAGCCAGGCAAATTGACGTTCCCATCTGCAAAATTGAAGGTGCCACCGACACTGTTAAGGTTTTCCGGGAGGCCATGGACTGGGCGAGGAAGAACCTAATCGACACGGTGATTGTTGACACAACTGGCCGACTGCAGTTGGACGAAGCGATGATGGCGGATCTTTCACGGCTCAAAGATGCTGCAAAGCCCGATGAGCTTCTTCTTGTGGCGGATGCCATGACAGGGCAGTCCGCTGTAGATATTGCCAAGACCTTCGATGAAAAAATCGGGCTCACTGGTGTTGTGCTCACAAAGTTTGACAGTGATACACGCGGCGGGGCGGCTCTTTCGCTCAAAACCATCACCGGAAAGCCGCTGAAGTTTGTGGGGGTTGGCGAGAAACCCGAAGACTTTGAGCCCTTCCATCCCGACCGTGCCGCAGGGCGGATCCTGGGCATGGGTGACGTTGTCAGCCTTGTAGAAAAAGCACAGGAAGTAATTGACGAAAAAGAGGCACTGGAACTACAGGAGAAGATCCAGAAAGAAACCCTCACCATGGAAGACTGGCTGGAGCAGCTTAGGGCAGTCAAAAAAATGGGCTCGCTCAAATCCATGCTGGCAATGATCCCCGGCATGGCGGGACAGATCAACGAAGAAGATATTAACAAGGCGGAACTAAAAACACAGGAAGCCATCCTTTCTTCCATGACCCGTAAGGAGCGTGCAAACCACCTCATCATTGGCCCCTCACGAAGGGCCCGCATTGCCCGGGGTTCCGGCACCTCTGTTGCGGAAGTTGCCCGCCTCATCAAGAAATTCGAGAAGATGCGGGGGATGATGAAAAAGATGTCCAAAATGAAAGGCGGAATGCCGCAGGGGATGTTCCCGGGCTAGATCGTTTTCATTTTTTACTCACCGGAATGCAGTCTTATTGAATCAAACAATTCAGAAAATTTTAATACACTCCTTGGATGTTTTGTTTTAATTTCGTATAACAATTTATCCCTTGTGGAAAATATTAAAGTACTGTTGGAGAAGGTTGTCAGATCTGCTATCGTCTCAAATGGAAAATGAATTACCTCCCCTGAATCTGCAATAAAGGACAAACGGTCATTGTACATACACAGGGTGCCGGCTGCCTTTAATATGCTGCGTTTTGCCCTCTCTACAAGAAATAAAAATCGGTTATGGTCTGTGAAAATGGGGGTTCTGCTGTCAAAGTCTTTGACTTTGGATGCCAGGGTTTCTATCTCGCTTTTTTGCCATTTTGACCAGTCCAGAATTGTTGTGAAAGGAGGCTGCTCGTTAGGCGTTTGCTCTCCGGATGTCTGATTGGCGGGATATTCAAAATAGCCGTACTCATTATAGCGCACTTCAAAACCGCACTTACAAAACAACCTGTCGTCTCTGCTGGTCAACGATGCAAATTCCCTGCATTTGGGACAGCAGTACAAAATGGTTTCAAGATGTTCAGCCAGCCTCTTCCCTGGGTAAGCTGTGGGATTGGCCTCCTGATCGGCGTAGGCATTAACATATATGTCGCTATTTATCGCCTCGTTTATTTCTTCCACGGACATGGCTGCAATTTTTTCAGGGCTGTACACATTTACGAGTTTCCCTGTCATTTTGCCCTTGCGGATAGTACTCGCCCACTTTGAATATTTAAAATATGAGCCGGAGAACCGGTATGTCACCAGAGCCACGCCGGCTTTTTTTACAATTTTGGCAACGGAAAGCGGAACCACCGCTGATTCACCGGTAGACGTGGTGGCACCTTCGGGGAAAATACATATATTACAGTTATCCCTCAACCGCTTCATCATGGAAATGACGGTCTGAACTTCGTTGACAGACTTGGCCCTAACTATCGGTGACATAATAAAACTTAAAAGTTTACCCCAAAACCCTGCCCGCATTACCTGATCGGATGCCACAAAGTACATAGGTTTCTTAAAACTCATTCCGATAAGCAGGGGATCCCAATTTGTAACATGATTTGCAGTTACAATGTACGGAGAAAAATCAACCTTAATGTGATCAAATTTAAAATTAAACTTCCGGGGAATAAATGATCTGGCAACGGGCCAAAAAAATCTGTACATAAAATTATGGCGTTTTTTGCCCTTCATATATTACCCCTGCTAAAGAATCAACGACATAATTGGACTTTTTGTCAACACTAGATAGAAGTACAACTATGTCTATTATTTCCTATATATTATAGCACTGTTTTCCTGACAAATACAAATTTATGGATTATAATGATAAAATGCAGAGATTCCACATATATTTAACAAAGTTTGATGATATTCTCCCCCCCAGAACACCCCTCAGAGCCTCCAAAAGAAAAGCTCTGATGGAATTCCATATACGCAGGGAAGTTCGGGAAGAACACAGCCTTGAATGCAGCCTATTTTCCCTCACCGGGAACGTGGTTCTTACGGACATAAAGCAGGTGAGGGAGCTCACTCAAAAGCTAAATAGTCGGATTGATCCAACTAAAAACCCCGAACGCTTCATCCAGGCGGGGCAGCTCAATGCCATGGGTCTGATTGATGAGATTCTACACTACATAGTGGCACTTTACCGAGAGCAGGTTCAGCCGGATGTCTTTGAAACTGCCCTTACACGGCTAGAAGAAAAGCTCGGAAGCGGTAAAACCGCCACGATGCTGGAGAATTTCTGCGGACGCTTCCCCCCAAGGGATGTTTACAGCGGCACCGCCGATATTCCCGCCTATCTTTCGGGAAGCGATGACGGTGAAAACTGCCGCTGTCTTTCACTGGAGGAGATTCTCCTTCTGGCGATGGCCAATCTAAACCCTGCCTTCCGTCAGTTCCTCTTTCTTTTTGATGATTCTGATCTTGCCAGAGAGACCGTGTACCCCGGTGCCATTGACGAACTCAAGGCCCATTTATCGGATCTTCCGACATTTGGCCCCGACGGCATGAATCTTTGGGACATACTGCGTTCTCCGGCTCTGGCATCCCCCGATTCCCTTTTGGGACAGCTTGAATTCATGCGAAAACGCTGGGGCCTTCTTCTGGGTAAGTATATGGGGCGCCTCCTTACCGGGCTTGATATCGTCAAGGAAGAAACTAAACCATCCTTCTTCGGTGCAGGGCCAAGTCAGGTTCTGGATTTCAGTGCCCTGGGAAGCGAATATGAGCGTTTTAGTCCTGATCAGGACTGGATGCCCCGGACTGTGCTCATGGCAAAAAGCACGCTGGTCTGGCTTTTTCAGCTTTCAAAAAAATATGACAGAGAGATAAACCGGTTGGATCAGATCCCCGACAGTGAACTGGACGAGCTTGCCCGGCGGGGCTTCACCGGCCTCTGGCTGATCGGCCTTTGGGAGAGGAGCAACGCCAGCAGAACAATCAAACAGTGGACGGGCAATCCCGAAGCGGCGGCCTCGGCCTACAGTTTATACGACTACGACATAGCCGCAGAGCTTGGCGGCTGGGGTGCCCTCGCAGATCTCCGTGCCCGCTGTATTCAGAGGGGCATTCGCATAGGCTCGGACATGGTGCCAAACCATACGGGGCTGGACAGCCGCTGGATGGTCGAACACCCGGATCGCTTTTTACAGCTCCCCTATCCGCCCTTCCCCACCTACACCTACAGCTGCGAAAATCTTTCGGGCCGAAATGATATCACCGTACAGATTGAGGATCACTATTTCAGCCGTTCAGACGCGGCGGTTGTCTTTAAACGCATCGACAATAACTCAGGACATGCCCGCTATATATACCACGGCAATGACGGCACTTCCATGCCCTGGAATGACACGGCACAGATTGACTTTCTGAATCCCGAAGCGAGGGAGGCCGTTATACGCACCATCATCGGTGTATGCCAGCAGTTTCCCATCGTGCGTTTTGATGCGGCCATGACCCTGGCAAAACGGCACATACAGCGGCTCTGGTATCCCGCACCGGGACAGGGCGGCGATATTGCAAGCCGTGCGGAACATTCGATAAGCACCGATGAATTCAACCGCCGAATCCCCGAGGAGTTCTGGCGGGAGGTGGTGGATCGCTGCGCCGAAGAAGCGCCTCACACCCTGCTTCTGGCCGAAGCTTTCTGGATGATGGAAGGGTACTTCGTCCGCACCCTCGGAATGCACCGGGTCTACAACTCGGCCTTTATGAACATGCTCAAAAACGAGGAGAACGAAAAATACCGCGCCACAATCAAAAACACGCTAGAGTTCGATCCCGAAGTCTTAAAGCGTTTTGTCAACTTCATGAACAACCCCGACGAGGAGACCGCGGTGGCTCAGTTCGGTAAGGGGGACAAGTACTTCGGCATCTCCACCCTTCTTGTTACCATGCCCGGGCTTCCCATGTTCGGCCACGGTCAGATCGAGGGCTTTGAAGAAAAGTACGGCATGGAATACCGCCGCTCCTACAAGGATGAAACTCCCGACGGCTATCTGGTAGACCGCCACGAGAGAGAAATTTTCCCGCTCATGAAGAAGCGGCACATCTATTCGGGCAGTGCCGATTTCTGCCTCTACGATTTTCACGCTTCTGGCAGCGGGGTAAACGAAAATGTCTTTGCCTATTCCAACCGGGCCGGGGATGAAAAGAGCCTCGTTTTTTACAATAATAGCTACGAGAGTACATCGGGCTGGATCAAGCGGGGCGCCGTTGCTATCCCCCAAAAAGACGGTACGCATCGGCAGGATTCGCTTTGCGAGGCCCTGGATCTGCATGGCGAAGACCGCTTCTTCATGGTCTTCCGTGAGCAGCGAAGCGATCTCTGGTTCATTAGATCATCCAAGGCAATAGCAGAGCAGGGGCTTTTTGCCGCTCTAAACGGTTATGAAGCACAGGTCTTCCTCGACATTCAAGAAAGGGAAGACACCCCCCATGCTGCACCGGGAAACTGGGACAGCCGCTGGGCAATGCTTAATTATGAACTAAACGGTCGAGGTGTACATAATCTTGATGATGCCCTGCTTGACATCTGCCTGGCCGAACTTTACAGCCCGCTCAGGGAACTGCTAAAAAAAGAGAGAGCAGATAAACTAGCCGGCTTCCTTGAGAGCGGTAAAAAGGCAGATGAAATGGCTGCCTTTGTCGAGTCGTTCAGAGAACCTTTCACCAGCTTCATGGAAGGGGTGAAAAAATACCTGAACGGCGGAGGCGGAAAATACCTGCCCTGGAAAGGCAAGACCCGTAAAGAATTCACTGTCACAGAAAACCTATGGAATATTTGGAAGCAGGGACTCGAAAACATCCTTTCTCTTAATGACAAGAAAGCCCATAAATTCCTGCAAAAACTTGGAAAAGAATTATCAAAACAGCCAGCCCTTGCCCTTCTGCTTCTTGGATACAATACCCTGACCATGCTGCTTTATGCAGTGAAACAGGAAGACGGCAGTGAAGCTGCGGCTCTTTCAGAGCCGGCGGCTCTTTCAGAGCCGGCGGCTCTTTCAGAGCGGGCAGCTCTGGCCCTCCACTGGCAGCTCGACCGTGTGCTGCGGGAATGCTGGCAGAACTCCGGTATCGCGTATAACATCGCCGGCAAAGCGGCAGAGATTGCCCTTGCTCTCCTTTCCCGCACCGAACCGGCTGCGAAGGAGACACCAGCTCCGAGGGAGCCATTGGCTCCCAGGGCCATCGCGGCAGCGCTGATTCTGGAAAATTATGACGCTCCGGATTTTAGAAAAATCCTCGGGGTCAACCGCTTTGATGATGTAACCTGGTTTAACAAGGAGGCTTTTGAGGAGGCACTGTTCCTGGCGCCCCTTTTCCTTTCGCTGGGAATTCGCATAAGCGCACCGGATGGGCTCATCAATAATGAGCGCATTGAAACCATAGCGGCAGTGACAGAAGTATTCCGTTTGGCGGAAAAAGCTTCGGGCTACAGATTTGACGAGTTTGCAGAAGCAATATCATGAACACAGTTTCGACAGGGGACGCCGGCAGGATTTTCTCATCCATTGCCGCCGGCGGATACACGGTAAAATTTCGCGGGTTCAGCGCCATTGATATATACATAGGCCTGCCCCCTATGCCCTTTTCCTGGATCGAAACAAACGCAGACATAGCCGCTCTTGCCCGCTTTGTGGACGAACTCCGTTTCCCAGGCGTGGACATTGCCGATGCCGCCATGGATACACCCTGCGGCACATATTATTTCCATTGCACTGACAACGCTGAAATGGCGCATAACGATTTCTCCCTGTTTTCCCTTACATACGATTTTAAAACCCGTTTCTTTCAGGATCCCCTTGGGATCTATCCGCTTTTAAAAGAACTAAAACAGAACAAGGAAAAATATCTGAAACAGGATAATCCCTTGCCCAATATACCGGATATAAGAGCAGGGAATAGAGGCCGTTACAGTGTTATCATGGACGCCGCTCTGCTCCTTGCCCGGTACGGAACTATACCTGCCAATCTTGATTCAGCTCTTGACGGTTTTGCTCCTGATAACCTGCCGGAACCCGAAGCACAAAGGGCTTTTCTTGTCTGCCTTTTGGTTTCGCCAAGGCCGGACTGGGGGCTTGAACTTGTAAAAAAACACGGGCTTCTTGAAAAGATATGGCCGGAACTGGCCTGTCTTGATGAAGTAGATCACGCGAAAGAATATCACCCCGAAGGTAATGTGTGGAACCATACCCTGGAAACTTTCAGGCACCGGAAAGCTCATGGTTCGGGTGCTTTCGATCTCATCCTCTCTTTGGGGCTCTTGCTTCACGATGCAGGCAAGCCTGTTGCCGACACAAACCGGAGCCGCCGCTTTGATGGACACGCAGAGCTGGGCGCTCATGCCGCCGCGCGTTTTCTGGGACACCTGGGTTTCAGCGATTCCATGATATCCGATGTTTACTATCTTGTAAGAAACCACATGCTCCCGGCAGCCCTCAAAAGGCTGCCCCTGTCAAAAACCGCAGAGATAATGGCTTCCCCGCTCTTCCCTACCCTGATGGAGCTCTACCGCTGTGACGAATCCTCGTCTTTCAAGGGGCTGGACGGTTACTACGAAAACAGCGCCGCCTATCAGGCATATCTAAAAAACAGCAGAAACCCCTATCGCTCTCCCGACGGGAAGAAAATTGGCCAGAGAGAAATTTATTCAAAAATGTAAAAGGAGAGATAATTTTGAAAAAACTTTTTAAATCATTATTTTTTATTAATTATTTATTATATATTATTTTATTACTTGCTTGTGGTTCTGAGTCCCCCAGTGTGACAGAACAATGGGTACCTGTTTCTCCCAGCTTTCACGTAACGGTAGACGGCATTTCGTCAGGAGACGGTTCAATCAGTTCGCCATGGGATTTAGCGACAGCTTTATCGGGCGGAAATTCAAACATCAAGCCGGGCGATACTGTATACATTCATGGCGGAACATATAACGGCGTTTTTACATCAAATCTTTACGGTACTCAGGCAGCTCCCATTGTAGTCAGACCCTGGCATAACGATGAAGTCATTATCGATGGTAATATACATACACCTAGCACAACTGCTGTTATTGTGTTTAACGGAACATATACCTGGCTCACAGGTCTTACCATAACTAACTCAGCAGCAAATCATCTTAGTTATAATACCAGCCATAACAACGATGGTGTTACATTCAATGGAACCGGCAATAAACTACTCAACTGCATCATCCGCGGAAATACCGGAAACGGCATCTGGTTTGGAAATGGCGCCACTGACGGTGAAATATCTGGTTGTATTGTTTATAATAATGGCGTAATAGGCACGGGAAGGGGCCACGGTCATGGCATCTATGCACAAAACCACAGCCATCACGGATTAAAAATAATACGCAACAATATTTTCTTTAACTCATTTGGCAAGGGCATACAAATCTATGGAGAACAACCGGAGCTGCATCATTTTCTGGTCGAAGATAATATCTTTTTCAATGCAGCTGCAGCCGGAGGATTTGGGCTTGAACAAAACATATACATAGGCGGTCATAAAAAGGCTGATAATCAAACAGTCAGAAACAACGTGTTTTATTCTTCACCGGGGCATTCTGGGACACCGGCTTCGGTCAAGTTTGGAGATGGAGATGAAGTACAAAACGGCCAAGCTGTTTTTACAGGAAATTATTGTGTGGATAGCTTCCTGCATATCACAAAATTATGGGATCGTTTGACTGCCCATAATAACACTTATATTGCCAGATCCAGTGCTGATCGTATTATCGTAGGTTATGATAAGTATACATTTGTCACAGATAGGGATTACAATAATAATACTTATTATCGAGGAAAAGTTGGTGAAAACGTTGCCGGCGTGCTTTTCCCTTACGACCTGGTAGATTTTCAGAACTATGATGGTCAGGAAATGAACAGCGTCTATCACGAAAACCTGCCAACCCAGAACGCAGTCTTCGTAAAACCGGCAGGCGAGGATAGATGGCATGCGGCAGTTTACAACTGGGAGAATTCGCAGTCGGTGAATGCGGCAGTACCTGGCATGAGGGCAGGGGATGACTATGAACTATACTTTGTACCAGGCCTGAGTTCCGGCCCAGTGGCATCAGGGAGATACAACGGCACCATCAACATCCCGCTCAGTTTAGCCGGCACACCCGCACCAAACATTCCCATCGGGATGCAGGAACACGCCGAACGCTTTGCAAGTACCCTGCCTTTTTTTGGGGCTTTCCTCATAGTCAGGATACGGTGAAAGGTGATATACTGAACATATGCAAGTAAACGACAAGATGATCACATATCTGGAAGATTTATCCTTCCTGTCGCTTTCGCCTGACGAAAAAAGCAAGATGGCGGGCGAGCTGAATGAAATCCTGAACGATTTGGTAAAACTGGCTGATTTAAACACTGACAGCATATCTGCGTGCAGCAATCCCCTGGACAAAGTGAATGTTTTTCGTAACGACGAGACCCACCCCTCATTGAAACGTGAACTGCTTCTAAAAAATGCGGCTCAAAAGAACGATGAAATGTTCATTGCCCCAAAAACGGTTGACCCATGAAAGATATGAATAAATCCTCCCCGCTTGTGGGTAAGTCAATCATTCTGGCTGATAATATATCCACACTGGGAGTGGAAACAAGCTGTTCATCAAAAATGCTTAAAGGATATGTTCCGGTTTTTAACGCAACAGTTGTGGAGAGGCTGGAAGAAGCTGGAATAAAAATAGCCGGGAAGCTCAGCATTGACGAGTTTGGTATTACGAAATGGTCAGAAGCCAGTACATCAGAAACGACTAAAGCAGCAGCTTCAGCAACGATCAAGGCCATTGCTGAGGCATTTTCCTCCGGGCAAACACAACTGGCTGTGCTCTCTGACACTGGAGGCGAAATAAGACAGGCCTCTGCATTGAACGGTCTTACCGGAATAAAACCCAGTTATGGTGCAGTATCACGCTACGGCCTCATAGCAAATGCCTCCTCCCTTGAACAAATTGGCGTTATAGGAAGAAACATTGACGACTGTGCCGCACTCCTGTCAATTATCTCGGGGTCTGACAATAGAGACGGAACCTGCGTTATGGAAAACCCTTTTGAATTCAACGGAGGATTCTCCAGCCCGAAAATCGGCCTGCCTCGGAATTATATTGACAACCTCAATGAAGAAAATAAATCAGCCATTAGCGCCGCAAAAAAAGTCTTTGAAGAAGCAGGTGCAACTTTTGAAGAGTTCGACATGCCTCTAATGGACTATATTCTGCCAATATATTACATCATAGCATCCGCCGAAGCCTCATCCAATCTTTCAAAGTATGACGGGCTTAAGTACGGTTACCGAAGCGAAAAAGCAAAGAGCCTCTCTGATGTCTACCGTCTTTCCAGAAGTGAAGGCTTCGGGTGGGAAGTGAAAAAAAGAATCATGCTTGGCTCTCTTGTTCTTTCGTCAGAGTACTATGAGTCATATTGCCTGAAGGCCATGCAGGCTCGCACTCTGGTAATAGATGCCTACAAGGATCTTTTTCTACACTTTGACATGATCCTTTCCCCTGTGTGTGATATTTTCAATGTGTCTGTAAACCTTGCAGGTCTCCCCGCCGTGTCGCTTCCCTGCGGTTATGACGGACAGAATCAACCTGTTGGCATTCAGCTTATAGGAAGTGCTTTTTCGGAAAGTAAACTTGTCAGTACGGCGCAGGTTTTCCAGAGCCGCACTGATTTTCACAAAACCAAGCTGGACAAATCAGGAGCAGTACAATGAACTGGGAAACTGTCATTGGGTTGGAAGTACATACCGAGTTACTAACAAAGACAAAAATTTTCTGTTCCTGCAGCACCGCTTACGGCGCAGAACCGAACACGCAGGTTTGCCCAGGCTGTGCCGGAATGCCCGGCGCACTTCCGCTTCTTAACCGCTCTGTGGTTGAATATGCCCTGCGGCTTGGTATTGCGCTTAACTGTGATATTGCCAAACAATGCAGTTTTGACAGGAAGCATTACTTTTATCCAGATCTACCAAATGCGTATCAGCTTTCTCAGTTATACGCCCCAATCTGCCGCGGCGGTTATCTGGAAATTGCACCTGACGGCACGCAGTCGAACCTTCATGAAAAAAAGAAGATCCGCATCAAGCAGATTCACATGGAAGAAGATGCGGGTAAACTTGTCCACGGCATAAACGAAACCTGCATGGACTTTAACAGGGGTAGTACGCCGCTTCTGGAAATTGTCTCTGAGCCGGATTTCCGTTCTGCCGACGAGGTAATAGCCTATTTAGAAAAACTGCGGGAAACCCTCCTCTACCTTGGAGTAAGCGAC
>Ga0099364_10010998_pt1 | contig 12403 bp, 14 predicted proteins | sample TergutTh196P3_FD_73070 | JGI IMG/M metagenome (GOLD analysis project Ga0099364, IMG submission 73070) | Microcerotermes parvus P3 segment gut microbial communities from Pointe-Noire, Republic of the Congo - Th196 P3 | ecosystem: Host-associated > Arthropoda: Insects > Digestive system > Gut ... | reverse complement strand
TGGGTTCGGCGCATTATATCGTCACTGACATGCATGTCGACGAAAAGACGCATATTTACGGCGAGGAAGCCGTTCTTGAGGGTCTTGGGCGCAAGGCTTCGGCGCAGCTCGCTTGGGCTCTTACGGCTATGGACTGCAAGGGCGTGATGAATGAGTTTTACCGTTCCAATTCTGGGTCAGTCCAGAATTTGCGTGAGACGCTCATTACGATGGGCCTCGATATGAGCGAGACGGGCGAGTTCAGGAGCGAATATACGCCTCACACTATGCCTGACGGCACGCCTGAACAGCGCAGGCTTTTTGAGCAGCCGCCGCTTGAGTTCAAGACGACCAAGGAACGCGGCAAAGAGGTCAACATCGGCAAGATGAAAAGCGAGTTTGCCCGTGTGATAGCGCATTCGGGCGGGTTCCTTGAGATGCCGTTTTCCCTTGAGACCCCTGCTGACAGGGTCAACGCGGGTCTTGAAAATCCCGGCGACCGGCAGGCTGGCTTGCCTATGGTCGACGGGCCGGACGGCAACAAGGTCTACGGGCTTCCTGTTATGTCGTCGCATCTTCGTTCAGGTCAGGAGTTTTCTGACGGTAGCACTGTGGCTCACGACTATACGAACCAATACGCCAATATATACGCCCTGTCATTGGAATACAGAGGGGCGCAGGAGATGCTCGAAGCAGGCGAGATGTCCGAGGAAGCGGCGCAGAAGGTCATGGACAACGCCCAGCGCAAGGCGCAGTCTGAGTATAACCTCATAACGGGCACGCTTGAAAGCCGCCAGTTTGACAGCAAGCACAACATGTTCAAAGAGGGCGTCATGGCCAACAGGCTCAGCAATTCCGCCACAGCCGTATGGACAGCCGACCCGAGGCTTGAAATCGACCAGATAGCGATGAGCAGCAAGATGGCTGAAAGCCTTGGCTTGCGTGAGCTTTCAGATGAGGAGCTTGACGCTGCTTATGAGACTGGCGCGAATGGCAAGCCATTTGACTGCAAGACGCTTGGCGAAGGGTATGCCTGTCTTTGGCGCGACCCGATTCTCAGGGACGGCGGTGTGCGCTATATGCGCGTAAAAATCGACGACTCATTGACGGGCGTAAGCATCAATCCGGCTATGGACAAATCGTTCGATGGCGATTTTGATGGCGACGCAGTAGGCTTGACTAGGCTTCATTCCGATGCGGCGGTCAGAGACGGCATTACAAAGATGTCCGTGGATGCCAATTTGCTTGACTATGGAACATTGAATAAGTCCACCGGTAGGCCCGGTCTCTTTATGCAGAATTCCCTCGACATCAGGGTCGCTTCCAGCTTGAACCCGTCGCTTGATGCACGTAGGGCGGAGCTTGAAGCCAAGGTCGTCAGCGATGAGGAAAATCTTAGGGGCGGCAAGCTGTACAAAGCCCGCAGGGAGAATACCAAGGCTTTGTCGGGCTATATAGACGGCATATTCGCCAGTGAGTTCGCAAACGGCATGGTCAGCTTTGAGAGTATGCGAGAGCATGTTTTGTCCCTTGAAAAGATGGTCAAGAGCGGCGCGAAGGGCAGTTACGGCAAGCTTGAGTCCTATTGCAATTATCTTGGCGCTTTTTTCGAGACTGACAAGGATTCCGATGGAAATATACAAGGCATAGACCCTGATTCAATTATAGACATGGGTGTGTCGCAGGCGACCCGTGACGATGCCGTCGGTGTGCAGTATGCCACGGCGACAAAGAGTTTTGGCACGGGCATAGCCGGGACGTATTCTCAGCGCGGTATGATGGCGCTTAGAAATATATGCCCCAAGGCAATTACTGAGGTCACGTATCCTGTGACGCAGGCCATATTGCAGGTTAAGCATAATCCAGACGAGGCTCGAATCAAATATGACGTGCTTATGTCGTCGTCCCGTATGCTTTGGCGTGGGTGGAAAATGAATCAATCGCACAATGGCGATACGACGGTTTGGGAGATAGCTAAGGATGAGGAAGGCAATCAGCTTAGGGCGACGCCTGATGAGTTCAAATCTCAATTTATGGATTTGTACTCACACAAAGAAGGGCTTGGGGTTGATATAAATCCAGCTTATGTCGATGAAATCGCGAAAGCGATGACCGGGTCGGATGGCAGGATGATGAGCATTGAGAACTTGGGCATGAGGGAAGGAACTGTTTCAGCCAAAGACGTACATGCTTCATCTATGGACAAATTGGCTTATGGCGGCAAAGGCTCTTTTGTGACAGCCGTGCAGCTTGCCAATGAGGGCGCGGATTTGTTTGCAGGCAAATATAATGAATGCTTCAGGCCGTCTGTAATACGCGACAACGTGCGTACGGCGGCTAATCCGAATCCAGACCCTGAAGCTGAGCAGAAGCCTTTGAAAGCCATCACTAAGTCTGACACCAAGCCTGTTCCGAAAGCGAAGAAGTCTGAGCCTAAGCCGCAGGCTGAGGTGAATGGCTCATGTGTCCGTGTTGGCGTTGACGTCCCGTCTGAATATGTCATAGGTGATGACGGCAATGTCTATGCGCCGTAAATATAAGAAATATAAATCATGTAATTAGAAAGGAGTATTATTATGGCAAATCTGAGAAAAGGTTCTGTGCCTGATGGTGTTTCCCCGTTGGCGCAGCGCAATTTGATTGGGTCATTCAATCAGAAGCAGGTTATATTAGAGGACCGGAATAATCCAAACAGCGATATAAAGGGTTATTATGTCGCTGTCCAGCTTGACCAGACCGGTGTTCCTGAAGATAAAGCTGATTCAAACCCTTTTTTGAATAGCAAGGTTTTTAAGGGCCGGAAAGGTGAGGAGCTAACAGGGCATTCGACGTATTATTCTAAGCGTGATGTTGACGCCATGATGTCTACGGGCCAGAATTTTGTGGATAGCAATGGTATTACGCACATGGCTTTCAAAGGTGATTTGCATATCAGCAAGGACAAGAAGACGGGTGAATCTACTGTTCATGTTTTTATGCCGATGGAAATTAAAGAAACCATGCCGCCTGAGGATACAGCTAAGGCTGAGGCATATAATGCGAGGCATCCTTTCGGGCTTTCGGATAATAAAGACTTCGGGCCGAGTACGCCGCAGACGCAGGTGCAGACGGTCGAGGTCAGAGAAGATGCCGTCGATTCTAAAAATGCTGTACGCACGCCTGTCAACGACGCCCCTGTTGTCGGCGCCGAGTCCGAGCATGACGGCTTGGAATAACATAAAATAAAAATTTTGAAAGGGGTATTGTTATGAACAACAGGTATACAGTCGAAGATATTCAGAATAGGGGTACGTTCCTCCCGGATGATGAAGCCAGTGAGGATTTTGACCCGAACAAGGGTATCTATGAGTATGATACGTTTATGTTTAATGTGTCATTTGATGACAAGTCAGGCAAGGATAATTGGAAGCAGGCGGCTGAGCAAGCTCATGCGAAGCTTGCTGATTTTGCCGGCAGCAAGGACTCTTTTGCGGCGCTTGACGACAAAGCTCTTGAGGAAAATGTGAAGTTTCATTCTGTTAGTGAGGATACAGGGTATTCGAGTTTTGTTGATACATTTGCTTTTGCGAATGGAAACAAGCGTGTTCAGACTGGTGTCGAGTATAAGGGTGTAGGTTGCCAAGTTTTGCTTGAACGCGATTCAGCTCGTGGGTCTTATTTAGACCAGTTGCGGAAAAGCATTATGGATGACATGGATTATGTTGCTGAGAATATGGGTCTGTCGGAACAGAAGGTTAAGCCTGCTGCCCGCGTAGCCCGTACGCCTGTGAGCAATGCGCCGGGGTTCGAGGATTATGACACAGGCTTCGATTTTGATTTCAAATAGAAAGGAGCATGGCTATGCCCAAGATGATTGAAGGTCTTGCCTATGACGATTTCAAGGAGCGGGTCATAGAGTGCTTTGAAACCGAGTTTGAATCTGGCGGCAGATTTTGGCGGGCCAGCGATGAATTTGATTCCAAGTCTGTGTATGAAGCAGCCGTGCGGAAGACATCGGACAGGGGCGAGCTTAGCGACACGGACCTTGTTGTGTATGAAAAGCAGCCCGATGACATCCGCAAGTGTCTTGAGGCTATGGATAAATTAGAGTCTGACTGGCGCAAGACCGATGAAGGCAAGGCGCAAGGTAGTTTGAGCTGGCAGGAGATGTTTGAAAAGTTTGGCGTTGAGCCAGAAAAGCGGGGTTTGTCCCGTACAGGGGTCAGCGCGCCGGAAGCGGGTCAGGGTTCAGGCTTTGATGGGCTGGACTATAAATAAAAAGGAAAAGCGAGGTAATTATTATGGCAAAGAAGTCACTTATGCCGAAGTACGAAGCGCCACGGGACAGGCTTGCCCGTACGTTGGGCGATATGTACTCGAATGCGCCCGACGGCAATTTGGATGCGGGCAATGCATATGAGGGGAGCAGGGCAAGGGATGTCTTGGCGAATATGCTTCTTCGCCGCGACCCGAGCCAGATGCAGTTTTCGGAATCCCCATATTTGCCTATGTCTGAGATGTATGACGACAAGGGGTTTTTTACGGACAAATTCGCGATGGTCATGGACCTTGAGTCAAAAGCCGGCTATGTCGGCCCGGATGGCATGACGAAGTCAGGTTTTGAGGCTATTGACAGGCATTTCAATCCGATGCCCAATGCCGGTCCCACTCTTATGGGAGTCAATGGGCCGCTTCAAGGCGCAGAGAGGGAAAATGCTTTGGTTGGCATTCAGCTTGGCAGAGAAACGCGCCAAGGTCAGCTCAAGGACTATATGGGCGAGCTTGGCCTTGATTACACCGACCCTGAGTCAGTTCCGCCTCGTGAGGCTCAATCTCAGCCTGAGGGTTTTGTGACGAGGTTTATGCAGTCCGCTCGTAATGTCAGTAAATCTGTAATGGACAAATTCAGGTCCAATGCGCAGATACAAGCCGAATCCCCGGCGTCGGATGTGACGATGTCTGTTAGGGCTGATTTGGTCGTCAAGCGCGGCGCGTCACGAAGCGGCGTAAGCGCACCGGAGGCAGATGGCAGCGATGGCATGTCAGGCCCCGAATACGAATAGGAAAGTGAGGTAATCATTATGGCCACAAGAACTTTGAAGCATGAGTCTAAGCACACGAATGAGCCTGCGCGGGACGGGAATGGGTACACCCCTGTTTCTACGACGGGCACCGAGATGGTCGTTTGGACGCCTGTTCCCCAACATACGGCGATGTGCGTCCTTGACAACCTTGCTATGCGCAACAGCCCCGAAGATATACCCGAGGGCAATTCTATTTATGTTTTGCCCGATGATGTTTATCAGTCTGACGGCAAGACTTGGTCGCCTATGATGAGCACCGTGAACAACCTTCAGGTCGACGCGGGTTACATAGATGCGAGGGGCAAGCAGACGGAGTTGGGTCTCGACGTATATCGTGACCATATGGAAAACGGCCCGGCTACGTTTGTCGAAGAAAATGAGGCGGAAGAAGCCGCACGCCAAGAGGAACTGAAAGAGACGATGGAATCTATGGGTCTTGAGCATAAAGAGCCATCTGCTTACCCAGAGGTCAAGAAGCGCAGCCTCAAGACGGGTATGCTTATAGGCGCGATTGCCGGCGGTTATTTAGGCAAGGGCGTCGGTGGTGCGGTTCTTGGCGCGATTGGTGGCGCCGCCGTGGTCGGCGTGATGAATGCAGCTTCTCGTATCAAAGCTCGTTTGCAATACATCAAGCAGACCGTGCAGGAAGCGACGAAAGAGACAAAGGTTCTTGATGGCGTCACAGAGCCTGTTGAGGAACATGAGCAGGAGGTGCTGGAGCCGGAGCGCGGCTCTGACGGTGTTGAGCCTGAGAAGGCATCTGATGTCATTGATGTCGATTGGAAGCCTGTTGACGAGAAAGAATCGGGCAATGATTTCGGCGGTTTCGATGGCAATGACGCTGATTATGTGGTTTTGGGAGAAGGCAACGGCGGTTTTAGCGGTGGCGCCGGAAGGGCAAGTTTGCCTGCGTCGGATGTCAAATCCTTGCCGTCTCCCCGCACGGGTATACCGGATGCGCCTGAAGCCGATGGCGGCTATGGCAACGAAGGTTCCGGGTACGATTTGTAAGTTCTGATTTTATCTTTTGAAAGGGGTGTTTCAGATGGCTAAGAAGCCCAAAATAGTGAGGCGCAACCAGCCTCTGCGCAAAGTGCCCCATACTGCGGAGGACACTGGTGACATTTACCGTCCGGGGGACGATTATTCCAAGGTTCCTACTTTTGAGGCGGCAAATGATTTGTCGGCGGCTGAAGCGGCTACTGAGCGGCACAATGAGAAAATGGAAGACCTTGAGGAATATGAAGAAGCGAAGGAGCTTGAGGAAGCCGATAGGGAGCGCAAGCGTGACTTGCTCATGCAGGACAAAGGCATCGAAGGCAACAAAGCGGCTATGGTCAAAGCGGGCACGGTCGATATACATAGTCTGAGTTACGCGAACTATTCAAGCGTTACTGAAAAGTACCATGTTCGCGAGGAAGCGGCTGAAGCGGCTGAAGCGAAGAAAGCGGCGAAGCGAGCTGCTAAAGAAGCCCGTCAGGAGCGCAAAGGCGTGGATGCGCCGTCGGCTGAAGCTTCTCAGGCTCAAGCAGAGCCGGACTTTGGTAAACGATAGTCAGGAGGATTGTTATGGGCAATGATTTATGGGGCAAAGAATTCGGCGATTTTGACGAAGAAATGGAACGGGCTACTATTGGCATAGACCCTGCGGGGACTGGAATATTTGACAAGCTTGTTGTCGATAAGTCCAAAATCGGCGTTCCGCCGAGCCAGCGGTGGCGCGGTAATGCCCGTACTGGCGTGGAAGCCCCTGTCGCGGATGTGACGGCAGATAATGATTTCGATTATAGTAAATTTTAAGAAAGCTGGTGTTATTTTATGGCTACTAGAACTTTGAAGCCGAAGGGCGCGGCAATGCGCCCACGTCAGGCTTTTGACGAGCAGATAGCTCGCCGTGAAGCGGCGCATGAGTCCTTTATGAGCCTTTTTCCTGAGAATCAGAGGCAGAATACGCCTGAAGCCATTGACTATAGGTCTAATGTGGCGAATTTCATGCTTCATAATATTCTCGCCAATCGTCCTGCGGCCAATATTAAGCCCGGCGAAGACCCCTATTTGTCCGATGCCGATAGGTTGATTGACACTGATGGTTATGGTCATAGGCTCAGCGACAAGGCTTTGCTTGTCGATGAATTGAAAAAGCAGTGCGGTTATGCCGATGATTATGGCGTTGATACTCAATTAGGCAGGGACGCCGTCACGGCGCACATGGCTGGAAGTACGCAGACTCGTGAGGAAGAATTTGAGGGCGCTTATATAGAGCAGGATGGGCATGATAAGTATGGCATTAAAGAGCGCATGGGGCAGTTTGGGTTTGATTACATTGACCCTGTGGAAGCCAAGACCCGTCAGCTTGACAGTGAAATCCCCGGAGCCAAAAGAATTGATATGTATAATCAGATAGTTGACGCACGTTATAATGCTGATAGCAAAAATCACAATACGCAGATGGCTCGTGAGGTGCTTGCCAATCTTGCTTTGGGCAATGCCAAAGCAGGTTCGGAAAAGACTGAGTTTATATCGCATCGCGATGCTTTTTGCGATAAGGGCTTTCCCACTTTGAAGTTTATGAAGGTGAGCGCTTTGATGCGTCAAGCTGGTTATTTGGATTATCAGAACGGCATTACTAATCTTGGCCAAGTAGCTCTTGATAATGGTGGTGTTGACCCAGCACATACAATATATAATGGTTTGACGGAGTATTCGTCTGCTACTGAAGCTAATGATGTTCGTCAACGTATGCGTAAGGAGTTTGCTTCGATTCAGATTGAGACCAAAGAATCAATGCGCGGTCTTGGTCTTGATTACACTGAAACGTACTTGCCGGAGATGGCCAGTCGTACGCATGGCGGTCGTGAAAGGTATCAGTCTAGTATTGTTTGGTCTGATATAGGTGTGTCGTCGGCTACACATGCGCTCAAGGATTTGACAGACGAAGTGGCTATGCATCAGGCTATGGGTGAGACCACAATGACTGAGGATGAAGTTGACACCAAGGATAAGGGGTCGGAGAAGGTTGAAGGCGCGAATCAGGCTCCCAAAGGCGTTGCTGAAGCATCATCTAAGAAGTCTGTTGCGCCTAAGGAGCAGGTCTATGACGAACAGTATGATGACGACAAAGACCATAACCAAGCTGATTACATAGACCCACCGACGCCGGCCGCTGATGGCTTTGACAGCATTTTTGCTACTATAATTGACAAAGTCAAAGAAAATAAGACGACCGCTGACCCGCATAAGAATGCCATGCTTAGTCAGGTTGTCAGCAATGCGTTCGGTCCGAGGACGGGCGTGGCGGCGCCTGAAGCAGATGATGGTTCGGGTTATGACGGGCCTGAATATTAAGAGAGGAAGGTATTTATCATGGCAAGAACGAGAGAACAAATCATGGCTGAGATGGCGGAGAACCCTCATTTGCGCGAGGATTACATCCGCGAGCTTGAAAACACCATGTCTCAGGATGAGTTTGATGACTGGCTCAATGAGGAGAACGGCAGGCTTTCGGATGAAGCCGAGGCTTATATCAACTCCGATGAGTTTGCTGAGGAAGAAGCGGCATATTATGCCTCGAAGGGCGAGCCGAAGTCTTTTGGCACAGGTATAGCGGGCGACCTCAGCAAGAAATCGCTGTCGGCTTTTGCCGGAATCGACTTGACGGCGCCGGCAAGGCCACCTCAGCCGACAGGCGCGGCAAAAGAGCGGTCAAATTTCGAGAAATACTGCGATGCTTTGTATGAGAAGGACAGCGAGGCTTATAACTCGATGACGTACACTGAGCTCAAAGAGCAGTATGACGCTGAAGTTCAGGCGATGAAAGACGAAGACACGAGGGCGATGAAAGCGTCATACCATCAGGAGATGAAAAATCGTCCGCCGAAGGCAAAGGCGACGTCAGTCCGTACAGGCATTAAGAACGCCCCGGGTCAGCCGTCGTTGTTTGACGATTTTGATTACGAGGATGACAATGCTGAGCCTGACGATGAAAAAGATGATTAGGATTGGAGGTAACGTCACATGGCGAAGGAAATAAGACCAAAAGCGGAGAAAGCGAAGCCTCCGAAGTCTTACGGGGTCGGTTCCACTGAGGAAGCTGAAGCGATGCGCGTTCTTGAGGATGATTGGAAAAAGACCGGTCTCAGCTTCATGGAAGCTAAAAATGACCCGTTTATGTCGAACCGTCCTGTCGATAACGTGGATTTGGCTCAGCGCATGTATATGCAGCGCATGGTTTTGACCTGCATACGCCCGGTGATGAGCGGTTTGAGCATGGATTCGATAATTCAGTCTGTCGGCTCATATATGGGTATGGTCGCTGTTTCGCCTGAGTTTGAGGGTCAGTTCAAGACTGCCGTCAATTCGGCTATATCCGGTTTTCAGCTTGGGCGCACTGAGAAAGCATATCAGGAAGCGGTAAATACATATGGTGATGGTTCTGAGCAAGCGCTCGCCCTCGACGAGAAGCGCAGGGGAATGTTGATGAAGCAGAATTATGGGCGTATGCCGCTTTCTCCGAGGAACGCTGGTATGATGCAGCTTCGTTTCACAAAGCAGGCATATAATGCCATGCGTGAGCCGGGCGCTGACATCAATGCTGTTGAGAAGCATTACAACGAAGCTATGGATGTCCTTTACGCGAGGGCTGAACGTGACGGCGTAAGCCGCGAGGCTGTTGATTTGAATTCTCGCATTCTTGCTGGTCAGCTTATAGAGCTTGACCCGAGCAACAGGATGGTATTTGCGGAGACCTCTTATGACGGCGTTACGATGGATGATAAAAAAGACAAGTCATATGATGTCATGGATCAAGGCGGTATTAGGAGGGTGTCGCATTTTGAGTGGCGCGGCGAGTTTTCCAATTCCGATGGGCAGCCTTTTAGGGGCTGTTTCAGGCCGCGCCGTCCGATTTCTATGGACGCCCATTTGGATATGTATGGAAAGACTGTTGATTCTATCATAGATAAGTGCGATTGTTCGTCGCCTGAGAGTGTGAAAGCCGATATTTTTAAGTCGGATTTTAGGGCTCGGACAAAGACGGCTGGCGATATGATGCAAGCTGATGGCATTGGTGAAGATGTGTTTGTGGATGCGCTACGCGATAGATTTAACACTCACAGCAATGCCCGTGCTGCTGCCAACTATGAAGCTATGCGCGGCGGGAAAACAGTAAGGGCAGAACCGAGAAGTGATTCAACGCAGAGCCGTCAAAGTTGGGCCGACGCAAATGAAAAGCAAGGCGGCAATCGTCAGGGTTCTTCGAGGACTGGCGTTGACGATGCTCCTGTTTTTGATGGTATTTTCCCTGATAATTATGAGCTTGATGATTTTTAAGACTGAAAAAGAAGGAAATCTTATGGTATTGGGATATCATAAGGTGTATAATCAATTCGGAGGGGTGTGTGAAATATTATGGCGAGAAGAAACAAGAAAAAGTCCCAGAAGCGCAGCGCTAACGCTTCGAGCAGGCCGAGGGGTTCGGACGGCAAGTTTCTGAAAGCGTCTGGCGCCGTTTCCCAGTCTGGCTCATTGCCTGTTGTCCAGCCTGTCGAAGCAAGACCAGTTTCGTCTGTCCCCCGTGAGGGAGTGAACGCCCCGCAGGGTAACGATGTAAGCAATAAGCAGTCAGAAATTCCGTATGGTCTTTTGCCGAAGGCATTTAAGAGATACGGGTTTGACGAATAAATTTATGATTTGAGGGGAGACATTGATATGAGCCTTGGTTATTTTGCAAGTCGAATGCTCGGTGGTTTTGTGCCCGAAAAGCCGCCTGAAGACACTTGGGGCGTGGTTCCGCCCGGTGGGAAGACTTATGATGAGATGCCATATGATATGGAAAAAGTGTCTCGCAACAGCGAGAAGGCGGCTGATGATATTCTAGCGTCTATGAATATTATATATCCTGAAGAAGCCCGCCCATATTCGCCACAGCAACGCCCCCAACCGTTGAATGGGCGGCCGAGGGCGGCGAGGATTCCTGTTTCGGCGCCGTCCGCTTCTTCTGAACGTGACGATTATGAGTATTGGGATGAATATTAAGAAGGGAGATTTTAACTAATGGCAAAGCCTAAAAAAAATCGCAGCAAGGTTTACGCGAACCGTGAGAAATCGACGCATGAAAATACAGGTAAGGAGCAGATAAGCCTCGAAATGGGCAGTTCTGGCTATAAAAAGTACGCGTCTTCGTGTGCTGTCAGGGCGCCTGTTTCCTTATCGGATGATTCCGCTGAGGGTGAGAAGGAGCCTTGTGTTGAGTTCTGATTAAGTATAAATAATGTGGTTTTTTTATTAAAAAGCTTTCGGTTAATCTCCCGCAGCCGTTGGCTTTTTTCTTTATTCCGCAACAAATATGCTTGCTTTTCAGTTGTTTTTGTTCTATACTTAGTTATGCACGCCAATGCTGTCTACACGATATCGAAAGGAGAGATGGTTATGTCTCGTGGTATAGGCAAAAAAGAAATAGTGTCGTCTGTAGCCAAAAAGAGCGGGGTGTGCGCAAAGGACGTATCTAAGGTTTACAAGGCTTTGGTCGAGGTTATCATAGAATCGGTCAGCAATGTCGACGGCGAATCTTTTTTTGGCGACGGCGCGGGTCCCAAAATAATGATATCTGGCTTTGGTTCTTTCCAGCTTCGTCCGCATAAAGGGCACCCTGTAGGTTTTACCGGCAAACAGGGGGCTTTTATAAGCAAGTACCCCGTTTTGAAATTTGATGTCAGCCCTGAATTGTCGAAGACCATCCGCAAGCTTCCTCAGTTCCGGGAGCATAAACCGGCGACTGTTCAGTGCGCGAACTGTCTGCCCAGTGGCTGTTCCTATAATTGCGCCAATGGCAATGGCTTAGCTTGAGTTTTGTGAAAATTGCGGATTTGTCAACCGATTTGTCAACCGCCAATTACTTAGAAAGAGAGTGTGTGTATAACATGAAAGGGATTTTTTTCAACAGCAAGCAGGTGTTTGCGTTTACTTTGGTTATTGTTATGGCATTTTTTCTTGTGCCTTGCGGGGCTGTGGCGAGTTCGTCCGATAATTGGGCGCTTGTGAGCGTGAACGACAACGGTGTTTCGCTGACGATATCAAACCTGTCCAATAAAGGCCCGGACACCCGTCTTGATGAGCTTTTTATCAAGCTCGGCTATTCCATGACGTATTATGCCAATGGTTTCGAGGCTGTCAGGGGCAGTCATAAATATGATATGTTCGATGGCCGCATAGCCCACAATGAGGTTGTTGTGAACGCCAGAATTGTTAATGAGAATCATATCTGGTGGATTCTCCGTGCCGATATATCCAAGCTCGGCATCACAATCAGGGAAATCGGCGGGGCGCAGTCCGGTAGCCAGTCACAAGTGGCGCAGAGTTCTATA
>Ga0099364_10010997_pt1 | contig 12403 bp, 3 predicted proteins | sample TergutTh196P3_FD_73070 | JGI IMG/M metagenome (GOLD analysis project Ga0099364, IMG submission 73070) | Microcerotermes parvus P3 segment gut microbial communities from Pointe-Noire, Republic of the Congo - Th196 P3 | ecosystem: Host-associated > Arthropoda: Insects > Digestive system > Gut ... | reverse complement strand
CGGCAACAGCCAACCACAGCGGCGCAGCACGCTCAACTACCGTAACACTGTGGTTGGTAAGCGAACGCAATGCGCACGAAATAACTGTTTCGCAGGCAGAAAACACAGTCAGCGCCGTTGCAGAAAGCGCTCTTGAGGGCATTCGCATAACAGGCGGCAACGCGGCAATTCTCATACAAAACGCGCAGGGAATGAAACTCACCGTTGCCGATATGTTGGGCAGGGTAATTTACAGCGGCGCCGGCGCAAACAGCGTAAATATCCCGGCGGCGCAAGGGCTGTATGTGGTAAAAGCAGACGGGGATGCGGTGAAAGTGTTAGTGAAATAAAAAACAATGAATATGAAACACCCATGTCAAAAAAACTGACACACAAAGTAATGACTAAATTATGGGTGTTCCATCTGACAATAATGTGAAAAATAAAATTTAAACAGATGAAAAAACAAATAGTATGGTTTTGGTGCCTGTGCCTGACACTCAACGTATCGGCACAAGTGAGCAGAAGTATTCACCTGCCTGTTGACGGAACGCTCGGCAAGTATCTTGCAGACGAAGCGGCGACAATAGAGAAACTGACCGTTTCGGGAAATATCAATGTCCTCGACATCAAATTTATACGCGATGAAATGCCTGTGCTTACAGAGTTGGATATGGGCGAAGCGAATATTGTGAATTATTATGACGATGGCAAACATTATGTAGAAAACTCAATGCCATATCGAGCCTTTTATAACAACAAAAACATACAAATTGTTGAATTACCAAGCACTTTAACTGATGTTAACGAAGATGCCTTTCGCGGTTGCAGTAATTTATCCACAATTTTGTTTCCACAAACTTTAATTTCTATTGGCAAATATGCATTTTCAAATTGCGATAATTTGTCCACAATTCTACTTCCACAAAACCTTTTAACTATAGAGAGTTATGCATTTCAAAATTGTAGTAATTTGTCCACAATTATTTTTCCACCAACCTTAACTTATATTGGCAACTATGCTTTTTTCAGTTGCAGTAATTTATCCACAATTCTGTTTCCACAAAACCTTTTAATCATAGGAAATTATGCATTTTCAAATTGTAGCAATTTATCCACAATTCTACTTCCACAAAACCTTTTAATTATAGAGAATTATGCATTTTCAAATTGTAGCAAACTCACAACAATCGTCAATCTTAATCCAGACCCAATACCTATTAGTGCAAATGTATTTAATATTGTAAATAAAAACGCCTGTACTTTGACTGTTCCTACATCTTCGCTTGAAGCATACCAGAATGCATCTATTTGGAGAGAATTTTTCAATATACAGGAGGGCGGATATGTGGTAAATGCTCAAGTTAATAATCCTTTGAGGGGAAAAACAGAAGGATTGAAAAATAATTTTTATACGGCAGGCTCAACAGTGAGTTTAACAGCAGTTGCCAACGATGGATTTGATTTTGTTGCATGGACAATGCCCAACGGTGAAATTGTTTCTACCGATGTCGTTTATTCTTTTACCATCAACCAAAATATGGATTTTGTGGCAGTTTTCAACAAAGAACTTAACCTGCATCTTACACAAGCCGGGACCCTTCAAAATCAAGAATATGCGGCAAATGCCACAAAACTGACAATTACAGGCTATATTGACGCCCGCGATGTTAAATTTATGCGCGACCAAATGCCTTATTTGGAAGAATTAGATTTGAGTAATGCTGTCATAGTAGAATACACAGGCACAGAAGGTACTGCCGACACCTTAAGCATTACTTATCCTGCTAACGAAATGCCGCAAAATTCATTCAGTATCAATATCGAAAATTATACATACTGCTATGGTAAAGCGTCTTTGATGTCGGTAATATTCCCCACAGGATTAACGTCCATTGGCAATATGGCTTTTGGTTATTGTAATGCGCTAACAACAATTACATTGCCGGCAGGAATAAAATCTATCGGCTATGGCGCTTTTGTAAGTTGTTATAACTTAAAAGAAGTCATTAACCTCAATCCAACGCCTATTTTTATTGAAAGACTTGTATTTGCCAACTATCCCTATAACTTTCCTTTTGGTTGTAGTTTAAAAGTTTCCTCATCCTCATTGGATTTATATAGAAACGCAGACGTTTGGAAAGAATTTTTTGTAACAAGCGGATATGTGGTAGATATTGCGCTGAAAGACGGCGTATTTGCCACCGTTTCGGGCGGAGGCATTTACGACCCCTATACATCGGTAACAGTAACAGCCAATTCCAATGCCGATTATACATTTACCGGCTGGACAAGCGGGGTGGATAACACCGTTGTTTCTACCGGCAATTTTTTTGATTTTACGCTCATGCAAGATACTGTTTTAACCGCAAACTTTGTGGGAACGCGAGCCGAATTAAAAACGCTGACCGTATCCCGCGGTTTGCTAACGCCCGCTTTTAGTCCCGATGAAACAAATTACAGTATAATTGTCGGTAATGAAATAAACAACCTGACACTCAATGCTTCCGCTTCGCAAAAAAATGCAACAATAAAAGGAACGGGAACAATTGCTTTGGAACATGGTGAAAACCAATTAGATATAGAAGTTATTTCCGAAGATGAAATGACGGTTAACACATACAGTATTCTCGTAAAAAGAACGAGCAGCGATGCACGGTTAGAAAGTTTAACTGTTTCGCAAGGCGTTTTAACGCCCGAATTTGGTACGGAAACAACAAATTACAGCGTAGACTTGGACAACAACATTGGAAATATAACAGTCGAAGCGCTTGCCCTTCATGCCAATGCCACATTACAAGGTTGCGGACTGAAATTAATTCCGGTGGGCTCAACCGTATTTGATATTATGGTTACAGCCGAAGACGAGACAACAAAAAAAACTTACACAATAGAAGTCTCGCGAGCCGAAGGATTGACTACCGCAGTTATAGAACCTATTACTTCCGAAGTCGGCGCATATCCCAATCCGACGCAGGGAATGGTTTATATCACACAACGCAATGGCGAAATCCCGTTTGTCAATGTATATGACAACACAGGGAAATTGCTGTTGGAAACACGGGGACTGCAAGTAGATTTATCTGCATTTGCGCAGGGAATATACCTGCTGCAAGTAAATAATGAGAAAATAATCAAGATAACAAAACAATAATTATGAGACGAAAAATAATTGTTTTCTGTGTAGCGTGCTGCTTGGGCTTTTCACCCGCCTTTCTGCAAGCCGCCGATTATTATGTAAAAGAAAACGGAAGCGGCAACGGCAGCAGCTGGGAAACTGCAATGTCTTTCGACGACCTTGTGGATATAATCGCTATTGAATTCGGTGGAAATTTTCATTTTGCCGAAGGCACGTATTATATCTATAGCTCAAGAAATCTGCACGTAAGAGGCAATGCGAATTTTATCGGCGGTTATCCTGCCGATGCGGTAACCGGAACCGTTTCGAAGCCGGATATTTACAAGGCGACAATCATTGGCGAACTGGTAACAGTGAATACAAACAGCGCTGCAATAGCTGCCGATACTTATATTAATATAACTGTAAAAGGCTTGATATTTAAAAATTTCCCAAGACAATCTGCAATCCGTGTCCTCGACATTTGTTCTTTGACTGTTGAAAACTGTATTTTTGAAAATAACAGTAATCCGGAGCGCGACCTTGCATCTGCTGTGCGCATTTCTCGTATCGGTACAGTCAATATCGATAAAACAGTTTTCAGAAACAATGGCGGAGTTCCGACAGTTGCTATTTGGGCAGAACCCGGACAACCGGATAAAACAAGAGTTTTGATTACCAATTCCATTTTTGAAAATAACACTTCTTCTATAGAACAAGGTGGCGTTCTCTTTTTCAGAAATACATCCAACAATTATAATCTCAATGATGATTATGAATTCTTGGCGGTTGTTAGAAACTGTACGTTTTATCACAATGGCATATTTTCAACTGATTATCCGATTTACAGAGGCGGCGCTATTTATGCAGGTCGTGTTCAAGTCTTAGCGGAAAATAATACTTTTGTAGATAATTTTAATGGTTTCGGAGACGGCACAGTTATATATATGACAGAATCGGACGTAAGACTGACAAATAATACCATTATCAGCAACAGTAACAGTACAACCGACTGCGTCTTTGGACTGTATAAAACCAACCTTACGCTTACCGGAAATATCTTAGTGGATAGAAACAACAATTTAGCTATCTGCAAAGACAGACGAACAACAGCCGTATCTACCATCACAGCAAAACACAATATTTTAACCCCATTGACATCCAATATTTGCGAGCCTTTATATTACTTAAGCGTATTGGCAGATGAGTTCGATGATCCCTCTAACCGTTTTATAGACCTTACTATGTTGTCGCAAATGCTTGAAGGGCAACTTTCTTCAGGCGGCGTTTTCACCCCTGCCTTGCAAAACAACGGCGGTTTTACCAACACCGTAGCCTTACACAGTCCGGAAGCAGAAGCTATCCGCACAGTTCCCACTTCACTGCCGGAAGTTCCTGCAACCGACCAGCGCGGTGTAGCCCGTTGGGGCGAACATACTTACGTAGGCGCGTATGCCTTATGCGACATACAGGGATATGATACTGATGTTTCTTTTACCGGACTAACAGACACTGTGCTTTATTGCCGCGAATCCGACCCGATAGAATTAACGCCAAGTATGGCAGGCGGTACATTTTCCGGCATGGGAATAATCAACGGTAATCAATTTTCGCCGGCATTAGTAACAGAAGATAATACTACCATTCGTTATACGATTGTGTATCAAGACGGTTGCAGCAATTTTAGCGAGCAAACGGTAAATATCAGTCAAAAAGATGCCGGTTTGCAATTAGAAATGACAATGGAAGAAATCCAAAATGCTTTGTGTTACGGCGATAACGGCTCAATCCGATTTGCCATAAGCGGCGGCAATGGAAAATACACTTACACGATAAACAACGGCGAAGAACAAATCGCAACAGATACCGAAGTTTCTTTGCCGCTCCCCGCAGGCGATTACACAATTGACGCATGGCAAACAATCGACAAATGCGCAGGAAAAATATCAAAATCATTCAGCATCACTCAACCGCAACTTTTGCAGGCAACGTTGATGCTCAAAAATTTGGCTTGCGAAGGCGCTACCGACGGCGCAATAACCGTGAACGCAAGCGGCGGCACATTGCCTTATCAATATACGCTGACATGTCAGAGCCTGCCGGACAATATATCCGACTTGAATATTTTTGAAAACTTATCGGCAGGCAATTATCAAATCTCGATGACCGACAAAAATAATTGTGAATGGGAAACAAACACTGCTGTTGTCAATCTTAACTTGCCGAAACCGGTTATTACCAACCTTTCTGTGAAAAATCAAAGCTGTTATGGCGTGGCTAACGGCGCTATAACCGTTTCATATACAGCACATTCAGATTATCCGATACAAATGGAAGTGCTTCAAAACGGCGAAGTATTAAAATCATCATTAAACAATACTATTACCGGTCTTGCACCCGGTATGTACGACCTCAAATTGCGTTATGCAATGTCGTCGCAATGCGCATCTCTACATGCTGTTGAGGAGTTTATGGTAGATACCATTGCGCCTTTATCTGTTTCAAAACCAAGTTATTCACACCAAACTTGCCTTTCTCCCCCGAATGGAAAATTTGAAGTGAAAATAGGCGGTTGGGCTAATGAACACGTTGCAAGGTTAAACAACACAACTGCTGTCAGACCAACAAGCGTTAGAAACGATACGGCAGTTTTTGCTATTAATACTTTGAGTGGCGGAGAGTATTTCCTATTTGTAAAAAACGAATGCGATACCGAACAAATCAGTTCCGACGCCGTAACCATACAAGGCGTAAAACCCTATAAATTCGACATCATAGACGAACACGTCTCTCTTGATTGCAGTTACAGCAACGACGGTTATGTGGAACTGAAAATTGACGGCGGCTATGTGCCAGCAGGCATTGTGTATATGCTCGACAACAGAAACGACAAAATTCAAACCGTTAATCCAATTCCTGCCGATTCGATAGTTTTGTTAAACGGTTTGCCAAAAGGACAATATCAAATTGTGTATGCCACCACCCAAGAAGGTTGTACGGATAACACAACGATGAACAAGCCTGTAACTGCGCCCGAAGGCGTTAATTTTATCACCGACACCTTGCATATTTCCTGTTTCGGTATGAGCGACGGCGAAATTTCTCTGCTGGCACACCAAGGCTTGTGGCAACCCGAAAAAGTGCCTGTTACAGCTGAAAACCGAAGAACTGTGATGCAAAACAACGGTTATCAAGGTTTTAATTATACATGGATAAAAACGGATAATCCTGATTTTGAGTTCGAGAACCAAACATTCCCATTGGAAAAATTTTGGGCAGATTACTACGGCGACACTATCTACAAAGGCGTTGTTGGCGTACAGAATTTACCGGCAGGAACATACATTTGCGAAGTAAGCATCAACGAAAACAAATGCCATTATAAATCCGACACTATTTTGGTTATGAAACCGACTTACGATTCATTGCGAATCAACAATATCGTATTTAATGAATCAGCTGCGAATTGCTATATCAACGATCGCCGGATAGAGATTGAAGTTGCCGGCGGATGGAAAGGCTATGTCTATGCAGTGTTGAATGAAGCCGAGTATTTGGCAGCCATTGCCGGTAATTCAACAGACGACGATGACGACCATCCTGTTGGCGCAGGGAGCGGCGGATGGGACGATGATGAAAGCAATGTGCCCGAAATCACTTACGACCCTGTTAACAACACCGGCGCTTACAAAAGTGAAATTCTACTCCCCGACAACTATTATATATTTGTTACCGACAGCATGGGTTGTATGGTGGATACTGCAAGTTACAATTATCGGCTTTCTATTGACCCTACAGTGAAATTGCGTAATCTGCATCCGGTAGATTCTCTTCTTTGTCCGCGCGACTCTTCCGGCGTAATAGAATTGCAGGCAGAAGGCGGAGCAGCGCCTTATATTTACAAAAGAGTATATTCGTATTCTCAAGACAGTATGGCAATTTTGGATATTACCGCTAACAGCGTTGTTTACGACCAACTGACCAAAGGTTTTTATTCCTTTATAGCAGTGGAAGACCGCGAAAATGGTTGCGAGGGCTTTAATACCTTTGAAATAAAAGACAATAAAGAGCCTTTCATGTTAAACGAAATTGGCAAACAAGATGTTTCGTGCTATAATTTAAACGATGGCGAACTGATTTTTTATTTTACGGGCGGCACTATGCCTTATTCGTTCAGGGTAGATGACAATAGCATTGATTGTGTTTCTCTTCCATCAAATCAATTCAAAGCCGCGGGTATTGGCGGAGGCACTCATACGCTTTATATTTCCGACCCAAACCTCTGTAAAAAAACGCTCAATTTTGAGTTAAACGAACCCAAAGAACTAAAAGTAAATGAAGTGAAAGGCTCGGAAGTGTGTAAAGATGAAGGACGATTGGTATTGAATAATGTGTCGGGCGGCACACTACCTTATAGTTATTCTCTGTTTGAAAATTCAGGTTATCAAAAAGATTATACTTTGAAAGCAGGATTAGGTACTCGCGCCGTGTTTGTGAAAGATGCTAATAATTGTATCGCATCCGGTAGCGGAACCGTAACGCCGGCAAGCGGCAAAAAACTTCCTGAACTTAAATTCCTTGCCTCCACATGGAGCTACGCTTCCGATGTGCTGGTTTTGATAGATGTTAGCGAAGATACTTCCGGCAGAGACAGCCTGCATTTTTATTTCAACAACGATTTGATTTACGAAGAAGACCCGCGCATTTATACCTATGGCGTAAAAGATTCGCTTGACCTGATACAACTGCTTGATGTTTCCGATAATGAAAAAGCAGGCATCTACAAAAATATTTATCTCGAAGATGTAATTTCGCGTATGTCGTTTATTTCGTTGAAAAAAGATGTTAATGCAGCAAACTTAATACCCGAATCCGATTCAATATTCCTTTCGTTTTCTGTTACCATGAGGGTATATTACGACAATGGTTGCGATGACGAAATTACGAATACAGTGTATATCGCCAACGAAAAATTTGACATTTATCCCGAAGGAAAAATAACACAAAAACAACCTGACATATTGAAACTTACGGTCTATCCCAATCCGGCAAACAACAACGATGATTTTAGCATTGAAATTGAATTTGCCAACAAAGTTGATTTTTATGTAAGTATGTTTACTGTAAATGCCATACCGATTGTAAGCAATCAACATTTCGCGGCAAATAGAATAGGAAGCGATATGAAAGCCACTATCCAAAAATCGGAACTGGGCAGTATCCCCTCCATTGTAAGCTCTGCTGTAATACGGGTAAACACTAAAACCGATGCGGCAAGCATAGTTTTAATTATGAAAGATTGATGAATAAACACAGAATAACCCTTGTTGGAATAATTTGTTTGTTTGCCGTTTCGCTTCAGGCACAGGATTTAGACGCTATCAGTTTGAAGAAAGGCGTCAAAGCCTCCGGCGGATTGGATTTTACAAACACATTTTATTCGGGAAACAGCGAAATGGTGCAACGCGATCCATATATGTTTTACCTGCGTGGAAATCTGAATATTAATCTGTTTGGAATTGACCTGCCTTTTTCGTTTGCATACAGCAATACGAGCAAGAGTTATATGCAACCATTCAACCGCTTGCAGTTTGCTCCCAAGTATAAATGGGCAAAACTTTACGTGGGCAGCGCGGCAATGGATTTCTCGAAATACACGCTGGCGGGGCATCAGTTTACTGGCGCAGGAGTAGAACTCACGCCGGGCAAATGGAACGTGAGCGCAATGTACGGACGCCTGCTCAAAGCGGTAGAGTACAATCCACAACTCAACAACCTTCCAACCGTATCCTATAAGCGTATGGGCTACGGACTGAAAGCAGGCTATGCCGACAAGGGAGACGAAGCGAGCGTGATTTTCTTCTCTGCCAAAGACGACATCAAATCATTGAAATATTATGTACCCGACGAAGCCGATTTGCACCCGCAACAAAATACAACCGTTTCGGTATTGGGTAGAAAAGCATTTTTGAAACACTTTTTTGTGCAAGCCGAATACGCTTTTTCTATATATAACTCCGAGTTGCGCAACGAAATGGGCGAAGGTATTGTAAGCGCTAATTTTGTAAATAAACTATTTGGCATAAAAGGAAACAATCGTTATGTGGACGCTATCAACGCTTCGGCAGGCTATCAAAATCAGATATGGGGCTTGTCGTTTGCTTACGAGCGAGTAGCGCCCGGATACCAAACACTGGGCGGATATTATTTTACCAACGATGTGGAAATTTTCAAACTTGCTCCCAACGTCAAACTTTGGAAAGGCAAATTAAATTTTTCGGGAAGCCTGGGCTTGGAATACAATAATTTGGACAACACAAAGGCAAATAAAACTCACAGAATAGTAGGTTCGGCAAATATTGGCTTTACGCCCAACGAAGCATGGAACGCAACGCTGGCTTATTCGAATTTTTCGACCTACACCAAATTCAAACCAACGGCATATCCCTATTACGTAGATGATTTAGACAGTTTGAATTTTTATCAGATAACGCAAAGCCTTAACGCTTCGATGAGTTATACTTTCGGCAACAAAGAGAAACTGATGAACACGCTAATGGCAACGGCAAATTATCAAACAGGCAACACACAATCGGGCAAAGCGAAGAACAATTCTTCGGATTTTGTTACATTAATGCTTTCTTTTGCCGAGCAATGGATACCCCAAAACCTCTCATGGTCGGCATTTTTTACCATTAACTATTCTGATATGCCTGGCATGAAATCGCTTTATTGGGGACCGGGCGTGTCGCTATCGAAAGCATTTTTCAACAATGCCCTGGCTGGAAGCGTAACCTGCAACTACAACCGAAGCAAAATGAACGGAAGCGCTGATTCTTCTTTGTTGAACAGCGCCCTGTCTCTGCAATACAATTTGCAATTTATTAATAAAAAATACGGCAGGCATAGCCTCAATCTGAACAGCGGACTGACCAATTATTTGGAAACAGTTACAAACGGCAAACGCCGCTACGAGTTTTTAACGACATTGTCATACAAAATGAATTTTTGAAAAAACTCACAAGTAACGACATAATCAACTCTATTGTATATATTTGCATTTTTAAAATTAATGACAGATGAAACATACCTTACGAACAGCCTTTGCGGCATTGCTTGCATTATTTTTCGCTAATCTTGCTTACGCAGATAATGCTTTGCAAGGCGACGGTCAGCAAATTCTTAACCAAATAGACGATTTAATCACTGCTTTCGAAAACGGTTATTCCACACCGATGCGTATTGTCGGCAGCCAAAGTAATACATCGGTAGATATAGGCATAGACACTATCCGCTATGTGCGCAAAATATCTGATACGGATTCGGAAGTATCGTTCGATGCCCATGCCAAATTGCAGATACCTTTTGCCATAGAAGAAGGGAATACAAGCACCAAAATAGAGTTTGAAGGTGAAAATCTGATATTGGCTGGCACAGGTACCTCTGTGATGAGACTGAAAATCGGACTGCCGCTTATACCTATTCAAAAAGATAAAATATGGCTGCGTTTAGGAGGAAATACTTATGTTAAGTTTAATTGTGCCGGCGTAGAAGCCATTGGTTTGGAAGGAGAATTTCTTTTCAGCAAAAGTTTTATTGAGGCGGCATCTAACCCCAACGATACGGTAAGAGCCGTTTTTAACATCGAAGTTGCCGATTGGGACGATTTGATGTTCACGGTTAATTTCAAAGACTCATTTAAAATAAAAGGTTGCGGCGATTTTGTATTTACGATAAAAGATGCTATTGTTGATTTTAGCACAGTATCCAATGCGCCCAATTTTACATTTCCCGCAGGCTACGATACCGGTTTTCTGCAAGGCGACGAAAACCTTTGGACAGGTTTTGCCCTAAAAGAACTAAGCATTACTCCGCCTAATGAAATGAAAGAATTAGGATTGGAAAACAGTAACGAAAGCACAAACGTTGAAAGCGGTAAACGGCGCTTCGGCTTTAAAATTTCCAATATGTTAATTGACGAATGGGGTCTTACCGGTTCGTTTATGGCAAGCCGCGCTCCGCTAACACAAAGCGGCGACGACCAAAACAGCGGCTTAAACCTGAGCATTGATACAATCGGCGTTTCTTTTGTGCAAAGTTACCTTATGGGAGGAATCATTAGCGGTTCGGCAAGTGTGCCTTTGTTAAAAAAAGACCAAGAGAAAGACGAATCGCTTTACCTGTCGCTTACCGGAAACTTGCAATGCGACCGTGTTACGAACAAAATTATGTATCGAATTAGTGTGGCATCACTCGATGATATGACCTTTGGCGTACCGTTTACCGACAAAGCAAGTATTACCTTATCCCGAGGTTGTTCGTTTACGATGGGCAACGAAAGTGGTAAATTCGGCGCAACGCTTTTATTGAACGGTTCTCTCAATATTTCCTCCGGAAGCAAAAATTTAACCATTGAAGGCATTCGATTTGAGGGCTTGAGTTTATCTACGCTCAAACCGCATTTCGATTGGCGTTATTTCGGCTTGGTAGGCTCGGTAGGTATGAATTTTAGCGGATTTTCCATTAGTTTAACCGAACTTAGTTTGCGAAAATCCGGCGATGACAACGCCGCGTTACGGATCGCAGCCAGATTAGCGCTGATGGACACCAAATCAGCATCGGAGGACACCAAATCAACGTCAGAGGACAACGACAAAGGTTGGTCTATTGCCGCCGCTGCCGGATTTAATATTAATGCGGCTTACGAGAACAAGAAATGGAAATATAAAAGTTTTAAAATAGACTCCATATCTTTGAATATGGATTTTTCGGCGTTCAAGTTCAGAGGAATCATTCATTGGTTTGACAATCACAGTACCTATGGCGATGGTTTCGAAGGCGAAATTAAATTATCAATAAAACCCGTTGATTTGAGTTTGGAAGCAGATATACTATTCGGGAAAAAATATAGAAGTTCGTTGCCTGACGATTATTATAAATATTGGTTTGCTAAAATTAAAGCAAGCATACCGCCCGGTACTTATTTGTTTCCGCCGTATGTCGGCTTGCAATCAGTAACAGGCGGAGCTTATCAACGAGTAAAAAACACAACTTACGATTACAAATTTGAGCCCCAAAACCCTCAATCATTAGATATAAGCAAAGAACCAAATTATGTTCCTGATGAGAAAATCGCTTTTGGATTTATTGCAGGTATTGGCGTCTATTTTGCGAATGACAACCTTGTTACGGCAGAGGCGCTGTTTGAAATGGCGTTCAACTCCAATTGGGGGTTAAATTATATTGCATTGAATGGAATCGCAGCATTTATGTCCAAAAATGTAAAAGGAGATAATTTGATTAATG
>Ga0099364_10010996_pt1 | contig 12403 bp, 6 predicted proteins | sample TergutTh196P3_FD_73070 | JGI IMG/M metagenome (GOLD analysis project Ga0099364, IMG submission 73070) | Microcerotermes parvus P3 segment gut microbial communities from Pointe-Noire, Republic of the Congo - Th196 P3 | ecosystem: Host-associated > Arthropoda: Insects > Digestive system > Gut ... | reverse complement strand
TTACTGCTTACGGCTACGACAGGAGCGGCAACCGCACATCGGTAACCGATGCCATGGGCTTTGTCACCGAGAGCGAGTATGATAGCATGAACAGGCTGGAGACCTATACCAGCGCATTGGGTGCTATTACAGTATATGACTATACCGCTACTGGTAGGCTGGATACGATCACAGACCACTTCAAAAGGGTGTCCTCCTATCGCTACGATGAAAACGGCAACATGAGGATGTTCATCAACCGCATGAACGAACGCATCGAGTACGAGTACGACGGAATGAACAGGCTAATCAAGGAGATAAACCAGCTCAACCACAGCGAGGGCTACGAGTACGACCTTTGCGGCAATATGAAAGCCTACACCGATGGCAACGGCTACCGCACGGAGTACGGCTACGACAGCATGGGTAGGTTAGAATCCTATTTGAGCCCAGAGGGTAATGTAACAAGCTACACCTACAATTACCTGGGTCTGATGGACACCTTCACCGCAATGGGCGGCGGTGACAAGATGGGTGCCACCATCTACGAATACGACGCGGCTGGCAGACTGGTCACGGAGACCTCCCCCTTGGGTTTCGTTACATCATACGAATACGATAAGGTAGGTAACCTCAAAGTAAAAACTGATGCCAATGGTGTGGTCACCGTTTACGAATATGATTCGCTCCACAGGCTGGAGACAAGGATAGACCCCGATGGCATTGCTGGCTTCACATATGATAAAGTTGGCAATATGAAGACGGCTACCGATGCACTAGGTACAGTCTCTTTCGAGTACGATGATCTCTACAGGGTAACCGATGTCACAGAGGTTACTGGGGAAACCGTATCCTACACCTACAACGCCATCGGGCAGAGATTGACCATCAAATACCCAGACGGCAAGACGGTGACTACGGAATATGATATAATGGGCAGAGCTAAGTCCCTCACAGACTACGACAACACCATCATCGTCTATACCAGGGACGCCGAGGGCAGGGTCACCAAAGAGGACCACCACGACGGCTCCACCACCGAGTACGACTACAACTCTGCAGGTCAGCTGGTTCAGCAGATTGAAGTAGACCGCCACAACACCACCCGCAGGGAGGTCATCTATGGATACGATGACAACGGCAACGTACTCACTGAGAATCGCAGCGGAGTTGATGTTGGGAGGCGAGATCAGTTCGTCAGGTATGGCTACGACAAAGACAACAGACTTCGCCAGACACAAATGGACGGAGTGACCACCACATACGGGTATGATCTAGCAGGAAACCTGCTTAACGATGGCTCATTCAATTATGTTTACGACATACAGAACAGACTCACTAGCAAAGCTGGCTCTGGCTGGACATATAGCTACGATTACGATGATGTCGGAAACCTAGTAACGGAGACCACCCGTGAAGGCACCGTTACATATACATACAACACCCAGAACCGCATGGTAATGAGCGAGCGCAGCGATGGGCAGAGCAGCGAGTATACCTACAACGCCATGGGAGTCCGCATCGCCAACACCCAGGTTAGGGTGAACAAAAACGCTGGTTACGCCAGTTCCGAGCTCATCGGCTTTGGCGGGGTGGACTACAGCCAATTTCTCAGAGATGGCAGGAACACAAACCAGCGCACATGGGAGACAGAAATCGGCACCACAGTCCAGAATGACCATGAGACTGTAATCAAGCGGTATGTGGTAGACTACCTCTCCCTAGCCAACAGGGACATCATGGTCACAGAAGAGGGCAGCTGGACTCAGCGGTATGTCTACGATTCCAGGGGCTTCCGCATATCAGCAGAGTTCGGCTATGCAGAAGGCACACGCAGAGGTGAAGCCGGCTCCAACTTTGCCAGTGACATAGCGGCGGGTAACATGGGCAAGATATGGTACCGCAGCAACCACCTTGGCAGTAGTGTCATTGCTATGCAAAGCAGCGGTAGGGTCATCTCCCACATGACTTACGACCCGTGGGGTAACCCCACTAGGGAGACATACCCTGACTCCAACTACTCAGGGATAGACAACCGTAACAGTTTCACAGGCTACACTTGGGATGAGGCTCTGAGGCTCTACTATGCCCAGGCGAGGTTCTACGATGCGAGTAGCCACAGGTTCACCCAGGAGGATCCGATAAAGTCTGGGATTAATTGGTACGCTTACTGCGGAAACAACCCGCTGGGGTATGTTGACCTTCTAGGGTTGTTCCTCGCTGGTATGGAAATTCGCATTGGTGCCACGAACGATAATGTGCTTGCGATTAATCTATATCTCCTACAAAATGGTTTGCTTACAGATCCCGATTCCATTACTGCAACACTTGATTATTTTAGCATAGAGACTCAAATAGCGGTAAAACAATTCCAAGAGAGACATAACGTAACAAAAAACTATTTTATTAGTAATGGATTGATGAATCCTTTGCGTACAGATGGCATAGTTGATGCAGCTACATGGGTAGCAATGGGGTTTTCCATAAATCAAACAATCGAAGCAGAATTTTGGTCTGGTGTGCGTGGTAACCCGACGATATCAGTGGAAATTATTGGAAATGATGTTATGATAACATACAGCCCTCGAATATATGTACAAATGGACTACTTTGTCGAAATATTCACCGAGGATTCAGAAACTGGTGCTACGGTATCAGGATCAATATGGTTAACTAGGGAAGTTGAGAACAATGTATATAATGACTATGTAATACGAATAGGAGATGGTTTTAAGTTATGGGAAGGGTTTTACAATATATATGGTGTTTCTACCGATGTGAGGATAAATTTTGCACCGATTGTAGCAAACAGCGAAGCCGAAGCTGATTTGGTGATAACAATAAACCGGGATTTCAATAGCATGGTGTCGACAACGTTTGCATGGAGTGTCGATAAAACGCCTTCTATGCAATTGAATTTTGGAAATCCTAACTATACGAACAACCCAACCGCTGTAGAACGAGTTGCTGCACATGAATTTGGGCATGTGTTGGGTTTGTTTGACGCATATCCATATATAGCAAATCCCACAGAAGCGAGAGCTAGCAGAGCTCCATCGGATGGAATTATGCGAAGCCGAATATATAATCAACTTAGAGTAGATTCAACAGAAATAGCGATGATGTTATACGCTTTTTGTCGGAACAGTTTACAGACATATGAGCGGACTTGGTATAGTGGTGAAGTTTCGACGGTGTTTTTCCAATAATGATGCCTAAAACTTAGGAACATTACATTTGCAATTTCTTATTCATATTATTACTGTTATGTGGTACGGAAATCCTAGAAATGCGCTAGTGTTACTACGGATTTCAAAACCACCTTGTATTAATAAACTCAATGTAATGAATCTGTGAGTTTTCAGCGTTTTGATAACAATTGAGTCGCAGATAGGGTGAAGTGTTAAATATATAAATGATTTCTTACCAATGAGAATGAGGTTATAGAGGATATGAATTCTATGATAAAAAAAAGAAAAAACAGGTTGGGATTATTATTAACTGCGACTTTCTTAATCTGTATTGTAATTATATGGAGGATCTTCAATTTAGTTGATTCCAATAATCCCAGATTGCTTATTGAAAGACAAAAAAGAAACATCCCTGTTCTTAATGTATTATTGTACGAAAATTCGGATATTGTTGAAATAATCATTAATTTGAGGAACAAAGTAGAAGACTTTAATACCAATTACACGATCTTTTACGAAGACAATGATTTTATAATAATGTATAGCGATGAAACAAAATATTCGCCATATTATAGAAATGGTAAATATTTGGTGGAGTTGACTCCATATGTCTTTCAACATGATGAAATTTTTGCTCTTGAGCGTTTCCTAACCGTTCTGGACGATTACGGATATAAACAAGCGTTAGTTGTAGTAAATAAAAATGAAATACGTGTACATATACAAGAAACACACCGGTCAATATGTTATTTGACAACAAATGATAACGAATTAGATGTGACAGATTCATATTATTTCGAAGAAACTGAGTATGGCTTCAACATTGAAATACATTTCATTCCTAGATAAAAGTAAGCTAAAACTTATATGTATCTATTAAATAACCTGAATTATTCACCGTAAAACGGTAAAACTCTAAAAAGTATTGAAAACACGTTACTTCACCCAAAAAGCATTTTCATCAATTAGGTGAAAACTGATTATGCGAAAAACCAAGGAATAGACACTCCCATCCGGCGTCTCGCCCTTCCACAATTCGCCAAACTTGCAACCTCCGCTCCCCACCCGCCCCCGCGAGCCGCCTACCGTGTGCTGCAGGATAGAAGCTATTCTTAAAAAAACAATAGAATAAGGGCCTCAGAAGTGTTATTATTTGGGTGTACAAATCCAATAAACATAACAAAGGAGAAGCCCTTATGTACAGTTTAGATGATTTTACCCTAGAAAGCAACAAAAAAATCAAGTTCAACTTCGATGGTGGCGATTTGTCCTCAGATGCAGGTCTGCTCCTCATTAACGAATTTATCGCCAAGATGGGCCTAGACAAGCTGATTGACAAGGCGTTCAAGACAAACGACTCAGCCAAGTTCCGGATTCACGAAGATGGCGACAATTTGCTACAAGTACTCTACCAGATATTGTCCGCGTATTTTACCGATGACTGCGCCGACGAGCTGACTAGCGATCCGGTGTTCACGACTATCCTCGACAAGCCCGCGCTTGCTTCGCAGCCGACGCTGTTCCGATTTTACAACAGGCTGGACAGAGAAACCCTTTACCAGTTGGATGAAATCTGCAGAGCACTGCGCCGAACTGCGTATTCCATCGCACCGCCCAAAATGGTTCTGTTCGACTTGGACAGCACGCTGCTCGAAACCTATGGGAAACAGGAGGGCGAGGCTTTCAACTTCCACTACCAGGCGCGCGGCTATCACCCGCTTTTGTGCTACGATGGTCTGACGAGGGACTTGCTGAAGGTGGAGCTTAGAAAAGGGTCTGACCATTGCTCCAATGGCATCGCCGAATTCGTGAAGCCTTTGCTTGACGAGTATCAAAAAGATTATCCGGACATAGACATGTTCCTTCGCGGAGACAGCGGTTTCGCAACTCCTGAGCTTTATTCGCTGTGCGAGACCAACGGGGTCGCATACGCCATTAAGTTGAAATCCAACAAGACGCTTCAGAACTTGGCATCGGGATTGCTTGGCGAGTTGGGCGACTTGACTAAGGAAAACATTGTGTCCTACGCTGTCGTTTATGGTGAGTTCCTCTACCAAGCTGGCACTTGGGAATATCCTCGCCGCGTGGTATGTATAGTGGAGAAGAAGCAAGACCAGATGTTTCCCGTGGCTTCCTACATCGTCACCAACATGGAGATGAGCCCAGAGGATGTGGTCATGTACTACCGCAATAGGGGTTGCATGGAGAATTTCATAAAAGAGGGCAAAGGCGGCTTCGACTTCGCTGCCGTCAGCAGTAGCTCTGAAATCGTGAATGCGAACAGGTTTCAAATACACGCTTTAGCATACAATATTTTCAACTATTTCAGACGGTTTGCGCTGCCGGAGTCGATGAAAAACCATATGGTGGACACCATCAGGCTTAAGCTGATGAAGGTCGCGGCGAAACTGGTGCGGTCGGGTAGGTACTTCTTTTTCAAGCTATGCAGCAGCTTCGCTTACAAGCGAGAGTTCTGCAAAACTCTTGAAAATATTCGATGTCTACGCCCGCAGCTTGCATAGGCTGCGGTGGACAGTAACTGAAAACGCTGCTTGTCAACACTCTCCACAGGGGATGTTTAGTTTGCTGTTCCAAAAATCCGTTAATCGGCGTTTTGGGTCTAGTTGTAGACAGGCAAGTCATGGTTTTCGTCCGCAATCACGTACTTCGTGGGTGTGATTAGCGTATTTTTGAAAACCGTGAATAATTCAGGTTTAATTACAATACAGTGGCGTTTCTCTTTCACCAGCGTTGATGGCAATAAAACAGACTATTATTATGATGCGAGCACTCACAGGTTCACACAGGAGGATCCGATTAAGTCTGGGATGAATTGGTACATTTACTGCGGGAACAACCCGCTGGGGTTTGTAGACCTTCTTGGGTTATTCCTCGCTGGTATGGAAATTGACATTGGTGCCACGAACGACAATGTGCTTGCGATTAATCTATATCTCCTACAAAATGGTTTGCTTACAGATCCCGATTCCATTACTGCAACACTTGATTATTTTAGCATAGAGACTCAAATAGCGGTAAAACAATTCCAAGAGAGACATAACGTAACAAAAAACTATTTTATTAGTAATGGATTGATGAATCCTTTGCGTACAGATGGCATAGTTGATGCAGCTACATGGGTAGCAATGGGGTTTTCCATGAATCAAACAATCGAAGCAGAATTTTGGTCTGGTGTACGTAGTAACCCGGCGATATCAGTGGAAATTATTGGAAATGATGTTATGATAACATACAGCTCTCGAATATATGTACAAATGGACTACTTTGTCGAAATATTCACCGAGGATTCAGAAACTGGTGCTACGATATCAGGATCGATATGGTTAACTAGGGAAGTTGACAACAATGTATATAATGACTATGTAATACGAATAGGAGATGGTTTTGGGTTATGGGAATTGCGAAGAATCTTATTCTGCAGAAAACCCTAAACTCATCATCATAATTAGCTATTTAACTCAGCTCAAAATGAGAGGTTTTGAGGGTTATTTACTGTTTTCTTGGGTAACAAAAAACAACAAATAATAAGGAGAATTTTGATGCGAAAGCAAAGAGTCAGCCAATTAACCAATTTAATAATACTGATGCTAGTGCTAAGTAGCTGCAAAAGTCACAAAAGTATGATGAAAGAAATGGAAAATGAAATACCCAATGCAGTCAAATTTGTCGAGGAACACGAAGAAAGCATAGCAGTGTTGCTTGATATTCAAAGTCGTCTAGAAAACAGGACATGCGTGATTTATCGTGAATATTATTTAAGAATCTACGAATATGTGCCTAATGGGATCGACAAGTTTATATGCATAGAGAGTTTTGATGAGAGCGTTTTCATAAATGACAACGAAAAAATAGCTATACAATGTATATTTGACATTGTACCATCTAGCGGCTATTTCATTGAGATTACTCCAGAATTAATTCAAATAATGTATATGGAAACAAATCAAGGGAAAAAAGTTGTCGATTTATATATATATAGCGGTGCTGATGATAATCATATAGCTGATAATTCTATCATTTACGAGACCGTCAATGACACTTGGACTATAATAGTAACGATGTGGAGGAGAAATTGAACATCTTAAAAATGGTAAAAATTATTCATCTTTCACCAGATTTATCAATTGCTACTTGTCAAATATAATCATGAATATAGGGATGTGCTTTTATTAAGTGAATTAATTTACTTTAAACAAAAGATTGGTCCAAGACCATCGAAAAGTCATATTTTTCATTAATCAAAGCTTCATTACTATTAAAACCCTTGATTTCCGTAAGTTGTAAAATACATGGGAAAAATATTATTTGACTTTTAAGTATACCACATTATAATGGTTGGTAATGCACAGGGGTAGTACTCGCATAGTTGCAACCAGCGCAACGCTGGTGTATCCGTACAGTGTGCATAAATATTTAAATTAGGTGATAATATGACAAGCAGAATAAAGCAAGGAAGTAAAGTATTATCGTTGCTACTAGCATTGGCACTTGCGCTGTGCAGCATGAGTTTTACTGCAATTGCCACAGCAGCGACACAGATTGATTTATCCACATCGCTCTATGCGACGAATACACCGATGCTGGCACAGCAGTCCTACAGACCAAACCCGCAGACTGAGTATGCAAGAGCATTCATCGAAATGTGCGCAGGACAAACCTGGCTCATTAACGAAGTTGAGCGACTACTGAATATGGAACAGACGACCCTCGATGCCGTAACCGGCGCGGGGGATTTTTCAAACATAAGGGCAATCGGGCTACGCGACAGAAGCATCAGCGGCTCGATACCCAGAGCTATAGGAGAGCTGACGGAGCTTCGCTACCTGTGGCTCTCTGGGAACAACCTGTCGGGGAGCATTCCTACGGAATTGTTCTCCCTACCAAATCTGGAAGAAATAGACCTTTCTGGAAACAGATACACAGGAGCAATACCAGAGGGCTTCGGGACAATGCAGTCACTGGCTCGGCTTGCACTGGGTGGCAACTCCTTCACTGGTATGATACCTGAAACTATACTAGGCAACACAAGGATAACTCTACTAAACCTAGAGGGCAACCGCCTAGGAGATGGTAGTGGGTTACCTGCAGGCATCGTGGAAATGACAGAACTGGAATACCTGAACCTATCAAGCAACTCCTGGGGTGGCGGTGCAATGCCCGACCTTACCGGCTTGAACAAGCTGCTGTCGCTCTCCCTCTGGGGCTGCAGCATGACTGGTGAAATACACAGCAGCATCTTCTCACTTGACCAGCTCCAGATACTCGACCTTTCGGACAACAGCCTCTCTGGAGAAATCCCTGCCGGTATAGGAAACCTTAGCTCGCTGGAGTACCTTTCCCTATCGAGTAATCGCTTTACAGGCAGCGTCCCCGATGCGATAGAGCAGCTGAGCAAGCTTCGGAAGCTAGACCTGAGCGGCAACGGACTCTCTGGGCTGCTCCCTGACGTGTTCGGCTCGCCTGTATTGGAAGAAATACACCTTGGTAGCAACTACTGGCGAGGCATAGTTCCACAAACCCTCATAGACCGCCACATGGCAGGTGCCGTGGTGGACCTGGAAGATTGCTATCTGACAGGCGAAGCGTTGCGAGACATGCCTAGAAACGCCAAAAACTTCGCCGATGGCGCAGCCACGGAGCAGTACAGTCTCACATCGTCCCAAAACCCAATACAAATATACAGGGACAGAGGCGTAGACATATACGCACAGCTGCGCAACCGCTCGCTTACTACAGGAAATACGACAGGTAAAGCGTTGCTGAGCCCATGGGAATACGAAATCGAATATGACGATACAAAACTGGAGATAATAGTAAGCGACGATGGGATAAGCGCAAGGGCTCTAACAAACCTGCCGCTACCTGTCGGAGCGAGCATTACGATATGGATACTAGGCAACGACAACTCCGACTATTCCAGGGTCGAAATCAAACTGACTACAGATATTGTTACCGTACCACCACCTGGCGGTGGAGGAGGCGGAGGAGCAGCCGAGCCAGACCTAATACCCCAGGAAGAGGAAATCGGCGACAAACCCACTCCCCTGGTCGAAGTTCACCAGCCCTACATCAACGGCTACCCAGACGGCACTGTCAAGGCACAGGGACTAGTAAGCCGAGAGGAAGCCTCGACAATGCTATCGAGGGCTCTTGAGATAAACACCGATGAAGCCCCTGCAGAGCCAACATACAACGACGTACCGGCAAGCCGCTGGTCATTCGGCTACATAGAAGCCGCCACCGCTAGGGGTTACCTTGAAGGCTACCCAGGTGGACGCTTCATGCCAGCCAACCAAATGACTAGAGCGGAGCTGGCGACGGTGTTGGTTAGGATAGCGGAGCGGCTGGGTGTTGATGCTAGCAACGATGGCGACAGCAATGATGATAATAAAAACGATGACGAAACAATCTCAAGCGATAACGACAATACCGATACAATTACATTCACCGACCTTGACCCTGGCGCATGGTACTACACCAGCGTGACGAAAGCTGCTGGGCTTGGCTATGTCAACGGCTACCCAGACGGTAGCTTCAGACCGACAGGGCTAGTCACCAGAGCGGAAGCGGCAACGATGATAAACAGGATGCTGGGCAGAGACCCCACGACGGCAGAGTCGTTGGTATCGGCAGAGTGTCCATTCAACGACATAAACGAAAGCCACTGGGCATATATGGACATACTGGAGGCTTCACTAGAACATCGGCATTGATGATTAATATGCAAATGACTGTAAACACAGCAAAACCTTTTGTTTACAAAATATTGTCTTACGCAATGAAACGAAAATAGAGTGATATGATAGAACATATAACAATTTTACATACTAGATTATATAAATAACGATTTATGACTACTAATATAGCATCTTAAGAAAACATCGAAAAACAATGTTCCACGAACATAAATCTAATAGAAAGCAGATGATAAAGAATGAAACACAGAACAAAGAGAATAGTGAGCATAATACTGACGATAACGATAATAATGGGAATGGCTGCGATAAGCTTCCCTGGCGCACCAGATAGATCCGGACCCCTGAAAGCCTATGCTGGTGACCAGCGAGGCGGAGTGGTGAACCCGCTAAGGGGGCCCATGGTTGCAAGCTTCAGGCTAGACCGCACCCAATATGTGAACATCGAATACTATGTGAACGATGATATAAATGGATTCATAGCCAAGGATGTTTTGATAACCGGCAGCGTGGGTGATATGTACTGGGTGAACCCAGAGGAAAACAGCAACGGATTCACTGCACCGAGGCCGATATCAGAAGAGATATTGCCTGGCGCAACTATATGGTGCAAAGATGTTGACATATTTGGCACCGATGGTAAGCCCCTGCTGGACGACGATGGAGTCCAAATCAAGCAGACCCACGCATTCATCAGATGGGACGTGTGTGACGAAAAAGGGTTCCTTGTATTGGGCGAAGACGTTGACAAGCCAGACTTCAAAATGACGATATATGTCTACCCGCTGGGTTACCCCAATAGGAATGTGCTGCCGACTGAATTCAGCCCAGGGCGCAACTGGTGCTGGACGAACCAAGCAAACAACTATTACAGGATAGCGATTCCGCTTATCGTCGACACACAAGCGGATACCGAAGGTGACATCTACGACGACGATGACGATATTGGCGGTGGAGGTGGCGGGGGTAGCAACGACAACCCACCAATTTTCATAAAACCGATACCAGACATCGATAAGCACATAAACGATGAAATGTTCAAGCATACGAACGGGAAGATGCCTCTCCAGATTCAGCTGCTGAGCAATGTCATACCTACAGATGGTGCTGAACCCGTAAACCTGGTGGACGGCGGCTACCGATTCAGCTACCCAGACCTGAGGCTAGAGGGTACGGTGTCGCTAACATTCATGCGTAGCTACAATTCCAGACTTGCAACACCCACATCGCTGGGCAAAGGCTTCACCCACGGCTACGAGTACAGGCTCAGCTGGGTCAGGGGCATATACACGGTGAGCCTACCAGGTGGCGACGAGCTGCGCTTCATAGCCCGACCCGGCGGCGAGTACCGAACGCTGCCCGGTCAGCCCTACTCCTTCGCAGAAGACGGCGACGACTACGTCATGACCCACGAAGAAGGAGCACAGTTCCGCTTCGACGAAAACGGTCTTTTAACAGAGGTGAAAAACCCCAACGGTCTCACCGTTGCGACTCTGCTTTACTCCAGCGGTAGGCTGACGAACATAAACGGGATATCAGGCAGCTACATCATCGAGTGGGGACCCAGCGGCTTCATAGAAAAAGTCACCGACAGCGCAGGTAGGAGCGTCTCCTACGGCTATTCTGGAGACAACATGATCTCCTTCACCAGTGCCGATGGTGATATAATAACCTACGGCTACGACCCGAACGGATACATGAAGACCTGCACCGATTTCGCAGGAGAGGTCTACCTCTGGAACACCTACGACAGAATGGGTAGGGTGACGGAGCAGACCTACTTGGACGCTGATAAGCTTGTATATTTCAAAATAGAATACGACGACGCCAACAGGAGAAACGTATACACAGACCAGCATGGCTGGATTACCGTATACGACTATGACCAGTACTGGAACATCACGGCGGCAACCGACCTAAACGGCACCAGGGAGAACCAGAGGGAAGCTCAGCGTCTCACGGTGGACACCGACAGGCTAGGAAACAGCACTGTATACAGGCGCGACTCTCTGCAGCGTATAACGAGGATAGAGTACCCCGATGGCAACTGGGTCAGTTTCAGCTACTACAGCGGGAGCTTGGTGGAAAGGACAACATACGCCGACGGCTCCACCGAGGAGTACGACTACTACCCCGATGGCAATGTCAAGGAATTCAAAGACAGAAACGGCAATTGGACGAGCTATACCTACAAAGACGGATTCCTGCATACGGTCACAAATTCTCTAGGCTATGTTACCAAATACGAATACAACGATAGAGGTTTGCTGAAATCAGTCACCGATGCGGAAGGTGGAGTCTACTCCTACGAATACGACGGCGTAGGGCGGATTACAGCCGAGGTAGACCAGCTTTTGAACAGGACGGAATACCATTACAGCCCCGCAGGTAAACTGTGCTGGATCAGAGATGCAATGAACAACATCACTTGGTACGAATATAATAAAAACGGGTATCTGGAGAGAAGCGTGGACAAGATAGGAAGCGTCAGGGAGACAGAGTATAGCTCCAACGGTC
>Ga0099364_10010995_pt1 | contig 12404 bp, 8 predicted proteins | sample TergutTh196P3_FD_73070 | JGI IMG/M metagenome (GOLD analysis project Ga0099364, IMG submission 73070) | Microcerotermes parvus P3 segment gut microbial communities from Pointe-Noire, Republic of the Congo - Th196 P3 | ecosystem: Host-associated > Arthropoda: Insects > Digestive system > Gut ... | reverse complement strand
GTTATTAGCGCTAAGATTTCGGCGGTTTCGCTGTTTGTGGAGAAAATGCTCTTGCATGTGTCGCGCCCGGTTCGCTGGGACAGCGACCATGTGATAATGCTGGATGATGAGCTTGTTGCCATTGCGAAGGAAATCATCAGGTGCAACTTGCTGGATAGGGTATATATCGGACTTGACTTTTTTGACGGTTCGATCGACCGCATTTCAGCTTGGACGACTGGCATGAGAAATATGCGCAAGGCGCTCCTAATTGCGCTGCTTGAGCCTTTTGCCACCCTTCAAGCTGCGGAATGGGGCTTTGATTTCACGAAGAGGCTGGTCATGTCGGAAGAGCTCAAAGCCATGCCATGGCAAGCGGTATGGGCGGAGTATTGCGCCCGGGCAGACGTGCCGGCGATTTATAATGCATAATGCATTATGAATTATGAATTATGCATTGCGGTCGATGACCGCCATAGAGGGGAGTAGCATTTTATGAATTTGCAGCATGATTTGGCAGAATTGGTAGAGATGTCTAACAGATATGGCGCGAATGGGGAGTATGTGCTGGCTGGCGGCGGGAATACTTCTTATAAAGCAGACGGGGTCATGTACGTGAAGGGCTCGGGTACGCAGCTGTCTGATATAACTGCGGGGCAATTTGTCTGCATGGATGTTGCGCGGTTGCGCGAGCTTTCAGGGCGGGCGTTCCCGGATGTGATGAGCGACGAGGGCAGGGAAGAAATAGCCTTGGGCGACATGATGGCGGCCAGGCTGCCGGGGAGTGAATCAAAACGCCCCAGCGTCGAAGCAATGCTCCACGCCATATTCCCGTATAAATACGTCTTGCATGTGCATCCTGCGCTTGTAAACGGCATGGTATGCGGGCAGGGCGGCGAAGAGGCCTGCCGCAGGCTTTTCGGCGGTGAAGCGGCATGGATCGGCCTCGCCAAGCCGGGGATTATTCTATCGCAGGTTTGCCAGAAGGCATTTTGCGATTACGATTCCGAAAACGGCAAGTACCCGCAGCTTGTGTTTTTGCAGAATCACGGGGTGTTCGCCGCAGCGGATACCGTCCAGGAAATTGACGGCATATTTGCCGGTATGTGGGGCAAGCTGAAAGGCTGCGTCGTCAAAGAGCCTGATTTTGGCGAAGTCCCGTTTGGCCGCGAGATGGCTTGTTCCATTGCGCCCGCGCTGCGGATGCTGTACGCCGGGGACGGCATGGCTGCGGCTGTTTTTTGCACAAACAAACAAGTCCTTGAATATGTATCGGATGAGCAGGCTTTCGAGCCACTCGTAAAGCCATTCACGCCGGATCATATCGTGTATTGCAAAGACGAGCCTTTGTTCATTCAGCCCGGTTCCGACTTTGCGGTTGCGTTTGACGCATATGAGGAAAGAAAAGGGTATAAGCCCAAAGTCGTCGCTGTGCGCGGGCTTGGGTTCTTCGCGCTTGGCAAGGGCAGGAAAGAGGCCGAGCAGGCGAAGGCGCTGTTCTTAGACGCTGTGAAGGTCGCTGTGTACGCCGGGTCTTTCGGCGGGGCAATGCCTTTGACGGACGGGTTTACGGATTTCATTTTAAACTGGGAAGCGGAGAACTACCGCACCAAGGTATCAATAGGATGCGCCGCTGGAGGGCGGCTGGAAGGCCGCATAGCGTTGATTACGGGCGGGGCGCAGGGCTTCGGGAAAGGCATAGCGGAGTTCATGGCTGCCGAAGGCGCCTATATCTCGGTTGCCGATTTGAACAAGGACGGGGCTGCGGCTTGCGCATCGGAACTGTGCGCGGCGCATGACCCGTGCAAAGCGATTGCCGTTGCTGCCGACGTGTCAGACGCTGAATCGGTCGAGCGGATGATTCAGGACACCGTGCTCGCTTTCGGGGGGCTGGATATCCTCGTTTCAAACGCTGGAGTCCTGATTGCGGGCGGCCTTTCGGAAATGACTGTGAAAAACTTTGATTTTGTCACTAACGTCAACTACAAGGGTTACTTCCTGTGCAGCAAATTTGCGTCAGTGCCAATGATTATCCAGAATAAGTATTCCCCCGGATATTTGATGGACATCATTGAGATCAACTCTAAATCCGGGCTTGAAGGCAGCAACAAGAACTTTGCCTATGCCGGGAGCAAGTTCGGGGGGATAGGGCTGACGCAGAGTTTCGCGATGGAGCTGGTCGAGCATGGGATAAAGGTGAATGCCATCTGCCCTGGAAATCTATTGGATGGGCCACTCTGGTCGGATCCCGAACGCGGCTTGTTCCGTCAATACCTTGATTCGGGCAAGGTCCCGGGCGCCAAGACGATTGCCGATGTGCGCAAGTCCTACGAAGACAGGGTTCCTTTGAAGAGGGGCTGCACGGTGGAGGACGTGGCGCGCGCTATTTTCTACGTTGTCGAGCAAAAGTATGAAACAGGGCAAGCGATCCCGGTGACAGGCGGGCACATTATGCTTAATTAATGCAACAAGAAATGGAGAGTGGAAGCGTGGAAGTAAAGTTAATCGAAATGCTAAATGCACAGGCTGAAGGCGAACGGCTGGATGGCTTGCGGGAAATCTATGCGATGCACTTGTCTGGGGCGCTGCCGATGCCGGAGACGGGCATTAACGTAAACAATCATATCCATACCACGTACTCGTTTTCGCCTTACTCGCCTACGAAAGCTGTCTACTTGGCGTGGAAGAGCGGGCTTGCGACGGCGGGGATAATGGATCATGACAGCGTGGGCGGCGCAGTTGAGTTCATTGAAGCCGGAAGGGTCATCGGCTTTCCGGTTACTATTGGGTTCGAATGCCGCTGCAAACTTTTGGGAACGCCTTTTGAGGGGAGGCGAGTGAACAATCCGGACCAGAAATCCGTCGCCTATGTGGCGATGCACGCTATTCCTCATCAAATGCTGGGCGAAGCGGAGGCTTTTCTTGCCCCATACCGCGAAAAGCGCAATCAGCGCAACCGGAAGATGGTCGATAGGCTGAATGCGAAGCTCCTACCGTATGGGCTTGCCTTGGACTTTGAGCGTGATATTTTGCCACTTTCGCAGCATTCATCTGGCGGCTCTGTCACTGAAAGGCATATCCTGTACGCACTTAGTTCCGCGCTCACGGAAAAGGAAATGCTGCGGCACTTTTTGCTGGGCATTTTCAAAAGCCAGCTTGTGGAGAGCATCTATGTGGACGCTGACGAGGAATTGCCGCATATTGCCGATTTTATTGCCCTTGCGGAGAAACTCGGCGCGGTCCCCGCTTACGCATATCTTGGCGATGTTGGCGAGTCCGTGACGGGGGATAAGAAGGCTCAGGCTTTTGAGGACTCATATCTCGAGGAACTCCTTGTTTATCTTAAAGAGCTTGGAATGCGGGCTGTGACATACATGCCGGCGCGCAACAGCGATGCGCAGCTCAAACGGATAATTAGGCTTTGCCACGAATACGGCTTTTTCCAAATATCCGGCGAGGATATCAACTCGCCATTGCAGAAGTTTATCTGCGAGAAGATAGAAACGCCGGAATGCAAGCACCTGATTGACTCGGCTTGGGCGTTAATCGGCCATGAACGCGCGGCAGCGGCAGGGCTTTCGAAAGGCATGTTCTCGCCTGAGACTGTGTCGCAAATGCCTCTGATTAACGACCGGATCAAGCATTTTGCGAGGATAGGGGCTGGGGGGCTGCACACCTCCTAAAGGTGATGGGGTGCCATATTGACAGTTAAGAGTTTTATGAAATCTTTGGGCGTTTTTGTTTTGCTGGCGCTCATTACCGGTTTGCTTGGGGGATACAGCGATTTATTTCAGCTGACGGACCAACAGTTCGTTGGCTGGGTGGATGAGCTGGGTTATGCCTTATCGCAACTCGTGAGGCTGGAGGAACTGGAGTTTGATTACTTCATTGACGATTTGTTCATATATTATGTCACGGCGGACAGCATTACGCTGAACTTTTACATAAGCGACCCGGATTATTACGGTATCGACGTTGGTCGCTTCACCCCTACTTTGGGTGAAGTGGCGTCAATTGAGGCGATTGAGCAGTATTACCAAGAGGATTTTGAATACGATGATGAAATTATTGGCTTCCATTACGGTGCGCTAAGGCCGGATCAGCAAATAATATATGACATTCTCACCCGTTCGATGGACATCAATTCGCAGTGGGACGGCGAGGATTTTCATTTTTATTCGGGCTATATCAATCCCGGTACCGGCATCCAAGCTCAACTGCCGTTTGTCTTGGCGGAGTTCAACTTCCGCAGTTTGGCGGATATCGAAATCTACTTCAAGCTTCTGGAGGATACCGAGAGGTATTTTGGAGAAATCATTGATTTTGAACGGGAACGCTCGCGCCGAGGCATGTTTTTGAGCGTGGAAAATGTCGATAAGGTTCTCGACGGCATTGAGAGTTTCCTGTCCTTCCGTGAAGACAATCTCATGATTTTGATTTTTAACGATATGATTGATGGGTTTGCTGGGATTGACGAGCGGCAGCGTGAGCAGTACAAGCAGCGAAACGAAAATTTGGTTTTTGAATATTTCCTGCCCGCCTACGAAAACCTTTACGCTGCAATGGGCGAACTGCGCGGCGTTGGCGCACGCGAGGGCGGCCTTGCGAACTTGCCTGAAGGCAGGATGTATGCCGAGGCTTTCCTGCAATACATTACGGATTCGGATATGACGATAGAGCAAGTGGACTCCTTGCTGACGAGCGAGCTGGAGGCCATAGAGAAAAGGCTGGTTTCGCTCCTTGAATCAGACCTGGAGCTGGCGCAGTCGTTCGATGACGGCACAATAGGCGTTTTGCATGACGATACCCCGGAGAATTACATGGACATGCTCGAAATGTCCATTGCACAGGATTTCCCTCCGCTCGGCCCTGTGAGTTATTCAATCCGGGAGGTTCATCCGAGTTTGCAGGATCACTTGGGCCCTGCATTTTACCTTTCGCCCGCGATAGATGTCTTCAATAACAATGTGATTTACATCAACCCTGCCGAGGCCACCGATAGTCTATATCTGTTCACGACTTTGGCTCATGAGGGTTATCCCGGCCATATGTACCAAACGGTGTTTTTCCTTCAGGGGTTTCCGCATCCTGTGCGCAACTTTTTGACTGGCATTGGCTATAGCGAGGGCTGGGCTACTTACGTCGAGGTGGAAAGCTTCCGTTATGCGGGTTTCTCCGAGAATGAAACGGAACTCCTTCAGCTGCTGCATATTTATGACCTGCTGTTCACGAGCCGCATCGACCTTGCCGTCAACGCGCTTGGCTGGGACATTGACAGCATTTCTGATTGGATGGATGAGATGGGTTTTCAGGACCATGATTTTAGCGAGGATATTTTCCACGCTGTTACCGGCGACCCGTTGCGTTATCTGCCTTATTCCGTCGGGTATTTGGAGATGTCTGCGTTGCGTCAGAAGGCGGCGAGGTTTATGGGCAGGTATTTCGATCTGGCTCAGTTCCATGGTTTTATCCTTGATTTCGGGCCTGCGCCTTTTGCGGTGATTGATAGCTATTTGGCGGATTGGGCTGATTTTGAGCTGAAGGGTATCTTCAGCGGAACTCCCTCTCTGCGTCGCACAACACGGGATTGTTGCTGTTACTATTTTACGCTTAGCCTAAGCTCACCCGAAACAAGGCCGTACTATGCGCCTCCGTTCGGTCAGTTCCGGCTTTTTCACCGGAATCCCCTCTCGAAGTCGCTGGGCACGGCCTTGTTTCTCACATTGTGCTGTCATTTTGGTTAGCTTTGAACCGTAACATCTATGCAAATTAATCAGATAATCCTTACATCTTCGCCGTCTAGGATTTTGTTCATGTTTCTGACGGCGCACATTTTGCCGCACATTGTGCAGCTGTCCTCGTGCTCAGGCGTGGAGGAATTCCTGTAATTCCTTGCTTTTTCGCTGTCGATTGAAAGGCTAATCATTTTGTCCCAGTCGAGGGCTGCTCTTGCTTTGCTCATTTCGTTGTCCCATTCCCTTGCGCCTTTTATGCCTTTGGCGATGTCTGCGGCATGGGCGGCTATTCTTGTGGCTATTAGGCCGTCTTTCATGTCTGTAAGGTCTGGGAGGCGCAGATGTTCCGCCGGTGTTACATAGCAGAGGAAGTCCGCGCCGCTCGCCGCTGCGAGCGCTCCGCCAATCGCGCTTGTAATATGGTCGTATCCGGGGGCAATATCCGTAACTAGCGGCCCCAGCACATAAAATGGGGCGCCGTGGCAGAGCCTTTTTTCCAGCAGCATATTAGCGGCAATCTCATTGAGGGCCATGTGGCCGGGGCCTTCTATCATGACTTGGACGTCTTTTTCCCATGCTCTTTTTGTGAGTTCTCCAAGGGTGATCAGTTCCTCTATTTGCGCGGCATCGGTTGCGTCGTCTATGCATCCGGGGCGGCAGGCATCGCCTAGGCTCAACGTGACGTCGTACTCGCTTGCGATTTCGAGGATTTCGTCAAAATGCTCGTAGAACGGGTTTTCGTTGCCCGTCATTTCCATCCAGCTGAATAGGAGCGAGCCTCCCCGGGATACGATGTTGGTGAGGCGTTTGTTCTTCTTGAAGCGTTCGACCGTATTTCGGTTGAGCCCTGAGTGGATTGTCATAAAATCTACGCCGTCGATTGCGTGGGTTTCAAATACTTCCAGAAACTTTTTCGACGGTATGGCGGGTAAGTCAACGTCAAAGTATCCCACGGCATCGTACATCGGCACGGTGCCTATCATAACTGGGGATATTTCAATCAGTTTTTTCCTGAATTCCCGTGTTTTCCCATAACAGCTTAGGTCCATGATCGCGTCGGTTTTCAGCTCTATTGCTAGGTTAACTTTCTCAAGCTCCGCGTCGATGTCTGCGCAGTCTTTTGATATGCCTAAGTTTACATTAACTTTTGTTTTTAGTCCTGGCCCGACTGCCGACGGTACTAGGCTTTTGTGGTTTTTGTTCGCGCAAATGACAATGCTGCCGTTGGCGACGTTTTTAAGGAGTTCGTCTTTGCTGATGTGTTCGCTTTGGGTTACGGCTTCCATTTCCTTTGTGAGGATGCCTTGCTTTGCTGCATTCATCTGTGTGGTATAGTTTTGCATGTCATAGTCCATTCCTTGTTTTTGCGTAATTATACACTAATCTCGTTGGAAAATAAAGATAATTCTTTTGTGGTTTGTACAGTAACCAGTAACTTACTTAGTGTTGGTGAGTTGGAAAACATGCTTGACAGGAATTTGGGGAATTGCTATAATAAAGTCAGAAAAAGGCGTTGCCGGTAAACGGTTAGCCAAATGTGTTTACGAAAATAACCGCAACCGTTGGCTTGGGGCGGTTATTTTCGTTCAGCTTTGCGAGATTTCCACGCTGTGTACGCGGTCAACACGGCAGCGATGGCCGTGATGAATGCGATTACTAGCGAAAGGATCTCGTATAGTGACAATGGCCTCACCCCCCTTCCGGTCTGTCATTCGAGGGTTCGGCTAACCGCCTACCGTTTTGACCTGTCGGCTGACAGGTTGGGCAACGCCTTGTTGTTATTTTAAACCAATCCGCAGCCTTTGTAAATAATCGTTTGATTCTACATTCGGAATGGTTTTTGTGTGATTTTTTGCCCTGGTGATTTGGAGATCGCTAGTTGACGAACTTGCTGAAATGTATTATAATTTAGTATCTAATGCGGTCAATGACCGCATTATTGCGAGGTGGTTGGTTATGCCTAATCCATTTAGATCAAGGAGGTTCAAGGACCTCTTGCCGTTTTTTCTGCTTGCTATAGCGATTATTGCGGCATATATGATCATTAGTGAAATCGGTCAGCTGTTGAACGTGATAGGCAGAATATGGAGCATCATCACACCCTTTTTCTATGGGTTCATATTGGCGTACATTATCAACATCCCCTATAGCCTGATACTGATGCTAATTGGGAAAATCAAGCTTAAGTTCATTAGCAAAAGAAAGAAAATGATCAGCCTGATCATAACCTTCTTATTGTTAGCTGCCATCCTATTCTCGCTGCTGTATTTGGTCATACCCTATATCTACGATACCGTTTCAGTTTTCATCGCAAATATGCCTGCTTATTACGAGAGCGCGATGGAGTTTGTAGACTATGTGAACAGTTTAGACCTGTTTGGGCTGCATATTAGCATGGAAGGGATATTAGCCGGGCTGCAAGAGCTATTTCAAAATATCAGCATTGAGAACCTGTTTTCGTCATTGAATGCGCTGCTTGCCGTTCCTTCCGCTATTTTTGCCGGTTTCCTGGCTTTCATATCCTCGATATATATTTTAGTCGAGAAGGATAAATTCAGGCGGCTCATCCGAAAGTTTCTGAGGGTTTTTGCCCCTGACAAAGTATCAGAGCTGATATTTGAGTACACAGGGAGGCTTAATAGAAATTTCAAGCAGTATATCCGCATCCAGACGATTGACGGCGTGATACTCGGGAGTATTGCGACTGCGCTGCTGGTTATTCTGGGCTCCCCTTATGCAGTTGTCCTTGGGATTATGCTCGGGATAGTAAACTACATACCATACTTCGGCTCGATCGTGGGCACGATCTTTACCGTCATCGTGATAGCGTTTACTCAGGGGCTCACTAGGGCAGCGATTGCGGCGGCTTTGCTTTTGGTCGTGCAGCAAATTGACGGGAATGTCATCCAGCCCAAGTTGATGAGCCAATCATTTAAGTTCAGCCCATTGCTGGTTATAATCAGCGTTACTGTTGGCGGCGCTTTTGCTGGGGTGCTGGGCATGATTGCCGCAATACCGATAGCTGCTATGCTGAAGGATTTGTGTGTTAGCCTTGTTTCACATTACGAACGCAAGAAGTTCGGGGAAATTGCTGAGGATGATGATTTGGCCGAAGATGATGGGGCGGACGAGGAAAAGGAAACGAAGAGAGCAAAGAAAGAAAGGAAAGCTGGGAAAGCTGGGAAAAGGTGCGTGTTTAGAAAAAGGGGGAAAGGAGATTAGTTTGCATGGATATTTCACAAGCGAGGGCAATTCTGCAAAAATACAACAAGGAGCCGTTTCATTTGCGTCATGCAGATGTGGTTAGCGGCGTCATGAGGTATTTTGCAAAAGAGTTTGATTGTGAGCGTGAAGAGTACTGGGCAATCGTCGGGATGCTGCATGACATTGATTTTGAGCTGTATCCCCAAGATCACTGCGTAAAAGGTGAAGAGTTATTGCGGGCAGAGGGTGTCGAGGATGAGTTGGTCCGTTCCGCGATGTCTCATGGATGGGGATTGACAGGCGCGAAGCATGAGCCTGAGCATTTTATGGAGAAAGTCCTTTTTGCATGTGACGAACTGACAGGCCTTATCGGTGCGGTCACGCTTATGCGCCCGTCCAAATCTGTGCAGGATTTAGAGGTGAGCAGCGTCAGAAAGAAGTTCAAGGACAAGAAGTTTGCCGCAGGGTGCTCACGGGACACTATTGTACAAGGTGCGCAAATGCTTGGGTGGGAGTTGGACGATTTGTTTCATAAGACAATCGCGGCGATGCGCACAATCGAGGGGTGTTGATCATCGGGGATTCCGAATTCCGCATGGGGCCTCTAGGGCAGAATATTCCCGGCTGATAGGTATATCTCGTACCATTCCTCTCGGGAGAGGTGGATTTCTGATGCTTTTACGCAGTCTTTAAGGCGCTGAACATTCATTGTTCCGGTCACGGGCTGCATTTTCGCGGGATGACGCAGCAACCATGCCATGGCGATGGTGGTGCTGCTTACATTGTATTTCTCTGCCAGTTCATCGAGTTTCTCGTTCAGTTCGGGGTAGTTTTCGCTGCCTATGAATACTCCATCGAAGAAACCGTACTGGAATGGCGACCATGGCTGAACTGTGATGTCGTTCAGGCGGCAGTAATCCAGTATGCTGCCGTCGCGGTCTACAGCGTCGCCATCGAGCATATTTACATGCAGGCCTTGGGAAATCATCGTCGCATTCGTTATGCTTAGTTGCAACTGATTGGCAACAAACGTCTGCTTTACGCTTTTTTTCAGTAGCTTTATCTGCATGGGGTTCAGGTTGGACACGCCAAAATGCCGGACTTTCCCACTCTCTTGCAGTTTATCAAACGCGGAGGCGATTTCTTCCGGCTCCATCAATGCATCAGGGCGGTGCAATAGCAGGATGTCAAGATAGTCTGTTTTTAGCCTTTTTAGGATTCCGTCCACCGAGTTAAGGATGTGTTCCTTAGAAAAATCAAAAGCAATGCCGGGCCGTATGCCGCATTTTGATTGCAGTATAACTTTTTCTCGGACTGATGGGGTCATGTGTATTGCCTCCGAGAAGATTTCCTCGCACTTTCCTCCTCCATAAATATCAGCGTGGTCGAAGAATACCGCGCCCTCGTCCATTGCCGTTTGCAAAAATCGTTCTGCTTCTGCGGGCTTCAAACCGTCGATCCTCATGCATCCAACCGCTATTACCGGAACCTGCAAGTCAGTTTTCCCTAATTGAATTGTTCTCATTTGTCGAGTTCCTCCTTTATTATTGTTATTGCCAAACAATAATAATACGTTTACGCATCTTTTGTCAACTGATTTGCCAGTAACAATGCTTGACAATTTCAAGAGTTGAAGGCATACTTAAGTTACAATGCAATTATGCATTATGAATTATGCAGTATGCATTGCGGTCCGCAGGCCGCAGTTAGATACGTTTGGAGGTGGTGGATTTGAGAGTTGTTATTTATGCGTGTGCTGATGCATACAACTCGACCGAGGAATATTTATCTGCGCAGGTGCATGTGTGTGAGGCTTATGCAGCCAGCAATGGCTTTGACGTGCTTGAAGTCTATGTTGACAGGATTTCTGATGGGGTACGCCAAGGATTTGATCTGTTGCTGGAGGATGCTTCGCGGCGGGGCTTTGACGCGGTGCTGGTTTTTAAGCTCGACAGGTTCGCCGTTACTCGGCAGGAGAGTGCGCGGTACAAGGGCTTGCTGCGAGGGTTTGGGATCAGGGTTTTGTCTGCAACGGAGTATATTCCCGAGACTGCGGAGGGTATTATTATTGAGTCCATGCTTGAGGGCCTTGCGGAGTATGCGTATGCGGTAAGGCGCGAGGCTGGGGATGAATCATCGTCCGTTGGCGTCGGCACGGCGGCCCGCGCTCAAGAAGTTGTTGCTTGCACTGATGCTAACGCTAACGTTGATGCTGATGCCGCTACGAATGATGAGGCTCAACAACAACAAACTCCGCAGCAGTTTACTCCCCGCGATCAGCAACCGCAGCCCGCGTTTTTTGAGATGGGGCAGTGGCCTCCGCAGCAAGGATTTCAACAGCCGATGCCTCAGGATGGGCCTCAGCATGGGCCTCAGCATGGGCCTCAGCATGGGCATCCGCAGCCGGGATATCCGCAACCGATGACGCAGTTTGGTCATCCGCAGCCTGGTCCGCAGCCGGGATATCCGCAACCGATGGCGCAGTTTGGTCATCCGCAGCCTGGTCCTCAGCAAGGGTATCAGCAACCGATGGCGCAGCAAGGGTACCAGCAGCCTAGTCCTCAGCAAGGGTACCAGCAGCCGATGGCGCAGTTTGGATACCAGCAGCCTGGTCCGCAGCAAGATCAGCAGCAACCGATGCCGCAGCAGCCTTCATATCAGCCGGACTTGCCGGGCTCTGCGGGCACTGATCCGCCGAAAGACATGGAGAGTTTCTTCGGCAAGCATATTGCCGCCATACTTGCAGGCATTTTGATTATTGCGGCCACGGTTGCTTCGATTACAGTGGCGTGGAATCACGTTACTCCTGTTATGCAGTTTGGCATGTTGGTTATTCTAGGCGCTGTTATGTTCGCTGCCGCTATTGTCAAGCATCCAAGGATTCCGGAGTTCATGCGGTATCCTGTTATTCAGAACTTGTTTGCGACAGCGGGGATGGCTACGATATTCATAACTTTTCTGATGGGGCATGCGTTGCTTACGCTTTATTCGCTGGAAGTGGCTGGCATACTGCTTATTGTGTGGGCGGCTGGCGCAGTATTTACGCTTGAAAGGTTCAAGATTGCATCAGCGGCGATTGTTGGCGGGATCGGCGTGGCTGTGGGATGCTGGGTCGCGGCCGCATCTGACCCTGCGCCTTTGTTCATTTTGGGGGCTGCGGCGTTTGGGTGCGCTTACCTTGTTGTGGCGCTTTATCAGCACAGGCGTTTGTATGGCAAGACCCTTGGGATGTATCTGTTCTGCGCCGCCGCTTCGATGGCCGTGCTTACGTCGCCTCTGCCTGTAATCTCTTTCTTTTCTTCTTCGCTCGTTTATTTCGCTGCGGCAGCGTCGGGCCTTCTGGGGCTGCTTATGATTGGCACGTCGGTATGTTTGCTTCTAGTTTCCCAAAAGCATAATGTGGCGGGAAACATTACATACGCGGTCACATCCCTGATTTGCGTTGCTATTATGCATACGCAGTTTGAGCAAGTTGTTCCTGCATAT